>Ga0172369_10004836_pt1 | contig 16868 bp, 16 predicted proteins | sample LakKiv25m_FD_114539 | JGI IMG/M metagenome (GOLD analysis project Ga0172369, IMG submission 114539) | Freshwater microbial communities from Kabuno Bay, South-Kivu, Congo - kab_022012_11.25m | ecosystem: Environmental > Aquatic > Freshwater > Lake | place: Democratic Republic of the Congo...
ATCCCAAATCCCAAATCCTAAATCCTAAATCCCAAATCCTAAATCCCAAATCCTAAATCCCAAATCCTAAATCCCAAATCCTAAATCCCAAATCCTAAATCCCAAATCCTAAATCCTAAATCCTAAATCCCAAATCCCAAATCCCAATTCACTTCTACCTTTCAACAACATTAATAGTATCCACATAATCCTTTCTCATCGGAAATCCCACCCAGTCGTTGTCAAGAAAAATTTTTCTCATGTCGGTGTGGCCAATGAACCGAATCCCAAAAAGGTCGAAGATTTCCCTTTCGTGATAATTCGCGGTTTCCCATAGGTCGCAAACGGAATCTATTTCCGGATTTTCACGATCGGTAATTTTTGATTTTAAAACCAGTTGATGCCTGTGGGTGGTCGAATCGAGATGATAGACCATCATTAAATGATCGTTATAATCTACAGCGCTTTCACAAAAAAGATAATCAAACCGGGTTTCAACTGAATCTTTTAATTTCTCAGCCAGTTGATGCAACAGGCTTTTATCAATAGTAATAGTCAGAAACTGTTTATCCTCCGTGACTTCCGCTTCGGGTAAAAATGATTTGATCAGTTCCTGTAATCTGTTGTTTTCCATTTTAAAGGATCAAATTAACTTAAAAGGTTATTTTAAACATTGCTTCTTTTCTTTGCAATGGATTCGAGTTTGATTTTTCTCTGGAGTTGCATAACGCCATAAAGCAATGCTTCCGGTCGCGGAGGGCATCCCGGAATGTAAACATCCACCGGAACTACATGGTCCACACCTTTTACGACATGATAGGAGTTATAATAGAAAGGCCCGCCTGATATGGCACAGGCTCCCATTGCAATCACATATTTAGGTTCAGCCATCTGGTCATACAATCGTTTCAGCACCGGCGCCATTTTATTAGTTATGGTTCCTGCTACTACAATAACATCTGCCTGCCGGGGACTGGCCCTGTAAACTTCAATTCCGAACCTGGCAAAATCATGACGCGAAGCTCCTGCAGCCATCATTTCTATACCACAGCAAGCAGTGGCAAAAGTGAGAGGCCAGATGGAGTTTGAACGACCCCAGTCAATCAAAGCATCCACTGTTGACAGAAGAAAATTCCCACCCTCGTTTTTAAAATTGTCCAGGGTTTCGTTATCCCTGAAATCATGATCTTTCATTGATTTTATTCCCATATCAACGCGTGTTTTTTCCAGGCATATAACAGACCGAGGCCAAGAATTATGAAGAAAATCAATATCTCAACAAAGGCAACCATGCCTATCTCTTTCATTACTGCTGCCCAGGGAAAGATGAAGACAGTTTCAACATCAAAGATGAGAAAGAGGAGGGCAAAAAGATAATATCCTACATTAAACTGAAGCCAGGTAATGCCTTTTGTTGGAACACCGCATTCATAAGCTTCTGACTTCTGGGGATTGGTAGAGGTTGGTGCAATAAACGATGAAAATATTATAGCACCTCCCACAAGAAATGCCCCCACTATAAAGAACAATATTAAGCTTTCGCTGCTCATTATATTAAATTGTTAAAACTCTGTTAATTTTAAAACGGCACGAAATTATATAATAATTCAAAAAATCCAATTAAAAACCGGTTTTTTTATATAATTATTTAGATATTTGGCTATAAGGCCAAAACAAAATCCCCCACACCTGATTAAGAAGGATATTACTTGTTCGGTAAATTCACGATCACAGAAAGGAATCCCTATTATTGTTTGATTATTTTGTCGGCTTGATAATTACCCGCCAAAATCAAATTTAACATGTAAATTCCGGAAGGTAAATATCCAAGATAAAGGTCTGTTTGTTTAGAGATGATATCAGATTCGAAAACCAAATTGCCCGTTGCATCGAAAATGTTAATGAATCCCGGATCAGGATTTGTTATTGCGGATATAACTGTAATTGATTCAGCAAACGGATTTGGAAAAATATTGAATTCTTTGGGTGTGTTGCGGCTGCTGCATCCCGTTCCTGTATCGCTTAAACAGAAGACGACACCGCTGGTGTGGCCGGCGATGTATAGCTTGCCATTTTTATCTTCGCCGAATGTAGAGAAGTTGTTACCATTAAATTGTCCCATTAGTGTTGATATCCAGGATCCATTTTCATGCGTTAGCGTCCAAATCTTATCGCTGCAATAGTCTGCAAAAAAGTATTTTCCGATAAAATTCGGATATTGTGAGGCGCGGTAAACAAACCCACCTGTTACAGAGCAGCTGTTGGTTGCCGAATGTGAATATTCATGGACAGGGTAGGTATAAAAATCTTCAGTACTGCATCCATCAGTATTATACTTATTACTACCTTCATAACATCTCCAGCCGTAATTTTCACTGCCTTCACTTGAACCCGGCTGCATATCAATTTCTTCTATTGCATTTTGACCGACATCTCCAATCCAGAGATCGCCTGTTAGTTTGTCGAAACTGAATCGCCAGGGATTCCTTAATCCCATTGCCCATATTTCATTTAATACAGCCGGATTACCAAAATATGGATTAGTTTCCGGGATGGTATATGGGATACCGCCATCAACATCGATGCGAAGCATTTTGCCGAGAAATTCCATGGGATTCTGAGCCCTGTTTCCCGGATCTCCTGCCGATCCGCCATCACCAAGTCCGATATACAAATACCCATCGGGGCCGAATTTCAGACAACCTCCGTTATGGTTTTGATAGGGTTGGAAAATGGTAATTAATTTCATTTCGCTGTTTGGATCAGCTATATCCGGATTTTCCTGACTAACACTGAACCTTGAAATGTGTGTGCTATCTCCCACACCGGTGTAGTTTACATAAAAAAACCCATTGTCGTCATAATCGGGATGAAAGGCAAGGCCTAATAATCCCTGTTCACCACCGGATTCAACCCGGTCAATAATATCGAGGAAAGGAGAGGAATTGAGATTGCCTGAGGCATCTGCGATTTGTATATAACCTTCCTGCTCTGCTATAAAAAGCCTGTTGTCGCCTGCATTTGCTATATCAACAGGATGGTTTAAGCCCGTAGTAAAGTTGGTGAGGATAAGCGAGGTCGGTGTTACTTTTGTCTGGCAATTAACTATGGATGTAGCCAGGCATAAAAAGAAAAGACAATTTCTTGTTAAATGTGCTTTCATGATGCAGTAGTATTATATTTCTGATATTAACAACAGCCTTATTTTAAGAAAACAAATAGGAAATAATTATGTTTCATGTTATACCAAAGTGAAATTCTGTATAGCCCGCTTCATCGGACGTAACGGAATTTCTTACTTTGGTAAATGCCGGGTTGATTTACGCTATAGTCCATCAAGGTAGGTCAATGAGGTATGGACTATTCTGTAAATCACTTCGGTATTATATGTTTTGCCAAAGGCACCTGCTAAGTGGCAAACAGATTTCAGTATGCGGCGAAACGGACGATTATAGCGGAGCAAAGTACGAAGGTGATTTCTTAATTGAAATTTGGTTGCTCTGCATGAGATTTAGATGCCGGAAAATAAAATTAGAGTTTTTAAGTATCTAATTTTTCGAACTCGGAGTTTTTGCTTATAAATTCAGGAACTATTTCTTTCATTTTTTTGACGATAGCAATATTATCCTGTTTATCGAACAGGCTGATGAGGCTTTCAATTTCCATTGAAACAGAATCAAAATTATATTCCCTCACTTTCCCTATCATGATCTGCGGATGATATGTGGGCATTGAGTTTTCAGCATCATTAAGCAATTCTTCGTATAATTTTTCACCCGGACGAAGTCCGGTAAATTTTATTTTTATGTCTTTATCAATTTCAAGCCCCGATAATTGTATCATCTTTTTTGCCAGATCAACTATTTTGACCGGTTTACCCATATCGAAAAGATAGATATCTCCTCCTTTACCCATCATCCCTGCTTCGAGTACCAGGTGGCACGCCTCAGGGATGGTCATAAAATACCTGATCACCTCCGGATGTGTTACAGTTACCGGCCCTCCCGCTTCAATCTGCTTACTGAAAAGGGTTACTGCCGATCCGTTCGAGCCAAGCACATTGCCAAAGCGTGTGGTTATAAAATGCGTTTTCCCTCGCTGGTTCAAAGCCTGAACATAAATCTCTGCTATCCTTTTCGAAGCTCCCATCACATTGGTAGGATTAACCGCTTTGTCAGTAGAGATCATGATAAACTTTTCGATACCATATTTCACAGAAAGGTCTGCAACTATCCTGGTACCCTTTATATTGGTAAATAAGGCTTCCGACGGGTTGTTCTCCATCATCGGCACATGCTTGTAAGCAGCCGCATGATAAACAATCTGTGGTTTAAATAATGCGAATGCATGTTCCATCCTGACTTCGTTGCAAATGTCTGCGATGGCTATTTCAAAATTTTTAAAATCGTATTTCGAGGTAAGTTCCACTTCAAGATCGAACATAGCGCTCTCTGCCTGGTCAATCATGATGATTTTCTGAGGATTGAAATTCAGCATCTGCCTTACGAGTTCACTTCCAATCGAGCCAGAAGCGCCGGTTACCATTATAATTTTCCCTTGGAGCTCACCTCTGATCCTGTCGTCATCAAGTCTGATCTCTTCCCTTTCAAGAAGGTCTTCGATCCTGATCTTTTTAATCTGGTTATAACTTAGTTCACCGTTGATCCAACTCGATACGGGCGGTACGGTAAACACTTTGGTCCGGTAAGGCAGGCAGGCTTCAACGATTACCTGTTTTTTTTCAGGCTTGAGTTTTTGCACAGAAATGATCATGTTATCTATTTCATTGGCTGACAGGAGTTCTCTGAGCTTGTCGAGCCCATTAATATCAACCCCTTCGAGTTTTTTACCGATTTTATTTTTATCCTCATCAATAAATGCGATCACCTTGTAGCGAACACCGAGGTCACGGTCAAGGGCTCTTTTAGTTATAAGCCCTGCCTCGCCTGCTCCAAAAATAATGACTTTGTTCTTTGAACCTGCCGGATTCATGAGTTCGAGGTAGGCAATTTTCACTACAACCCTGAATGTTACCATCAAAAGGACCACCGTCATGAACTCGATGATAATTATAGAAAAGGGTATGAGGTATTTTGCATTGACAAAATAATAAAAAACGACGTTTCCTGCTGAAAAAAGGACACTGCCACCCATGATCACAAGAAAAATCCGTACAGCGTCTTCGGTACTTGTAAAGCGAATGATGCCGGCATAAGTTTTAAAAATAATAAAACTTATTGAGCGGGTTATTAATATAATGGTGAAAACAAGCGCCCAGCCTCTGGTTTCACTTTCCGGAACATGAAAATTGAACCTGAGCATATAAGCCAGGAAAATTGAAAACAAAACAAACAACATATCGAGGAGAAAGATGAGCCAGCGCGGCATATTATGTCGGATCAGAATCATTGGCACTCGTTTTATCCGCCAAAATTAGCATTAATTTCAGAATAATATTTGGCTTCTTCATATTGGTTTTTTATACATTTGCGGCATTAACATGTTATTATATTTTATTACCTTGAAACAATGAAACATACAGCTTTTACAAAATTTCATGAAGCTCTTGGAGCTAAGATGGTTGAATTTGCAGGTTATTATATGCCTATACAATATGAAGGGCTTGTCAAAGAACATTTAACTGTAAGGAGCGGTGTTGGCGTTTTCGATGTTAGCCACATGGGTGAAGTTTGGGTAAAGGGGCCAAAAGCCCTATCGTTTATTCAATGGATTACATCAAATGATGCCGCAGTTTTATACGATGGTAAAGTACAGTACTCCTGTTTCCCTAATGGCAGGGGTGGGATCGTTGACGACCTCCTGGTTTACAGAATGAATTCGGAATTATTCCTGCTCGTGATCAATGCCGCCAATATCGTCAAGGATTGGAACTGGATTATTGCTAAAGGAAAAGAGTTCGGCCTGAAAGAAGGAATTGATCTTGTAAACGATTCTGATAATACAGCCCAGCTTGCCATTCAGGGGCCGAAAGCATTGAAGGCGATGCAGAAACTTACCGGTGAGCCCATCGAAAATATGGAATATTACACCTTTAAAAAGCTGACATTTGCAGGAATTAAGGATGTTCTGCTTTCAACTACAGGCTATACGGGTTCGGGCGGATGCGAAATATATATTCCCAATGATAAAGCTGCAGAACTCTGGAATGCCGTTTTTAAAGCAGGGGAGGAGTTCGGGATCAAACCGATCGGCCTGGCTGCAAGGGATACCCTCCGGCTCGAAATGGGATTCTGCCTTTATGGTAACGACATCAACGACACTACCTCTCCAATCGAAGCCGGTTTAGGCTGGATCACGAAATTCACGGATAAAAAGGATTTTATTGATAAATCTGTTCTTCTGAAACAAAAAAATGAAGGCGTTTCAAAACGGTTGAAGGGCTTCGAAATGATAGATAAAGGCATTCCGCGCCAGCATTACAATATTTGTGATGCAACAGGCAATATCATTGGCGAAGTTACTTCAGGGACTATGGCCCCTTCACTGAACAAAGGTATCGGAATGGGTTATATTAAAGATGAATTTTCTAAACCCGATACAGAAATTTATATTCCCATCAGGGGTAAGTTGTTAAAGGCTAAAATTGTTAAAATTCCATTTTATAAAGAATAATAGAAAATCGTTATGAAAAGTTTATTTACATCTTCATTAATGCTCCTGATTTTAATAATCTTGTTAGAACCAGGCAAAATAAATGCTCAATGTGCCACCCCGGATGATATTTATATTTTTAGTCTGGGCGACCAGAATTATGGCATAGTAAAGATAAAAATGTTGTGGGAGGAGGCTGCCTTGTGTGCCCAGGAGCTTAATGGTTTCCTGGTTCAAATAGAAACACAGGAGGAACAGGATGCAATTTATAGTGCAATAATATCCTCCGGAATTTCTCCAACATATAGCCCTGTGCCCGATGGCGGTGGAACTTCATACATCTGGATCGGGGCAACTGATAAAAATGACGAAGGTACCTGGCTTTGGGATGGTGACAATAACAATACCGGTACAAATTTCTGGATTGGTGAAGGAGCAGCAGGCGCCGGGACAGGAAGTGCAGTAGAAAACAGTTTTATTAACTGGGGCGGTAAGTCTGCCGGTTTGATAATGGAACCCGATAATTACTCTGAACAGGATGCCGCCGCCATAGCTCTGACAGGCTGGCCCTACGGTACTACCGTTCTTGGAGCTGCAGGTGAGTGGAACGATATTGATATTACTAACGACATTTATTTTATTGTCGAATTATTTTCGGTTGGCATGGATGAAAAAATTAACAGCACTGGTCCACTACTGTATCCTAATCCTTCAAAAAATTCCCTTGAACTCTGGAATATAAAGCAAGGGGCCATTGTAAATTTATTTAGCGCAGACGGACGTTCTATTCCGCTTAAAAAAGTTGATGATACTCATAATTACATTAAACTCGATATTTCTGGACTGAACCGGGGATTGTTTTTTATTGTTATCAGGAACGAAACCGGGATTACAACTCATAAATTTATCAGGGAATAACTCAAGAAATCAAAAAGTCTGAATTTTCAATAATAGAACAGTGAATGACTATTTTATGCCTTCGACAAATCTGGGGATAGAGGTTATCTTTGCTCCGTCATTATTTTCAACCAGGCAAATCAGGGGAAATAGTATTGTGGTGGTTGTGGATATTCTCAGGGCAGGAACTACCATTTGTGCTGCATTTCATGAAGGAGCAGAAAAAATAGTACCGGTTCCATCCATTGAAAAGGCTTTATGGTACAAAGAAAAAAAAGGGTATCTGATAACCGGTGAACGCGATGGCGTTAAACTTGAAATTGCGGATTTCGGCAATTCACCATTGGAAATTACAAGGCACGACATTAAAGGAAAAACACTTGTGATCACAACGACAAACGGAACAAGAGCTATTGAAATAGCTCAGGGTAATGGAAAAATTGTGATTGGGGCATTTACAAATCTGTCTTATCTTGCAGATTGGCTAATCAGCCAAAAACAAAATATTGTGATCCTGTGTGCCGGGTGGAGAGAAACGTTCAGCCTTGAAGACTCAATTTTTGCAGGTGCCCTTACCGAATACATGATTTTAAAAGAAAACTCATTCTCATTGCATGATTCTGCATCAGCCGCGCAGGAATTCTGGAGACTTGCCAGGGGAAACCTCGCTACATACCTGAAAAAAGGATCACATTACCAGCGTTTAGTAAAATTAGGCGCCCAGGAAGATTTGGATTACGCCGTTGTGCTCAATTCAACGAAAGTGGTGCCTGTGTTGGAAAACAACTATTTTAAAAATATACTTAAATGAAAAAACAGATTTTATCAACGATTGTTATTATGTCTGCTATATTTACGGCCTGTAACCAGGGTACGAAAACTACCCCGGTTCAAAAAGAAATGGAAAAACCACAGGAATTTAAATATCTTCTTGAACAGTTTGCCGACCTGAAAATCATGCGATATCAGGTACCTGGCTTTGATGAACTTACCCTTCAGCAAAAAAAACTGGTTTATTACCTGAGTGAAGCTGCTTTGTGCGGACGCGACATTCTTTTCGACCAGAATTACAAGAATAATCTGAAGATCAGAAAGACTCTCGAGGAAATATATAAAAATTATGAAGGCGACAGACAAACCAATGATTTTAAGGAATTCGTGGTTTACCTCAAAAGGGTTTGGTTTTCAAACGGTATCCATCATCACTATTCTACTGATAAGTTTGCTCCGGGATTTTCGCCTGAATATTTAAATGAACTGATCAGCGAAAGCCAGGGTGCCAATTTCCCCCTGGATGAAGGACAAACCATCAGCGACCTTGTTCCGGAGATGACAGCTTTACTTTTCGATCCGGAAATTGCCCCAAAACGCATCAGTCTCGATTCTTCAAAGGATATGATAAAGGCATCGGCATGTAACTTTTATGATGGAGTAAACCAGCAGGAAGCAGAAGAATTCTATAATAAAATGAAGGATCAGAAGGACGCCACACCGATATCTTATGGGCTTAATTCGAAGCTTGTAAAAAAGAATGGAACTGTACAGGAAGAAGTTTATAAAGTGGGAGGGTTATACTCTGCGGCTTTGGAAAAGATAGTGTACTGGCTCGAAAAAGCTTCGGCTGTTGCCGAAAATGATCAGCAAAAGCAGGTCATTGAAAAGCTGATCGGGTTTTACAAAACGGGTGATCTGAATGTTTATGACGAATTTAATGTGCTGTGGGTAACCGACAAGTCAATGGTAGATTTTGTGAACGGATTTACAGAGGTTTATGGTGATCCTCTCGGAATGAAAGCTACCTGGGAATCGGTCGTGAATTTTAAGGATATGGAAGCCACCAAACGCGCTGAGATCATCAGCTCCAATGCTCAGTGGTTCGAAGACAATTCACCGGTTGATCCCAAATTCAAAAAATCAGAAGTAAAAGGTGTTTCTGCCAAAGTGATCACCGTCGCTCAACTTGGCGGAGATTGCTATCCTTCAACTCCGATTGGTATAAATCTTCCAAATGCAGATTGGATAAGGAAAGAGCACGGTTCAAAATCGGTGACTATGGAAAACATTACCTACGCCTACGATCAGGCGTCTCTGGGTAACGGTTTCCTTGAGGAATTCTGCTACTCCCGGGAAGAGATCGAACTTTCAAAGAAATACGGTTCGCTTGCAAGCAATCTTCACACCGACCTTCATGAATGTCTGGGCCATGGTTCGGGGCAATTGCTTCCCGGAACCAGCTCCGAAGCGCTTAAGAATTATTCCTCCTCTCTGGAAGAAGCCCGTGCCGACCTTTTTGCTCTTTATTACCTCGCGGATCCGAAAATGATCGAGCTTGGTATTGTACCGGACACCAACACAGCCAAAGCAGAGTATAATGCTTATATCAGGAATGGTTGCATGACGCAGCTTACGAGGATCGAAACGGGCAAAAATATCGAGCAGGCGCACATGCGCAACCGGCAACTGATTGCCAAATGGTGTTTTGAAAAAGGACAAGCTGACAACGTGATTGAAAAGGTGACAAAGGAAGGAAAAACTTTTTATAAGATCAGTGATTATAAAAAATTGAGGAATCTATTCGGACAATTGCTGGCAGAAGTCCAGCGGATCAAGTCGGAAGGTGATTATGAAGCCGGCAAAATCCTCGTCGAAACTTATGGTGTAGTCGTTGATCCTGTTTTACACAAGGAGGTTAAGGACAGGTTTGTAAAGCTGAACATTGCTCCATACGGAGGGTTTATCAACCCGGTATTTAAAGTAACCGAAGCCAACGGTGAAATCACGGATATTAAGATCGAATACCCAGAGGACTATACGGAGCAGATGCTGTATTACTCAGAGAAATATTCGTTTCTGTAGAAGAGCATGGAGCATGGCGCATGGAGCATGGAGTGTGGAGAGGGTTACGGGATTTGGGTTTTGCCGACTACGGTCTGCGGACTTTTCCTATAGCATGGAGCATGGAGCATGGAGCGTGGAGAGGGTTACGGGATTTGGGTTTTGCCGACTACGGTCTGCGGACTTTTCCTATAGCATGGAGCATGGAGCATGGAGCATGGAGCGTGGAGTGGGTTACGGGATTTGGGTTTTGCCGACTACGGACTGCGGACTTTTCCTATAGCATGGAGCATGGAGCATGGAGCATGGAGCGTGGAGTGGGTTACGGGATTTGGGTTTTGCCGACTGCCGACTGCGGACTTTTCCAATAGCATGGAGCATGGCGCATGGAGCATGGAGTGTGGAGTGGGTTACGGGATTTGGGTTTTGCCGACTACGGTCTGCGGACTTTTCCTATAGCAGGGAGCAGGGAGTATGGAGCGTGGAGTGGGTTACGGGATTTGGGTTTTGCCGACTACGGTCTGCGGACTTTTCCTATAGCAGGGAGCATGGAGCAGGGAGTATGGAGTGTGGAGAGGGTTACGGGATTTGGGTTTTGCCAACTACGGACTGCGGACTTTTCCTATAGCATGGAGCAGGGAGCAGGGAGTATGGAGTGTGGAGAGGGTTACGGGATTTGGGTTTTGCCGACTCCGGTCTGCGGACTTTTCCTATAGCATGGAGCATGGAGCATGGAGCGTGGAGTGGGTTACGGGATTTGGGTTTTACCAACTGCCGACTGCGGACATTTCCTATAGCAGGGAGCATGGAGCAGGGAGCATGGAGCGTGGAGAGGGTTACGGGATTTGGGTTTTGCCGACTGCCGACTGCGGACTTTTCCTATAGCAGGGAGCATGGAGCAGGGAGCATGGAGTGGGTTACGGGATTTGGGTTTTACCGACTGCCCACTTTTTACTTTGTTTTTTTGCTTTTCATTTGCTTCATCTTTCTTAACATTTCCAATTTGCATTAAAAATCCAAAGCCCCCTGTTTGAGCAGAGGGCTTTGAACATCAGAATGCTGATTCGATATTCCAGGCTCTGATTTTTTAGTAATGCAAATTGTGAAATATCAACAGGTTTACTGGCCTGTTACTTCTTTTTGCTTCATCTCCATCTCCATCGGATTTGTATCGGTATTCCATGTTTCGATGAAAATCTTTAATGAACCGTCCTTTTGCTTTTCCCATATCGTGACATACTTGCCTTTGTCTTTTACCGGCTCAGGCATATTGGGAATGTTCATTGTAATAGCATAATGCCCTGTTTCGATCACAAATAGCTTATCAGGAAAAACATCATCAGTTTTTAGGTCCATCGAAAGCATTTTGAAACCTGCCTTTTCTTCAGCTTTTTGTTTGTCCATCACCATTTTTCTTCCCTTTATCACAGGTCCGTAATTTGGCATGTGAATGACATTTTCACTGTAGTATTGGTTATATACCTCCATGTCATTTTCATGCATAGCTTTAATCAATTTATCATTCATTCCCTGAATTTCTGTTTTCAGCATGTCAGCATTTTTTTGCGCATGAAGTTGGTTGCCTGCAACAACAATTATCAGCAGGATTAGCAATGTTGTCAAATTTAGTTTTTTCATAGTGTAATGTTTTTTTGTTTCAGACTTAAATCATTAATTATTGATCTTTTAACAATAAACCGGATTGTATTGTTCAAAGCAGAAATTTGGATTAAATGAATTTGTCGGTACTCAATAATAAATATGACAATAAAAAATATTTCATTAAGTGTTTTCCCTGAATTCAGTTTGAAAAATTATTCTACTTTTGAATCACTATTTTGATAGGGTGAAATGATGAAAATAAAAATTGACCAATCGTTCAGGGGATTAACTCTATTAGCGACCATCCTGATTTCGTATTTCTTCGCTTCAGCCCAGGTAAAAGTTTACCACGTTGCTGAAGGAACAAACCTGACTGATAAAAAAGGAATGTATTATGCTCTTCCGCAAACGCTCATCAAAGTTGATATCACGGTCAAAAAAAAGGAATATTTTGCCGGGCCTTATGCTGATTATGCAGGTAAATATCTCGATCTGGAAAATGTTTCGACAAGTGATTACAGCGAATATACCATTACCGAGGTTGGCTTAACCACAATTTCCCGGCCTGATCCTGCCCATTACTATTTTGCAGAATTTGATGACAAGACCATTAAAGAAAGCAGTGCTATGCTGTTTTCGCTGAATGAAGCAGGACTGGTCTCAGGGCTTGACGGGAACATCCTTAAGTCAACTGTAAAGGAGAATATTACAAAGGTTTCAGATACTCAAGATGCTTATACCGGTTTGTTCCGGTATTCAGCAGAGACGAATATGTTTGAAAAAACCGATACCATCATCAGTAAAGTTGTGGTTGATACAGTTACTATTGTGAAAAAATACCTCGACCGCAAATGGGTTGAAAAGACAACCGAGCAAAAGGCTGTAGAGGCTGCCAACATGGTTACCAAGATTCGCGAAAATCGGTTTAATCTTCTTACAGGCTACCATGAAGTTGCTTTTGATGCGGGAACCATGGGATATATGGCGAATGAGCTAAAAATACTGGAAGATGAATATTTGTCTTTATTCACAGGGATCATAATAGAGAAAACGCTTCATTATAGTTTCACTATATTACCGGAGTTGGAGAATGAAACCGCCGGCATTCCTGTTTTTGTTTTCTCTGAACGGAGCGGCATTAAAGAGCCCAACTCAGCAGGAGGGGAAAAGATTTACCTGAAGATTGAATCATCCGGATTACCGTCAGCAATGATTTCTATAAATAAGGAAAGGGAGAAGACAGCAGACCAGGGTTTTTGCTACAGGGTACCTGTAACGGCAAATGTCGGCCTCGAAATAAACAGCGATCTAAAGGCGTATGGTACATTTCAGATAGCTCAGTTCGGTAGTGTTACTTCCCTGCCTTCAACAATATCCTCAGTTCAATTCTTTCCTGAAACCGGTGCAATCAGGAATGTGATCATCGAATAAGTTGAAAAATACTAACGGCTAACCCGGCATGAATAATCCCCGCAGATCACGCAGATAAACGCTGAAAAATAATGACTGAATAGCAACACAAAATCAATATTATCCAATTCCTTTAAATATGCTTTGAAAAAATTCTCCGGCGACAGGAACGGGTTTTTTCTCACCCTGAATGGCATAAACCAAGCCGATTATTGCAAAAATAACTACCAGTACGGCCAGAATCTTACCTACAATTCCAAATAATAATAGAATAATATAGGTAACGTTTAATCCGAGTGACTGTCGGAGATGGTAAGCCCCCAGATCGGTTTTATTTTTCCCGTAAATAATAAATGCCACCACCCATCCGATGAGGGTTATATAACTGACAATTGCTACTGTTTTGTCTTCGGTCGAATCATTCATGGTAATTTATTTTGAGTTAATATTCATAATTTTACTTTATTGCTTTATTGATTTTAACCAGCCTTGTGAGTAATTGTTCAAGAAAGTCAAGATGTAGCATGTTTGCGCCATCCGATTTCGCTTTCGCCGGATCAGGATGCGTTTCGATAAAAATACCATCCACGCCAACTGCAATACCTGCTCTGGCAATGGTTTCGATAAGTTCCGGAGAGCCTCCTGTTATTCCTTCATTCTGGTTAGGCTGCTGAAGAGAATGTGTGCAATCAAGAACAACAGGGACTCCGAGCTTCTGCATCCGTGGAATACTGCGGTAATCCACAACAAGGTCCTGATAACCGAAAGTTGTACCTCTTTCCGTTAGAAATACATTATTGTTCCCGGATTCTTTTACTTTGTCAATTGCGAATTTCATAGCGTCCGGTGATAGGAACTGACCCTTTTTAATATTCACATGTTTCCCTGTTTTTGCCGCTGCGACAAGCAAATCGGTCTGGCGGCTCAGAAAAGCAGGAATTTGCAAAACATCCACAAACTCTGCAGCAAAAGCTGCTTCTTCTGCGGTATGAAAATCTGTGAGAACAGGTATATTTAACTCTAATCCAAGATTCCTGAGGAGACTTAAGGCCTTCTCGTCCCCGATTCCGCTAAATGAATCCAGCCTTGATCGGTTTGCCTTTTTATATGAGGCTTTAAATATAAACGGAATCTCAAATCTGTCGGTAATAGCCTTTATCCTCCGGGCAATCTGAAAAGGCATCTCGTTATTTTCGACGACACAAGGGCCTGCAATCAGGAAAAAGTTTCCGGAATTAGTGTGTTTCAGTTTGGGTATTGTTAGCATAATTTGTTCAAGGTTCAATGTCCAAAGTTTATTGTTTGAAGTCAGTTCTGAGTTCTGTGTTCTCAGTTCTCAGTTCTCAGTTCTCAGTTCTCGGTTCTCGGTTCACAGGTCTCAAGTCTTAAGTCTCAAGTCTCAAGTCTTAAGTCTTAAGTCTCAAGTCTCAAGTCTCAAGTCTCAAGTCTCAAGTTTCAAGTTTCAAGTTTCAAGTTTCAAGTTTCACGGCAACAAATTTATAAAAACGACAATAATCAAACTCAGTGATCAACAAGTTCAAAAGAAGCAGCTAATTTCTTTAATGCACAGATTTTTTCATCAGCTGCCTCAACATTGGCAACGCATGAATGGATCAGATATACCTCCTTTTCATCAGTTGATTTTACATAGTGAACCAGATTAACGAATTTATTATTGTTCTCATTATTTTCAAATTTAATCCAGTAGGCGTGGTTCCCGTTAAGGTCTATTTCGCCGGCTTCCCTCACGTTCATTTGCTTGTCCTTTTTAAGAGTTTTCAGCTCTTCAGTAAAATATTGATAAAGCGAATCTTCTGTTGAGTATCCGGTGACGGATAAAAGCATGAATATTGCCGGATTTTCTTCAGCTTCATAGGTATTGGTGGCAATTATTCCATACAACGTATCAGAATACGATTCCTGGATGTCCCACTCATAAGGCAAGCTGATCATAAACTTATTATTGGAGTCGCCAATGGTAATTATTTTACCGAAATCATACCCGGAAGATTCACACTTATTATAGGATTGTGTAAAAGGAACGCCTTCAATCCTTTTCCCACCTGAATTACAACCGACAAAAAATAATGCAATCAGGATCAGAAGAACTGTAATTTTAAAATAATTCATTAATACTTGTATTTTTCCTTCCATAATTGTTTGAGTCTCGCCCTGATTTCTTTTTCCTTCGGATTGTTGCCTGGATCATAAAACTTTTTTCCCCTGATGTTATCCGGAAGGAACTCCAGGTCAGTGAAATTGTTTTGAAAATCATGTGCATACCTGTATCCATCACCATATCCTATTTCTTTCATCAACCGGGTGGGGGCATTGCGAAGATAAAGTGGTACCGGAAGATCGCCAGTGGAATTCACAGTTTCCTGTGCATTTTTTATCGCCATATACGATGCATTGCTTTTGGGAGAGGATGCAAGATAAACTGCAGTTTGTGAGAGAATGATCCTGCATTCAGGATATCCGATCACATTTACAGCCTCAAAGCAGGTTTGAGCCAGCAACAGGGCATTTGGATTGGCGTTCCCGATATCTTCTGAAGCCAGGATCAGCATCCTGCGGGCTATAAAAAGCGGATCTTCTCCGGCTTCTACCATCCGCGCAAGCCAGTAAACGGCAGCATTCGGATCACTACCGCGCATTGATTTTATAAATGCCGAAATAATATCGTAGTGCATTTCGCCAGACTTGTCATAGATCGCCAGGTTCTTTTGGATCACATTTTGAACCTTGTCATTGTCAATGATTACGGTTTTATCTTTAGCCGAAAAAGCATTTGTTACTAGTTCAAGAGCATTAAGTAGTTTCCTGGCATCCCCTCCTGAAACCCTCAGCAATGCTTCGTTTTCCGTAATTTCTATTTTTAGATTTAATTTTTGTGAAAGATGATTTTTACCTCTTTCGAGTAATTCAAGAAGGTTTTGCTTATCCAGATCCTTTAAAATGTAAACCTGACACCTCGATAACAAGGGTGATATGACTTCAAATGAAGGATTCTCAGTGGTAGCGCCAATCAAAGTTATGATCCCTTTTTCGACAGCCCCCAATAAGGAGTCCTGTTGCGATTTATTGAACCTGTGGATTTCATCTATAAAGAGGATTGCACCTGCAGAATTATTTTTAGCTTCCTGAATAACTTCACGGACATCTTTCACACCTGAGCTTATAGCACTAAGTGTAAAAAATGGTTTTTGAAGTTGTTTTGAAATGATAAAAGCCAGGGTTGTTTTACCCACTCCGGGTGGCCCCCAGAAAATCATAGAGGGGATATTGCCCGTTTCAATGGCTTTCCTGAGAATAGCTCCTTCGCCAACAATATGATCCTGTCCGATATAATCGTCAAGATTGTCGGGGCGTAATATTTCAGCCAGAGGCGAAAACTGGTTCAAAGTTTAAGGTTTCAAGTTCAACAGCCAACAGCCAACAGCCAACAGCCAACAGCCAACAGCCAACAGCCAACAGCCAACAGCCAACAGCCAACAGCCAACAGCCAACAGCCAACAGCCAACAGCCAAAAG
>Ga0172369_10004837_pt1 | contig 16868 bp, 12 predicted proteins | sample LakKiv25m_FD_114539 | JGI IMG/M metagenome (GOLD analysis project Ga0172369, IMG submission 114539) | Freshwater microbial communities from Kabuno Bay, South-Kivu, Congo - kab_022012_11.25m | ecosystem: Environmental > Aquatic > Freshwater > Lake | place: Democratic Republic of the Congo...
ACTACTGGCAACTGTTGCCCAAGATAAACCACCAGAACCATTATTTTGTAAATATGTACTAGCAGCACCTTGAGAGGCAGGCCAAGAATAAGCAACATCATTTATTCTATTTAGATCACCAAATACAGAAAGTGTTCCGGAAGTTGAGACACTGCCATCTGTTCCAACTTGTGCCAAAGACACACCACTAGCATTTTGCCATTCTGTTAAATTACCACTTTGGGTGGCGTTAGCACGCAAAACCAGCATTTTATCTGCGGCGGTTGTAGATTCTATATATGCTTTTACCCCAGTTGGCACAGTAGAAGTACCAAAGCCAATTTGACCAGCAGTAGATGTAGCCGCAAATAAACTATTAGATAACTTTAAATTTCCAGAATTATCTGTGGCAGGTATATAGGAAGCGTCCCCACCTTGAGTAGAAGTTGTAACCCCGCCTAAATAATCTGCATTAAAAGCATAAGGCGCTGCTGTTAAACGTTTGCGTGGCGTCATTTCTGCATCGCAACCAACACCTGGGCCTGTACACACTGTTACGCCTAAATACAAATCACTACTAGAAAAAATACTAGATGATAAGGCATTTAAACTTTCATCTACATCACCTAAATTAATTGAAAAAACACCACTGGCCGTTAAAACTGGAGTTGATGTTGGTGTGCCAACTGTACCAGCCGCTGTATATAACACACTACCCGCAGCTGCAGCATCATAAATTGAAAGTTTTAAATATGTAGTGCCATCTGCCACTGCGGCGCCATCTGGATCTGTAAGTTTCCCTTGAAAAGTAATTTGATTGTTTAAAGCCTGCGCAGCATTTTTTTCTAAATTTATGTTTACACTAATTACTAGTAATAAAAAAACCATTCCCAATTTCAAAATTGAGCCTAATTTATTTCTAAACTTTGTCAAATTTTTTTTACTTTCCACATCTATCATGGCTTTTGTATCCACATTATATTATATCACAAAAAACACATTTGCTAATAATATTTTTATGCACAACTCTACTTATATTATTTCCTTATCTTCTGGGGGCTGATTTACTGACTCTGTTTCCCCTACTTCTATACTTGTGTCCTTCTTTTCAACTGGTGTAACTACTACTTCTTTTGGCTTAATAATTTCGCTAGATGCTGGGGCTGAAATAACTGGCGCAATAGGTGTTCCCGCCATAATATCTGCTTTCATTAATCCCAAATCTACACCCAAACTTGCCGTTTCTTCTGTTTGACTACGTAAATCCACAGTACTACTCTTTTTTGTTTGATAACCTTTCTTTTCAGACATTACATAATAGGCATTTTTACCCACCAAAAATGAATATCTACCTTTATTATCTGTAATTTGAGTTTCCAATAATTTATTATATTGCTCATCAAATACACGCACAATTGCATCTCGCAAAGGTTGTTTTGTTTTTTCATCATAAACAATACCCCAGCTTTTTGGACGTTTTGGATAAGCCAAGCGTAAAAATAAAAAGTAAAAAACAATTTGTACCTCACACAACACACCTGTTAAAATAGACGGCGATATATAAAAGAAAACAAAGGACAACAACAAACTTACCACAGAAAAAGTATGTTGAAATCTACGAAATATAATTTTTTGCAGTATTTTTTTTGCAGACATTGTTTCACCAGCAGGATCCATTGGAATATTTGGGGTAACAGATGAACCTTTTTCCTGAACATCAATAATTTCACCGTGGTATAAATCTGCAAATGGATAATCTTCTTTAAATGAAGATAAAAAAGCTGAAGGATACTTAAAGTTAGGTTGGTTTATTTCAATTTTATATTTTCCAGGTTCTACTAAAAAAGCATAGCGACCGTCTTTATCTGTTACACGTGATTGTACTATCCTACCAGTGTTAACATCAATTAAACGCATTATTACTAAATCTAGTGGTAATTTAGTTAAGGAATTGTACACCACACCCCAGGCTTTGCGTTTGCGGCGGCGGAATAGCATTAACGGCTGAGTAAACAAGAAACGTAAATACAAAAATATTTGAGAAAAACCAATACTAGCTGTGGTACCAACAGCCGCTGCTCCAGCCACAGTTGGCGCAATTACGTCTTTTGTGGTTTGTTGGACAAGGGGATCACCCACAAATTGCTTCACCTCTTTAGTAGCTGTACGTGCAGAAGCTGTAATTTGTGATTGCAAAATACTTGATAAATATCCTGCTTGATCTCCTAAATTTTGCGCTACAGCCCCAGCTTTATCCAATAAGGAAGCATTTGGATCAATTACATCTTTTAACTCTTTTGGTGTCACTAAAATTTTAATACTATTATTTATAACAATACCATTTGATAAAAAATATCCTGTTTCTTGTGTATGATAGCCATCTTTTTCAATTTTTAAAATATAATTTCCTGGTGGCACTAAATAGCCAAAAGAACCAAATTCATTAGTAATTTGCGGATTTGTTTGGCCATAGGACTCTGCTGGCCATAAAGTTGGACTAGTTAATAATGAAACTTTTGCTCCACTTACTGGCTTTTTTTCGCCATTGTCTAACGTTTCATAAACTTGACCGTACAATAAAACATTTAAATTCCAACTTGTTTTACTTACAGTTTTATCTTGATAGGTTAAATATACCTCAATTGGATACTGCCCTGCTTGATTTGGCACTGTTAATTCTGTTGTCCACTTTTGCGTATTACTATTAAGACTTAAAAAAACTTGATTATTATTAAAACTAACAATTGCCGAAGCGGCTGGTTTAATTAATCTTTGATTATCCAAACTAATAGATAAATTTTTTCCTACTAATGTATTAATATTACTTCCGCTTGGAATTTGTATTTTCCCACCAGCAATACTTAAAATAAAATCCGAATTTTTTAAAACATAGTCTGCTGTCCCACCAGCATTGGTTGTTGGTGGTTCAACTACAATTTCTACATCCGGCGGTTTGCTCTCTCCAGAGTATGGCGTGGCATTTTTTAAAGCACCTGTAGAATAATTACCAGATGTGTCATATGTAAAAATAGTATAATAAACTATAACACCATTTGTTAATCCTGTTTGTTTAAAACTTGTTCCAGTACCTTGATATATTAATGTTCCTTCATCTTTATTTGTTGGATAGCCAGTTGTATTGGATCTAACTACTACACCCGCAAAATCAGCGTCTGCTGGATTTGTCCATAATAATTCTACTGATGAATCCCCTGCCACAGCATTAAAGACCCCCACATTAGCAGGCGGCGTTGAATCCTTAAGAGTTGTGAAATTTAATAACTCACTGCTAGTTTGAGATGTGGCAGGCCCAGCAGATCTTACAACATAATAGTATTTTGTATTTGGCTCTAATCCACCAAAACCCACACTATGATTTACTACATTATTTACATTACTAATAATAGACCCTAACTGATATGTTAGGCCATACGCCACTTGTGAATCTGAAGATTTATTGGTATTCCACGTTATAGTTACAGCGCTAATTGTAGGAACGGCGCTAACATTAGATATGACAGGCGGAATTGTATCTGCCGTTGTAAAATTATATTCTGCAACTGATGTTGCTTCATTATATAAAGCGTCAGCTGATTTTACTTTAAAATAATATTTTGTGTTCGGAGTTAATCCAGTTAAGCTAATTATGTGCTCGCTAACAAGTTCATTACTAGATACTGGCGTTAAATTATAATTTCCAGATGTTGTACCATAAACTACAGTAGAGCTAGCAGATTCATTTGTAGTCCAAGAAATTACTGCTGATGTTCCATTAATACTATTTATATCTACACTTTTAATTACAGGCGGAGTAGTATCAGTTGTTGCAGTTGTTGAAAAAATAAATTCAGTAGATGTAGAAATATTGCCGCTTGTATCCTTAGACACTACTTTATAAAAATACTGTGTTTGAGATGACAAACCACTTAAATTTAAACTATGTGTGGTTACAAAAGCAGCCTCGCTTGTCAAACTATTATAAATATTTGTTACAGTTCCATAAACAACTTTAGAATCTGCATTTTCATTTGTAGTCCAATTAATTGTTGCTTGTGATGTAGTAATTGCAGTAGCTTCTACACCAGAAATAATTGGCACTGTTGTGTCTGCTACGCCAGTTGTTGTAGCATCTGCAACATTAGAAATACTTGATGTATTTGGAACTTCATCAGCAGTTTTGATTGCAAAATAATAATGGGTACTAGCTGTTAAACCTGTAACAACAAAAGTTTCTGCGGTAGAAGCAACATGTGGAGCTATAACACCAGTTACAGCTGTCGCTAATCCCCAATCTGTTTCATTAGCAATGGTATGCCCTGCATAATATTTAATATAATAGTTAGATGCGGTGCCAGATGAGCCGTCATCACCAGGGGCTGTCCAACTTAATGTAACAGAATTATTAGTAATAGAACCAACTGCTAAATTAGAAATAACCGCTGGCGCAGTTGTATCAGTAGTTGGAGTACTGCACCCACCACAACCAGTAGTACCACTTTCTACCACACCACTCACAGAAGTTGCTCCAGTTGAAGTAGAATAAACTGCTCCCACATTATTAAAAGGCAATAAAATCATTATTGCAATTAATAAACATTGTAAAAACTTTTTTAACATAAACTATTTAACAAATACAGATCGCTTCATTTCACTCGCGAAATCTTGTTATGATATTGCGAGCGAAGAGAAGCAATCTCTAACTATTTTTTCTGACTTTAAACAAAACTATAATTAATAAAACAATTACCACTACTCCCCCTCCAACCCAGCTAAAAAAGTTCTCCGGCAAAATCCAAAATTTAATGAAATCTGTTTTTAATTCTTTATTATCTGCGCCATAAAAAACATCTGCCGTGGCATAATATAAGCCGTACTGTAAATTATTTTTAGACCAACTAGTATTAAATACTCTTCTACTTTGCGGCAAAATATTTTGTTTTAAGGGATTAATAACTTCTGCAACCATCAATTCTTTTTTCCAATTAAAAATTTTTATTTCGCCACTTGGCTCTAAATGAATATTACCATTATTTTCTAAATTTAAATCAAATGTAACTAAGTTATTATTAATTTTTTTTGTAAAATTTACTAATTGTAAACTTTCTTTAACTTCTCCTTTTACTGAAAAGAAAAAAATTTGAGCTATACGATTAGCAGTATTAACTGCCCCAGTATTTGGCTCATCAGACCAAAATAGCGCTGCATAATGGCCACCTGGTTCTGCTAATTCTGATATTTTAATATTCAAAATAATATCTTTTTTTTCTCCCGGATTAATTTCTAACGCGTTTGAATTTAATTGAATCCAACTGGCAGCAGCATTTATATCTGTATTTCCTAAATAAACTGGAGCTCCTGTTTCTGGATGCGGTTTAAAATTTTCTAGAGAGGGATACAAAATTATTTTTTTATTGACATCATTATACAAAGTTACTTTCTGAATAAAACTCTCGCCTGCTTCTCCATCTATTTTAATTAAGGCTGGTGCCAAAGCTAAAGCACTAGCTTCATAATTAATGCCCAACAAGATAAAAAGTAAACAAACAATAATTGTATTTATGATTTGTTTAATTGATACTTTTTTTTTGGTTAAAATTAACATACCAAAAATTAAAAATTTACTACTGTAGTATACGTAACTGTTTGGCTATATGTTCCAGCTAGAGTGCCGGCAGAGATAGCCGCATAATAATCTATGGTTGTAACATCATTAGATATTGCTGCCCCATTTTGCGCAGCCGATTGCAAACTAGTAGATAACACAGTTGCTCCAGCGTTCATTTGGCCAGAGGCGCCCGTTGTTTTTATTCCAGATCCAGCCGTTCCTGCCACCACAGATGAACCACCAATACTTGGAATTGTATTCCCTCCTGATGTTAATGGCTGATTTTGACTTACATAAGTTGTATAGCCTGTAGTTGCATTTGTAGAAACTGTTAATGTTTGTGACGAGTTTGCCACTGCGCTAACATTTAGCGTACCAAAATTAATTGAATTTGTTGATAAAACCGCAGATACTGTATTATTTTGCCCAACAGTTCCCCAAAAACCTGCATCAATATTAAAATTAGAGCTTGTGCTAGTAGTAGGACTAGCGCCAACCTCTCCAAGAGTATCAGTTAGCTGATAATTACTAGACGTAGATGATGCTCCACCAACACTAACAACTTCTGTTATAATTTTATAATTTACAGATGACATTTCTGTTGAAAATGAACCTTGTGGAAACAAAAAACAAAGGCTTAAAACTAAAGTGCCTACTAAAATTCTCATAGACTAAATAAATTATCTATTTACACTAATATTTTATCACATTTAGCATAGTTACGCTTGTGTATAAAAATTTTATATATTTAAGCTTGACATTTAGCGCAGAATAATATACATTAAGCACAGCCCTTTGACAATTAGACATAAATAACAGCGGAGGCAGAAAATGTCAGCTCAGGCTGCACTACCAGACACATTTACTGTTGGCGATAGAACGTACAGAATTATCAAAGTTTTTACTCAAGCACAGCCAAAAGTAAACTTCACACTTGTGATGATTGATATGTTAATTGTAGCAGGTAATTCTCACAATGCTAGCATGAGCGTTGAACACGCAACCTATTTGGTAACCAATGAAGGTGACATACCACCTGAATTAAGAAAATTAATTCGTTTTATTTTTCCAGAAACAAAAGACCGAGATGGTCGTATTCAAATGGTTCAATATGACAGAAGCTATAGACAGTGGCGTAAATATCGCACGCATTACCGCCCAGAACCCAATGACTATTTTGTTTGTCAGGAGAATCAACCCTAACCAAGACCTAACCTTAAAACTTCAAAAAACAGTGGAGGCCAAATGAGCTTGAAAAGACCTGTTTTGACTATAAATGGAATTGGAGTAACTAACCCATTTCTGACATTTCTTACCAGCTATCCTTCTTTTTCTGTTTTGTTTATTCTAATTACACCTCCAACTGCCGCTATCATGAACACAGAAGTTGGGGTAATACTTTTCTTGATTATTGGTGGTTTTGCTTTTTACTTAAAAAGTATGATTGATAAAATCATTATCTTTAATCACAAAATTGTCATAATCAACCTGAGTCTTTCAGACAAAGGACGTATTCAAATAGATATTACAACCAAATACTACGACGAAAAGTAAATTTAACTAGCCGCTATGTAAAACACAGCCGCACTATTAACTACGTGCGGTTTTTCATAATTTTTTTTATGACATTTGGCGACACTAAATTTAGCCTAAAATTGGCTAAATTCTATAATTTTTATCATATACTTACAGGTTTATAAATTTGTTTCACGTGAAACTATTTAATAATAGCCTCCTTTTATTAAATCTCATTTTACCTTTTTGAATAAAAAGGTAAAACCAAAAACTGGCTCGCTGCATAAAGAATTTTGAAAATCGGACGTTTCCTCACTAAAATTGCTATACAACATCATCAAATTATCACGCAATTTTTACGTTCGTCAACATCTCGATTTTCTTAAAATTCTTTATGCAATGCTCGTGAAGAAACGTGTTAAGTGCTGTAGGCGTTAACTTTCTGATTAAATTTTAAAAAACCATCTCGCAGGCCAAACGGGCATGGTGTCCCACTTTTAGTGGGACGAGTGCGGCCGAGAGTGAGCGCAATTTTCTCGCAGGGAAAATTGATAGCGTGTTTTAAAAAATTTTAATCAGAAAGTTGTTAATCTTTAAGTCCTTAATAAAAGGCAAGTTCCGCAGCAAAAAAAATAAAGTGATAAAATAAAAAATACCTCTTTAAACAACAAATGTATAGACTAATCTATACATTTGACAAATAACATTTAATTTTTAATTATAATATCTTATAACCTTTTGGACCATAGCGGAATCGAACCGCTGACCTTCGCAATGCGAATGCGACGCTCTACCAACTGAGCTAATGGCCCATTTTTGGCTGTTTGTATACACTAGTCTATACAAACAGCCAAGGCCACAGAAAATATAGAAAACTTATACACATTTTCATTAACAATTTCAAGCTTAATCAATTCATTTACTCACATTAGCACACAAGTTATACACAATATAAATTTTAGAGTTATTTACTAAATAATCTGCAAAAATTTGCATAGGATAATTATAACCACAGATTGCTTCGCTCCGCTCTCAATATCAGTACATTTCTTTGCCCCCGACATGAATTGAACACGTATCTTCTCCTTAGGACGGAGCTGTTCTATCCGTTGAACTACGAGGGCGTATATGTTTATATAATGTTTCATGTGAAACATTATATAAATTAATGTACTTATAATATATAAAACAATGTAAAACTAGCTAATCTTAAGTGTCGTCAAATATACATATACTCGAAACTAACCAACTTGTTTTTTTAATAATTTTGCCGTATACTATACAAATAACATCAACTAAAAACTATGACCGAAACTATAATAATGTTTATTATTCTGCTCTTTCTACTCTTATTTATTGCTTTCTTATTATACTCGTTTTCAAAAAAACTTCAATCCCTTAACCAGAACCCAATGGATAAAGGAATGCTGTTTTTACAAAATCAGCTTAATGAACTATCTAGGACAGTTGATTCTAAGCTATCCGAAACTCACAAGTCTGTGCAACAGCAATATGGCATTTCTACTCGTATTATTCAGGAGGTTACTCAAAAATTAACACAACTAGAGGAAACTAATAAAAGTGTGATTGGCTTTGCTGAACAATTACAAAGTTTAGAAGACATACTTAAAAACCCTAAACAACGTGGCATTTTAGGGGAGTATTACCTAGAAACAGTCCTAAAAAACGTTTTACCGCCCAAAAGTTATGCCATGCAATATAAAATTGGCAAAAGTGAAGAGGGGAATGACTTAATTGTTGATGCTGTAGTTTTTGTTAAGGATAAAATCATCCCAGTAGACTCTAAATTTTCGCTAGAAAATTATAATCGCATCATTAATGAAAAGGACCCCTTAGAAAAAGACCGTTTAGAAAAAGTATTTAAGCAAGATTTAAAAAATCGCATTGACGAAACAGCTAAATATATCCGTCCCGATCAAAATACTACGGAATTTGCCTTTATGTTTATCCCAGCAGAGGCTATTTACTATGATTTATTAATCAATCAAGTTGGTGCCGTTAAGGTTAATACACGGGATTTAATTGAATATGCCACAAATGATAAACACGTTATTATTGTTTCGCCAACTTCATTTTTAGCTTATTTACAAACAGTTCTACAAGGCCTAAGAGCAATGCAAATGGAAGATTCAATTAAAGGGATTGTTAAAAATGTAGGGGAGTTAAGTAAACATATTTTAGCCTATGATGATTATTTTAAAAAACTTGGTAATAATCTAACTACAACAGTAAATTCCTACAACACTGCTTCAAAAGAGTTAAATAAGATAGATAAGGACATAATGCACATCACTGGAACAGACAAACAACTAGATGTATTACAATTAGATAAGCCTATTCTTGACAATTAAAGCTAAATCTGCTATAATGTTATTACAGTGTTTGTTCGCTCTCAAAACAAATATATAATTTTTTAGCTCATTTTTATGCCAAATAAAGCCTCAGCAATAAAAGCATTGCGTCAAACTAAGAAAATTACACTTAGACACAATCTTGTTAAATCTAAAATTGAAAATTTAGAAAAAAGAATTAAAAAGCTTGTTGTAGACAAAAAAAAGGAAGCAGCACTTAAATTAAATGTTGAATGGCAAAAAGCTTGTGATAAAGCAGCCAAAACAAATATTTTTAAAGCCAATACTGCTAATAGAATGAAATCTCGTCTTTTAAAGGCAATCAATTCTATCAAATAAATCTTACCCTCAACGAAAGTTGGGGGTTTTAGTTATAAAAATATGTCAGAACAAGCAGGATCAAGAAATGGAGAGGGCCATATAATTTTTGGACAGCTAATAGATAAAACAACGCCGTTATCTACTGAGCACGCAAAAGATTTGCGTACGCCAGAAGTATTACATTTAAGCCAAGATAACTACGTAAATTATTATTTAGCTGCGTATACGCATTTAGTGGAATTGGTATTAGAAGCCAATCCACAATTTGAAAAAGAGGGAAATATTGATGTAGCAACTTTAGAAAAATTAATTAGAATTGCGGAAGATTCTGCGATAAGATCAATTGAATTAGAAATGGCGCGATCTGAAGCCATTGAACTTTCTACAACCGTTCAAGGTATAGAGGTAAAAGCCAGTATTGATCACTTAACAGGTATTTATAACCGCGCTGGGTTTGATAAAACATTTGCCATAGCTTTAGATGAAGCTCAAACTTTTGCTCAAGAACAAAATAAAGAAAGAACTCATGAAAACCGTTTAGTGCACATCTTTGTGCATTTTGATGTAGATAAATTTAAAACTATTAATGATTTTGGATTAGCAGAACATGAGGAAGGGGACAAAGTTTTACAATCTGTTGGTGAAGCTTTAAGAAAAGATATTAGACCAACTGACTTAATTGCCAGATTTGGCGGTGATGAATTTGGAATATTATTTTTAAATGTTCCTGCCAATGAAATTGATCATGTAATGCAACGTGTTGTGGATTCTTTAGAAGCTATAACCTACAGAAGAAAAGACGATCCGCAAGAACCAATTCATATTGGCGTTAGCGCTGGAGTACGTATTATTGAATCAGCCGAAAAAACTGATTTGGAAAAAATTAGAAACGATGCGGACAAAGCTGCCGGCTTGGCCAAACTAAGCAAAGATGGACAAAGCTATCTAATTCACGATCCAGAGGCTAGAAAAAAAGTAGCAGATTTTTTACAATCAGAATTAAGCAAACAAATTACAGAAACCGCCACGTTTAAATCACTACTTAGAGAAAACCAAAGATACCTACAAGACCTAAGAACAAATATTTCTTCAGCAGCAGCTGACAGACACATAGAAAGACTAAAAGAAACAGCCGCGGATCAACTTCAGTTACAATTAGTTAAAGCTAAAAAAGAATTAGCCGAATTAAACTAAATTAAAAAATATGCCCCAATACAAATGGGGCATATTTTTTATTTATTTTTTTTATTATCTGCTATCTACACACTTTAGCAACTAATAAATCTAGCAACATCTTATAATTTCCTTCACCTGTTTTTACCTTAATATCAATCTCTAATAAATTATGATAAATAGATTTTAATTTTTCAAAATCAAAACTGCGTAATACTGCCACTGCTTTTTTTACTACAAAAGGGGAGAGCTTTAAATTTTTTGCCACCACATCTGTTGTTACGCCAGGATGCAATTGCGTATAATCCTTAATCACCAATAAAATTTTAAACTGCCAAATTAATGTGCCAAATAAAGCTGCCTCAGCATTATTATCAATCCATTGATCATGCAATAATTTAATTGCATCTTTAGTATTACGCGCCAAAAGTGAATCTAAAAAATGAAACGAATTACTATCTACAACATTTGGTAAAAAAATATTTACAATTTTTAAGGTAATACTTTTATCATCTAAGGAGCTAGTATAGGCAACCATTTTATCTAACTCATTGGATAAGCTTTGGATATCAGAAGATAGGGGATGATTTACAATTGCCGCAAGAGCAAACTTTTCTATGCTAACACCAGACGTTTCTATTTGTTTTTTTATCCAATTTTCTAATTGCGCTCCAGTTAAATTATCAAAATATTTTGAGTACTGCTGTTTTTTTAAAAACTCAAAAAACTCTGGTAACTTTTTTTCTCCCAAATCAGCCTCCCAAAAAATAACCACGCTAGTACTAGGAATTTTATTCGCCTCAGCTAGTTCCAAAAATTTTTTAAAAAATTCCTTATCATTTTTTTGCGACAAATTTTTTATAACAATCAATCTTTTCTCGCCTAAAAAAGGGGAGGCAACCATGGCTTCCAAAACTTGTGATCCTTCTATTTTTTCGCCTTCAAAAATAACAGAGTTAATTCCGCTAGGATCTCTTTGCAATTTAAAATCCTCTATGGATTTTTTTAATTGCTGCTGGCTTCTGTAAGTATCTGGCCCGTACAATAGTATAAACATAATTAAATTTTTTCCATTTCGCCCCAATTATTTCCCACTTTGGCATCTACTTTTATTGGCACACGCAATTTTATAACATTTTCCATTATTTTATTAACAATTTCTGCAAATTTCTCTACCATATTTTCTTTTACCTCAAAAACTAATTCATCATGCACCTGCAATAACATTTTAATATTTTCTTTTTCATCCTTCAGTGTATCAGCTACCTTAATCATGGCCATTTTTAATAAATCTGCCGCTGTTCCCTGAACAGGCGCATTAATAGCCATACGTTCTGCGGCGTTTTTAACCTGAACCATATGGCTAGCTAAATCTGGTAAGTATCTTCTACGCCCTAGCAATGTTTCTACATAGCCTAAAGAGTGCGCAAGCGCACGCGTTTCATCTAAATACTTTTTTACATCTGGAAAAGCCTCAAAATACTTAGCAATAAACTCTTTAGCCTCATAAAAAGAAATTCCCGCGCCCTCTGCTAACCCTTGTGGCCCAATACCATAAATAATACCAAAATTAATAGCTTTAGCAGCGCTTCTCATAGCTTTTGTAACCTCAGCTTCACTAATTCCTTGCACTTTAGCGGCTGTAATTGTATGAATATCTTGGTTATCTTTAAAAGCCTTAATCATTCCCGCGTCATTAGATAGGGAAGCAACCACACGCAATTCAATTTGTGAATAATCCAAACTTAACAATTTATATCCTTTTTCTGCCACAAAACATTTTCTTGTTTCTGCTCCTAATTCACTTTTAATTGGAATATTTTGCAAATTTGGATTTGATGAAGACAATCTACCAGTAGAGGTTACAGCTTGATTGTAGGTTGTATGGATTCTTTTATCATCTGCAAAAATTAATGTTGGTAAAACATCCACATAAGTATTTTGTAATTTAGCTAGTTCCCTATATTCAAAAATTAAATCAATAATTGGATGCATGCCCCGCATTTTTTCTAATTCTGAAGCGGCAGTTGATAAACCAGTTTTTCCTTTTCTAATTCCTTTTACAGATATTTCTAATTTATCAAACAAAATATTTTTTACTTGCTGAGGCGAAGCAATATTAAATTCTTCTCCTGCTTCTTTATAAATTTTTTCTTCTACACTTTTAATTTGTTTATGTATTTTTTCTGATAAAACTTTTAAATAATCTACATCAACTTTAATACCAGCTTCTTCCATTTCTTGTAATACTTTAATTAAAGGCTCTTCCAATTTTTCATACAAATTTAAAAATCCTTTATTTTTTAATTCAGCTACTAACTTTTCACCAATTAAAAAAATGTCGTTGGCGCGTTCTACAATTGTTTTACTATCTACTCCAAATAAACTTGCCTGATCTGTTTCTGGTAATGTTTTTTCTAAATATCTAAGTTCTAAATTCTTTAAATCATGGCTTCTGGTACCTGGATCTAGTAAATAATCCATTATCATTATATCCATTAGCAAGCCTTGCGCTTTAAAATCATTTCTTTTTAAAATCTCTAAATTTCGCTTTAAATCATGACCAAAAATCATCTGGCCTTCTTTGATTTTTATTTTTTTTACCAAACCACCTGGCGCATAATAACTTTTTTCATTCTCAATGTTTAAGGCCATTCCAAATAATTTTGCTTTTAAACCATTCTCATTATCATCAGATAAAAAAAGGGAAATATTTTTTGCACTAGAAAGTTCTTTATTTAATTTTTCTATTTCTTCTGCTTTTTTAATTTCTACTAAAGTTACTTTTTTCTTTGTACTACTTTCTTTTGCAACTTCTTCAACTACATTACCACTAGAGGCATTTAATCTCTTTAAAAGAGAACCAAATTCCCACTTGGTTAAAAGTTCTCTTGCTGCATCTGTATTATAATTTCCTACTAAACAATCTTTTAATTCAAATTGAAAAAGCACGTCTTTAACAAGAACAACTAAATGTTTGCTAAACATTGCTTCCTTTTTTCCATCAATTAATTTTTTCTTTACGGAATCTGAAATTTTAAAAATTTTATCTGACTTGCCACTTTCTAATTGTTCAAATAAATTTTCTAATGTGCCAAAATGTTTTAATAATTCAGCTGCATTTTTTTCACCAATACCTTTTACCCCAACAATATTGTCACTAGGGTCGCCGCGTAAAGCTTTGTAATCAATCATCTGTTCTGGTTTTAAACCGTATCTATCTATTACTGCTTTTATATCATAAATAGCAATATCCGCCACGCCTTTTTTTAACGTATAAATTTTTGTATGCTCATTAACCAATTGCAAGGTATCCATATCCCCAGTGGCAATAATTTTTTCCACTGTTCCATCAACCTTAGTTGCCAATGTAGCAATTAAATCATCAGCCTCATAACCTTCTTTTTCATAAATAGAAATCTGCATAGCGCGCAATAATTCTTTAATCTCTGTCATTTGCGCATATAGTTCTTCTGGTTGTTTAGCACGTTGAGCCTTATATTCCTTATATTCCTTATGTCTAAAGGTTTGGGCAGCCAAATCAAAAGTTACGGCCAAGTAGGTTGGTTCTAATTCCTTAAAAATACGCAAAAGAATGCTGGTAAAGCCATAAACAGCATTAAGCATTTTGCCTTCTTTGTTGGTCATTGGTGGAATAGCATGAAACGCCCTATGCACCAAAGCATTGCCATCAATTATTATAAATTTTTTCATAAGATTTTACTTATTTTATCCTTATTTAGCCTTTTTTGCAAGACCAAAATAACAAAAAACTGCCCTAAAGCAGTTTACTTGGAGGCCACGGTGGGACTTGCACCCACGAATAGCGGTTTTGCAGACCGCAGTGTTAGCTACTTCACCACGTGGCCATAATTAGGCATATTTTAATATGTTTTCTACATAAAAGTCAAGTTTACATTTGCGTTTTAGAAAATATTTTCTAAAAATAGCGAATTTTCTATCTAAATAAAGTTTTGATTCTATTCCTCTATATAAAAATTTGAACAAAAGCAAACTGTCTGCCGTAGCAAATCTCAATTGAAATGACCGATGACTATTATAAACCTTGTCTTGCTTTAATAAAATTATTTCCCTAAGTTTTTTGATAAGATCTTCTAAAAACATCTTACTACCACTTGTAAAAATAATACTCAGTCTTTTAATAATCTCCCTTTGTCTTAAACCTGCTTTAGTTTCTAAAAACACACAACCGTCGCCATCAAAATAACCACGAACAAAATCAGCTAAAAAAATATCTGGGATCACGGGTAATCTAATAGTTAAAGATTTTTTAGGATATAAACCCAACCTTAATAATGCATCAAAAATTTGCAAACTACCAATTCTCAATAAGTACTTTTCTTTATAACTAGGTGATTTTGGTAAAATTGTAACAATACTATGTTTAGATTGTAATGCATTTTTTATCTGCTCTAATAAAATTTTGTCAGTACTGGTAAAACGTATGTATTTACCCCTTATACTGGGAGAATCTTCTAAGCTTCCGTCTGCATATATAAAACCCAAAATATAAGCCATTGCATGTGACCATCTATTAAAAAATTCCTGATTAACAGAATATTTTTTGCCCATGTAGTTAACAATGACAAATTAAATAGATATTTATACTTATTCAGTCACAAAAACAGGTTCCACCTTATATATCCAATACTTATACAAAAAGAAATTCCAACAAACTGCAATCAAAACTCCTACTAATCTAACAATTACATAGTTAAAATGCCAATTTTCTGTAAAAGAATACATCCAAACAATAACAAAAATATAATTCCAAGCGCTTAACAAATAAAAACGCTGCATACTGGTGATTGTTTTACCTTTGCTTTTAAATGAAAAATGTTTATTAAGAAAAAAAACGTAGTTTAAAATAAATATTTGATTAATAATCACAGCTACAAAAGGCCTTAGATTAATCCATTCTTTTAATAAAATCATAGAGCTCATATCTAAAACAAAGGCGCTTGAGCCTATTAAGGAATAAAATAAAAATTGTTTTTTAGATGACTTAATAAAGTCTAAGATTTTTTTAAACATATGCTAGATTATAGCAGATAAACTTAATATAAAAAAGAAGACCACTACCCCGCCAGCGTTGTGCTTTTGAGGTAGTGGTCTAAGGGTTAAAGAAACAAAGTGTCAAAGAACTAAGGGTTAGGGGTTAAAGTGATTGAGGGCTCAAGAATTCTGCGAGAACACTCGGTCGCCAGCGTACCAACCATCCGGATACGTGACCGCATAGGCGTAGACGTTCCAGCCATCACCGTTCCAGCCGACGCTCACGGTACGCAGCACCCCGTTCCCGTCCAACACGTAGAAGATGTTGGTGTAGCCATTGGTGAGAAGCACGCCAGCTTCGCCATTCTTCTGCTGGCACATGAGGTGCCAGATGGCCGCGAGAGTCGTCTCTTCCTTGCCTTCACCAAACTGTTCACGCAGCGCAGCCAGGATGGGTGCGTCTACCGAGTTCTTGAGCAACTCGCAGTAGGAGAAGTTGGAAACACCAGGCCCACCTTCCACCTTGGTCATGAACCATTCCTTGAAGTTGTCGCTGAGGTAGGAAACCTTCGCGACAGCCGACGCCTTGGTATTGACCACGAAGTGCTCGCTGGCAGCAAACCGACCCGCGAAGGGGATGCGGACGCTGCCGAGGAGGTTGAGGATCTTGACTGCGACGGCGGCGGGTGCGGCTGCCACGGACGACAAATCAACTCCGGTTGACGATGACTTTAAACCAAGACTTAATTCTGCAACCTGAGTAAGAGTATCAACACCCGCAGGAGACTCAAGAAAAAGAAGTCGTTCTAATACTTCGGTAGTAGTCAAACCCCTCTGTTGCACAATCCTTGCGATAGCTTGAAGCATCAAAGAACTAAACGATTTCT
>Ga0172369_10004848_pt1 | contig 16839 bp, 19 predicted proteins | sample LakKiv25m_FD_114539 | JGI IMG/M metagenome (GOLD analysis project Ga0172369, IMG submission 114539) | Freshwater microbial communities from Kabuno Bay, South-Kivu, Congo - kab_022012_11.25m | ecosystem: Environmental > Aquatic > Freshwater > Lake | place: Democratic Republic of the Congo...
AAGCAGCAGCGAAACAAATCCCTTAATGGCGGTTAGAGGTGTCCGTAATTGATGGGATGCAATCGAGATAAAGTCGGATTTAGCATTGTCCAATTTTTGCAACTGGTCATTAGCCGATGCTAACCGATCGGATAAATATTGTAATTCTTCTTTCCTCTTAACTTCATTTTTAACGGAATTAACTAAAAATATTCCCATTACCGTTGCTGCTAAAACAGTTGCAGCAATTAGGATAGTACCGCCAGTATTTCCAATGCCGAAAAAGAAAAACTCAGCGGCAATTAAGGCCACTAAGCCAACAACCAGGGCCTGGACGCCAAGGAGCTTTATATTAAATACTTTGTACTTAACTATGAGATAAGCTATCATACCAATGAAAAATGTCATTCCGAACAAGCCATAATTTTCCAAACCAAAATCATGAATTATTCCCTTATCAACTAAATAGCTAGCTAGAAAACTTGCCGTAAAAAAAGAAAATAAGAACAGTTCGATTCCGATGGTCATAAGAACTATTTGACTTTTAAATTCTTTCTCGGCTTTCCGATATTGAAAAATTGAATAGATCAGTATCCATAAAGGCAATAGGAATATAAATCCATAATAATAGTAATTATAAATACTATTTACATTCTCAATTCCTGCGCAAATGATTAAGTCAAATCCCTTGGCATTTTGCTGATTAAACAAAATAAGGGGTGCAATAAGAATAATCCATAGAATTTTTATTTTATATCCAACATCTATTTTATTTATAAATACATAAACAAAATAAAATGCTAATAAAACAATCATCGCACCTAAAATTCCAAAAAACATCCAAAAAAAGGTCAAGACATCGCTGTTGTTATTTGTCCAGAGAACTAAATTGCATAATACCCATGCTGAAAAAATAAGTGTTATCACTAATAAAATTTTGCTAAGCAAGCTCCGGCTGCTTTTAAAAAAAACAAAAAAACCAACTAGTAAAGAAATAAAAACCGCAGGTAAACTGGAATAATAAAGTAATGGTGGAACTTGACTGGAAAAAATAAAGAATTGGGGATCGGCATAGCTTGGACAAATCATAATCTTTTTGTTTTAAAGTTTATTTTAATAAAAAATTTTTCTTGGCGTAATTAATTATATAATCATTTAAATTTGGCGGGTAGCTCCACCAATAAAAATCTTCTTCCTCTGTTTGGTCTTTTGGATATAGTCGAACCACTATCGGCTTTAAGCCGAACTCTTTTTCAATCTTTTCTATTGCAGGAAAAATAATATTATTTGTAAAATAATTTTCCCTTTCATCTTCCTCAAATAAAAAAAATTCAAACAAAATTCCATGTGCTACGAAATGTAACAAATACTGATAGTAATAATCCTTGGCCTTTCCGATGTTATTACACCAGTTTGTTATGTCTCTAAATTCTATTGGATAGCCTGCTATTTTAAAGAGGTTGTGATGAAAATTTATTAATTTTTCTCCACTTTTCATTAATACCTCACCAAGCTTTTTCCCTTCAAATAAATTTATATCAACAGCATTAATTTTTTTCCTTTCACCATTTTTTAGGCTAACGCTAAGAGTGCATAACCCTTTTTTTTCTTCATTAATTGAAACAAATTTATCTCCAAGATATTCAAGTAATAATGGATTAGTATTAACATATTTTGCCATTTGATAAAAAAAAGTGAATCCATTGTCTGGAGAAGGCAGACTTCTCCATAAAATACCCCTGGCATTATTTTTAAAATCAGCTATAAAATTTTCGCCCAATTCCTCTTCCATCTTCTTCCGAAGTTCTAAATTATTCCATCTTTTTCTCAACTCTTCTCGCGCATCATCTAATGAAAAATAAATATCTTTTGGATCAATCATTTTTTTAAAATTATTTACTCAATTTGCCACTCGATATATTCGTATGCCTCACCAAGCGCTGGCGCCCAATGCTCAATTTCTCTGGTACTAATTACTTTCCCTTCAAAAATTTTCTTTATTTTTTCATTGAGTTTATTGAGTTTCCTAGCATGAACAGCGAAATTTTTAACTCCTCTTTTTTTTGCTTCCTCGCAAACTCCCCTTAAAAGCTTCTCGACCCCTCCCTTGCCTCTTGAGTTGGGCATAATTTCTACAGACTCGATATAACAAACATTATCTTTTTCTTCCATGTCAGAATCGTATTCTCTAAGCTCGGTAACTTCTTCTTTCAAGGGAACTGCCAAACAATACCCGACTATTTCATCATTCTCTTTTAGAAACATGTGTATGCTTTGTGGTTGTTCCAGCCTTTTCCTGAAATATGCCGGCGGATCATCATATTGCCATTCCTCGGGAAAGCAAATCTTTTCTAATTCTAATATTTTTTGCAAAATTTCATCTCTGTATTCCTTAACTAAAAACAGCTCCTGACTTCCAGTATTTGCCTTGTTTTCTTCACTTGTCATATGCATATTTTACCACAAAAACAAAAAAACCTCTAGAGAGGTTTTTAGACTTTTACATCCATCCCCAACTTTTAAGTTTTTTCTGATCTTCATTGATAAATTTAAGCCCGATATCAGTCCTGTAAAACATTTTCGGAATAACAATTTTATCTATGATTCCGTAGGCTTTTTTCCTGGCCTCCTCAACTGTTTTACCTACACCAGAAACATGCAAAACATAGCCATTTTTACCGGAAATATAATAATGCTTTTTCTTTTTATTGTAAGAGACCTCTTCAAAATGGATGTGATCCATTTCCTCCTTACTTAATTTTTCTTTGAATAAAATCTGCATACCAGTCGGATAGTATTTTTTCGAGCGTGCCTCATAGGGAAATGGCGGAACCGCGACTAAGACGACCACACCAAAACCTTTCTTGAATTTCAGATCATGCTTTTCTCCTTTGGCAACTGAAAGCAGAAAATCACCCCAGGGCGATGACTGTAAGACGCTCTGCAGATGGATAGCTGGAAAGCCAAATCTGGCTGTAACTTCCAACGGACAGATATTTTTTTCATTTATTATGCAATTGATGTCCACATCCCCGCGGAAGTTAATGCTATGCAAATAAGGCTTGAGCTTGGCTAGTGTTTTTTGAAAAATTTTATTATTTTCATTATCGTCATACCAGGTCAGAGTTCCCATCTCAAAAGTCTTGGGACCAAGATTTTCATTGAATAAATTTTTATGTTCGATATTCATTTCCAAGGGACCAGACCAGTCATTACCGTTAAAATACCTGCCGACACCGATTTCAATCCCCATTACCCTTTTTTGCAAATCGATCGAACCGCATTCTTTTTTATTATTCCGACAATAGCTATGTAGGACTTGTAAAATATCTTCGTTGTTTTCCAACTTGCCCACATAATTGAAAGCTTTGTCAATATGTCCGTTCTGTTTCAAGACCCAGGGGCCTTTGTGTTTTTTGACAAACTCCATAGCCTTCTTGATATTAGAAAAATTTACCGAAGGCACAACTTCGATTTCACACAAAGAAAATATTTTTTGTCCGTACTGGCGGTCATACTCTAATTTATCTCCCAGCGCCGAACCACCGACAACAGCATAACCTTCTTTTCTCAGATCATCTTGAATTTGTCCATAACCTACATTATCAAAAAGGATAAGTCCCTTTTTACCAACCCATGCTAATTCTTTTTTCCAATCATCTATCTTATCTACCATGCCTTCGTAGTTGACTCTCTCCTTCTTGTCGTTGATGTATATTTTCACCTGATGCCCCTCATTTTTCAAACGACAAAGCAGATCGCCAATCGCCAAGTCTTTAGATATGCATAAAATATTCATATTAGATTTTCCCCCTTATTAGATAAGTGCCCAGCACAATAAGAATAATAGCAATTGTCTTCTGAAGCAAGTCATATTTGCCGATTTTCTCTTTAGCGACTTTTGGAAAAAGCAAGGTTATAATTATCCCGAAAACCAAGACAAAAAATGGCTGAAGACCATTCAGGGTAGCGACTAGAGCCAGAGGAGCTAATAAACTTACAAAGCCGAATAAACCATCCGCAACTAAAAAAAGTGTTTCATTGACAGAATTGAGTAGTATGACAGAAGCTTTGTTTTTTCTAAATACTTCTAAAAATTGATTGCGATATGAGCGGATGAGAAAATAAATTGCAACTCCGATTAAAAATTTCCCAAAAAATTCCCAAAAAATCGATGTCCAAAATCCAGCTTCAACCGCAATCAGTTTGAAAATAACGCTTCCAACTGCCAATAAGAATGAGGAGCTGAGCATAAGGAATGCCACTTCGTATTTTATTCTTATTTTTTGGCCGATTTCAAGTGAAATTATAAATGTTCCCAATAGTATCAACAAGCAGGCAAATATTTCCATTGGGCTGAGCGTTTCGCCTAGAATAAAATAACTTAATACAAAAGTTATAATTGGAACCGTTTGAAAAAACGGAACTATCACGGAAGCTTCCTCTTTTTCTAAAGCGTGAAAATATAATATCAAGGCAAAAACAGATAGTGTGCCATTCGCAACCAAAACAAAAACCTCAATAAATTTGAGAGTAAAAACATTAGGATCGATAAAATATATAATCGGCAACCCTAGAACAGCGAATATCGAAGAAAAAATAACAAGGGAGCCAACTGCTCCCCCCTTGAAATAGCGGTCTAGTATGAATTTATCTATGTGGTTGCTCGCTGCATATAAAGCCGGAACAGTTAAAGCAAGAAAAAACCAATTCATAGTAAAAAGTTAAATAAGAAATTATTCAACTACTGAAGTATCTGCATTATTTCCAGCCGCATTTTCATCCGTTCCTGCGGACTCATCTGCTGGAGCCGTTTCGTCAACGGTATTTTCATCCGCTGGTGTGCAGGTTTCATCTGTTTCCGGATCGCAATCAACTGATTCCTCTTCCACCGGATTATCTTTTGTATATTGTTCCGGATCGTTACATTCAACCCCCTGCTCCACTTTAGTTGTGTCATCACATAAAGTTTCCGAGCAGTCTTTTTCGCCTGGGTCGCATACAAACGGCTGGCAAGTTTCGTCTTTTGCCGGATCGCAAAGCGGAATTCGGCTGGCGTTTCTTTCGGCAATTTTGTAATACCAAGTATCCGATTCTGGATCGCCAGTGCACTTCTCCCCTTCCACCGTAGAAGCCGGGTCGCATTTCCAGATGAAGCACTTTTCCGTGTATGGATCACAGTCGATTTGCGAAGAAATGATATAGTCTTTTTTTATCATTATCCGCCAGTAAGTCACCGCCACCGCGCCGATTATTAAAATCACAAAAACCCAAATTAATATTTTCGATTTCTTGTCCATATATTTATTTTAGCATAAAAAATAGCAACTAGCGAATAATCCCTAGGATCTTTTCTGCGGTTTCTTCCGGAGATTCATAAGAATTGTCTAAAATTAAAGGTTTGAATTTTTCTAACTCCTTTTCCATTTTAGCTATCATTTTGTCATCAGATTTTTTCTTTAAATCATACTTTGTATTCGTTATCCTCTTCAGTATTCTTCCCATTCTTACTTTTTCTTTTGTTTTGATCAAGAAAGTAAAGTCGGGAAAAATTATTGGCAGGGAATTCACATTTTTAAAACAGCCAGTTTTCGCTCCTCTTATTTTATGATAAGCTAGGGTTGAAAAAACATACCGGTCACATAAAACCCAACGATTTTTTTCCAAAATCTTACCAATTATTTGTGACTTATAAATTGCTGAGGCTATATAAAAAAATAGGCTTGAATTAATATCAGCCTCTTTTTTTACAAAATTTTTAATCAAATTGAATCCTTGATTCTTTTTTTCAATGTCTTCATAACGAATTACCTTAATTCCAGATTTTTTTAATCTGTTCTTCAAAATCAAGGATAGGGTTGTCTTTCCTACCCCATCTATTCCTTCGAACACAATTAATTTCCCCTTCATAACATTTTTAATATTTCCCTAACCCTTTCAAGCACTTTTTTGTCTTCTTTTTTTTCTCTAACTTCAAACTTATATCTTATCAATCTCCTGGCTATTTCCGCAGCTGATTCCTTTTGGATAATTTCATCATTTTCAATCCCTGTTGAAATCATATTAGCTCCCATATTTGTCGCAGAAGAAATTTTCCTTAAATAAACTCCCTGTTTTTTAAAAATTTTTGCCAAAAGATTAAGCAGCTCGTAATTCTCCAAGTCGCGGTTATAAGAAGACGCATTTTTATGCCGCTTATCAGCCATAACAATATCATAGAAATCGGCTGAAGCAGCCATATAGGCCAAATTAATAGGATGATCGACCGGCAAGTTGTGGACTGGAAAGGTTTCGAATTTAAGATAATTAGGAGTTACTCCATTTTTCATCTCGTAATAAAGTTGATTTAAACAAATTCCAAACTTACCACTGCCGCCACCCGGACTTATTATTGCGACTATTTTTTTGTTGGTTCTTACGAATGGATTTATTTCTAAAGTTTTAAAATTAAAATCTCTTGAGGGATACCTTTTCAAGGAAAAAAACTCAAAGACTTTTATTCCCATCCTAGATATTCTCTTTTCAAAGTTCTTAACTACCGGGGGAATACTTCTTTTTTGATCAAGAAGACTTACGGCTAAATTTTTTATTTCTATTCCTCTATCTTTTAACTCTTTAATTATTCTAACCGACTCGTCGTCATAAGTGGTTCTAAAATCACCCCTTATCCTACCCCTTTTGATATCTTTTGCAGACACAACAAAAATTATCTCGCTATTCTTACAAATATTTTTCAGTATTTTAAGCTTCGCGTCTTCATTATAGCCAGGCAAAACCCTGGCTGAGTGTTTGTCTTGTATGATTTTTCCACCAAACTCTATATATAACTTATCATGGTTTTTCATCACCATCTGTTTTATCTTGGATGTTTGGTTTCTTATATATTTTTTTGAATTAAATCCTTCTCTTGGGTTCTTCATAAACATCAATAAAAATTTTTATAAGATTAATACTATTCAGATGCCGCCGACTTTCTCATCCTAACGGCTATCACACCAAAAATAGTTTCTTGATCTTTGGTATAAAATTTATAATAAACACTAACTGCTTCATGGATATTCTTCTTATCTGGAATAACATTTTTAATCCCTTCTTTTTTTATCATTTCTTTGAAGTTGCTATAAACATTTTTACCTACAATCTTGAACTTTATTTTTTCTGGTTCCAATTCTAAAAAATCACCAACTTTAATAGAGGCGAATTTTCCTTTATTCAAGCGTCCTTCGACTGTTTTTTTTCCATTTAAAATAAGCGAATGATAAGGCTCTTGAACATTTATTGATATTACCGACATAAAATTCAAATTAGATAAAACAAGGGTGGTAGTTTTTATCCTACCACCCTCTTTTGATTGCCGCAAGAATTTATCTGCAGACAATTTTAACTTCAAACACGATCAGTCCTGCATTTTTTCGCACTTTCCATTCAGGATAAACCGATTCGTATTCGAACAGAGCTTGTTCCTTGGGCATCCCTGGAATAAGCTTTTCGACATCTTCGTTTAAAAGCATTTCCCGGAAAGTCTGATAGCGCCTAATGGCAAGCACCTCGACGATTACAGAAAGATGCTCCCAAAAAAATTTTACTTGTTCCCCTACTCTGATTGATCGGAGATTCTGGTAATTAACTCTGCATTCAAGAGTTTTCAGCCCGGATTGGACCATAAGATAATACTTTCGTTTAAATCTTAGATCTTTCATTATTTTACCTCCATTTCGAGAACTATTTCAGTAGAACCTGTCTTATACTTGTCTGGTTTTTTGTCTACTACAATAAAACCACTACCGGTAAAAAAATCCAATGATTCCTGTTTACTATCTGAAGCTGTGACTTTTATTTTCGCAAATCCGAGCTCCTTGGCAAGCCTGATAGCTTTTGCAAGAAGCTTCTGGCCATAACCTAATTTTTTATGGCCGTCGAAAATTAATAAAGTTGAAATTTTCAAATACGGTTTGATTGGATTTGCTTTTAGAGACAGGAAGCCAGTAATTTCTTTTTCCGAAGCGAGAACAAAAGCATATTTGTATCCCTCTCCGCTGAACCATTCGCGCAAAGCTTTGCTTTGGTCCCCATAAAGAGGTTCCAAAATGCCAATGGCCATTATTTTAAGTGCGCCATAATCACTTTCCTTAACCCTTCTTATTTCCATTTTTAATCACCTCCGTTATTTATTTTATATGTACTTTTTATTAGCCAAAAGCCAACGTCAAATTATATCATTTCACTGAAAAATGTCAAGTCTGGAAAAAATATTAAAATAAAAATTAAAGTCTGTATTTTAACTTTTAATATTAGGTGGGTCTTATCCGAGCAACCAGTTTATTTAGGCAGGCTTCGTTTTAATAAGCATATCAAGCAATATCATATCCCGGCATAATATGTTGTTTTCAAAAATCGGTTTTTTTTACCTTTTGACAAAATAATCATTTTTCACCCCGAATATTCTAAACCCGCACTTTTGATAGAAAGCAATCTGGCTAATACTGGAATTGCCTGTTACAACAATTATTCTCTTAATTTTCATTTTTTTGCTTTGCTTTATGGCATCTTTAATCATTAATTTCCCAATACCCCTGCCTTGATTTTTCTTTGACACGGCTATATTCGCTATTTCCATCGTGCTATTTTTTTTAACAAGTATATAAGTGCCTACTATTTCTTTTTCCTGAAAAGCCGCAAAACAGCTTCCCTTTTTCAGGCAATTGGCGACAGATTTTTTTGACGGATCCGCCATTAGCAAAAGATCCCAAGGAGCTTTTTCCCGATCAACTTTTATAATTTTAATATTACTCATTATTTTATTTTTAAAAATAGTAGCACAAAGAACTAATTAAAATTATCATGTTTCTCCATATTAACAAAATTACAAAAATTGACATTTGTTTTTTTGTATATTACTTTTCAACTATAGCCTGCAACAACTTTAAATAAGAAAGGAGGTGAAAGTTCTTTAAAAAATTATAACCTTATTTTGGAAAGGGCTATGGGGTCTTTGTTTTTATTGTTGGCAAAATTATTCGAAGAGAGGAGATCGGTTATGAAAAAATTCGGCAAAACTTTTTTATGTGTGACAGTATTAATTTTTATCATTATTTCCCAATCGGTAGCTGCATCACCCGGGACATCGGAAAATAACGTCCTCTTAGGAAAGCAGGATTGTCCCCTGGGCCTGCAAGAACTTATTCTTAAGGACAACTCTATTTTCGGAATTTTTGAATTCGATGGCACAAAAATTTTCATCGAAACCCGCCGCGGCGAAATGATTTCCGGCATGAAGCGCCTGATGGATCCAACTGCCCCGCTATTTGAAATCGATTTACGGCTTTCGGATGAAAACGGCTTTCCCTTTTTCATCCAGTTTGGCGGACACGGCCCTATTGATGAAACTTGGCTTTCCGAATCCGAACTTCTCCTAAATGAAAGTACATTTTATGACCAGGAAATATCCGTCACAAAATTATTGGAAAATACTGAAAGAATGATTGAATCATTGAACACAATCAGCTTTCGTTTGAGTTTGCTACCTGAATATCATGCGCTTATGAACATCTTGCCACTCATCAAATCCGGCATAACCCCTGACAAATCATCGGGAGAATCAGATTCATCTATCCAAACTCTAACGACTTCTTCACAATCGATCGAAATCTGGAAAAAAGGCGCTTTTTTCAACAACAATGTTTATGGCGACCATTCCGGCACCGTGGCTAAAGCCACTTACGGCGGCAGCACCTACCAGATCTGGTCGGCCTGCAATCATGGAACTTGCCCCGGATCCGGCATGACCAAAAAATGCTCAAAGACCTTTTCTAACCGTCCCGGATTTTGCCAAGCCCCGCCCATGTGCATAAGCGCCTACGGATTTTTCCCCAACCAGCATGTCTGCAACGACGATTCTTATATCCAATACTGGCGGATCAAAAACAACGCAAATCCCAACACAATTGGTGGAACCTGCGCCGATAGTAGTCTGCGTAAAAATGCGCCGGACTGTTGGTGACGGATAATGATTATTTTCTAAAATAAAACAGGCTGAAGAAAATCTCGGCCTGTTTTTTAAAATATGAACATAGCTTTGAATTAACAATATTTTAAATAAAATAAAAAAAACCCGGTTCCATAAAGGTTCCGGGGGGTGCTCGGCTTTTTCTTCCTGCAGGCGTAGAGCACATCCACCCACAAGCATATCTCTGTCAATCCCTCGCTAAACCGGGAAACGTCACAGCGAGAGCCTAGCTATCACAAGGTCTGGAAGCCAGCTAGGTTGCTTTCCAGACTATTCAACCTATATTAATATCGAATTTTTGTTAAGCTTAAAAACAAAAAACGCTTTGAATGGCTTTTTTTAAAGGGCCTGCGGTGAATCATCCATTTCCTGAAATACCTGCAACTTATTACTATATGCTCCGCCAATACATATATAATATTGGCGATTCATATGCCAGTAAATCGGGCAGTGCAAGCCGCAATCCTTGCTTATATCTTTTACGTAACGTCCCCCGCCGACATTGCACAAAAATTTATTGCCCAACATTGTATTTGGCTGGATGCCAAATTTAATAATTATTTTAGGCAATATTAGAAAATTGATTATCGTTAAAATGATAACTATGCCAAGAACCCAAAATATTATTTTCTTTCTTGCCGCCTTCATTATTCTATTTTACCCCCGAAACCAAAAAACAATCAAATGGATTTTTAAAAGATGAGCGAAGCGCTTCGGATAACTAAAAACCCACCGGCAGAAATTCTGCAGGTGGGTTTCCGATCACATCACCCGTTCTTTGATCTTTCCCAAAGCTACGAAGCGGAGTTCCTCGCTTTCCGGAATTTCAATGTAAACGCGGCACCAGTCTTCGAGTTTCGCCTCAACCATTTTTATTTTCATGGTCAGATAGCGGCAGATGATGTTGCTTTTCCTGGATCTCTTATAAGTCAGGTATAGTTCATCAAATCCGGCATCGATCTCGAAAATTAATTCTGCGATATCTTTGCGGTGAGCCGGACAATAAACTGAAGACCGGTACATTTTTAGCCATTCGCCGAAAGTTGCCGGCTTTTTGTCGATTATCAGTTTATTAAAATTCTGCACCCCGGGATCGTACTGCGTGGCCCGTAACATTATTTTGAGCTCTCTCTCGTCAATCGCCAGTTCTTTCATTTTTTGGACCGCTTCCCAGATATATTCGGCGCAAAACACATGCTTGGAATAGATGTTATGCCAATCATCAAAAGTCTTGGCGGTTTCTGCCATCTTTTTGGCAATCAGTTTTTTAAATTCAGAACCTTCGGAATCATAGTAGAACCAATTGTGGGCCGCGTTCCATTCCTTAAATTCGACTTTCAGATCAGCCAATTTTTTAACCGCCTCCTTTCTGATTTTTTTCTCCTCGCCTGGCTTCAAGCGACGCTTGTACATAGTCGCATTCCCATAAGCCCTGAGTATGTCGTAGGGTTCAACTTTGCCATTTTTCTTTCTTACTTCATTTAATTCATCAGCCATATAACTCATAAGACCTCTCCTTTTTTATAGGGTGAATATTTAAAATTAAAAGAACAGCATAATATAGCATACATATTTAATTATGTCAATACGCAAATGTTTGATGAAAATTTTTCCGGATACTAAAAACAAGGCTTGGGATAGCCTTGTTTTGGTTGCAGGGTTTGCAAAAACCTAAAGTTTGATTATGGCAGGGGTGGAGAGAATCGAACTCCCAGTTCCGCTTTTGGAGAGCGGTGGTTTACCATTAACCGACACCCCCATAACTTTCTGATAATTTTTTATAAATCAATATGAGTTCCTTACTGATTTTTTTATTGTAATAACGAACACTTATGCAGCCTTGATAATCTTTCCTTTTTATTTTTCCGGTATTACTTTTGAAATATGGCTTGAAAAACTGATTAACCGGAATATTTGTAATATCAGACCAAAATTTTAACTGTTTTTCCTTATTATGATATTTATGAAGATGCACCAGGGCTCTAAATTTCTTTTCTTCCAAATCAAAAGATTTTCTGAAAGTATATAAAAAATATTTTATTATTTCCGGATCAGAATTTATAAATACAACTCCACTGTCATACTTGCCACCTTCACACCAATACAGCAAAGCACACGCTAATTTAGGATCAATTTTTTGACAAACAGCTTGAGAAAAATATTTTTCGACTTTTTCCACTATCAGCTTGTTTTCAATTTCTCTCTTCCTCTTATTCGTTTCTACGGCTTTTTTTCTTCCCTTGATACTAATATTATTTATTCTTTTTTTGGCCTTTTTTGATAATTTAACCTTTCTGCTCCAAAGACTGGCAGTGCTTTTGGATATGCCGATAATTTCAGATATTTCCCTAAAAGAGTAGCCTCTTTGCCTTAACCTTATCGTTTTCTTTCTCTGGCTAATCATAGAACCATAACCTATAGTTATTTAACTAATGATTATAGTATAACACAAATTGGTCCAATTTAAATTTATTTCATCTCTTTATGCACGGTGTGTTTTTTGCATTTCTTGCAAAATTTCTTGAGTTCCAGTTTCTCTTTAAGTTTTTTCTTGTTGCGAGTTGTAAAATTATTAATGCTTTTGCAAATTTCACATCTCATTTTGACTAAATTTTCTCTTGCCATTTTACTAATATTATTAATTATGAGCCGTTGCGCGGGCTTCCCACCCAAGGCGGGCAAGGAACCACGGATAAATTACTCTTGAGCCTGGGACCGGGATTGAACCGGTGACCTCATCCTTACCATGGATGTGCTCTACCAACTGAGCTACCCAGGCGATATGCTCGGACTTTATCCGCCCTGGGCGGAAACTGAGCTACAACGGCTTAGATAAGGAATTTTGTGGGCAGGGAGGGAAATCGAACGTCGTTTCACTCCTTGAAACCTTGCGGTTTCAATACTTCCACCACGGGAAAACTCCCGTTTTCCCGACCCCTTTCACAGTTCTCATCCTTAACTATCAAATAAATTTTTTAATATCCAAGGAATACTAAAAAAATTTATGTGGGCAGGGAGGGATTCGAACCCCCGAAGACCGAAGTCGCCTGATTTACAGTCAGGTGCGATTGACCACTCCGCCACCTACCCATTTAACACAAGGCTATTTAAAACCTTGCGGTTTTAATATTTCCACCACGGGAAAACTCCCGTTTTCCCGACCCCTTTCCCCTCTTTTCAAACATTTCTTATAAACATTTTTGAGTCGACTGTCAGAGTCGAACTGACAACCTATTTATCCCAACACCAATTTTCCAAATTAGCTTAGAATAAATTTTAAAACTCTTGAGCCGAAGATCGGATTCGAACCGATAACCTACTGTTTACAAAACAGTTGCTCTACCATTGAGCTACTTCGGCATTTTCCAATTTTCATAATTTTATTTCTTCAAAAATTGGTGTGGGACTGGCGCAAAACAGTTGCTCTGCCATTGAGCTAAGTCGGCCTACGCTATTTGGATAAAAGATATTCCAGCCGGCGCATTTTATACTTTACATTGCGGTTCAGCGGATCCAGCTTCATCACCTGCTTAAAACATTCTTTGGCAAATTCGTAGCTCTTTATTTCCATATAATATTCCCCCAGCCTTTCATAAGCTTCCACATCCTTGGAATTAACCGCAATTCTTTCGATTAAAAGCTCCTCCAGTTTGTCTTTTATTTCCGCTCTTGATCTGGGAGTAATAATTCTTTCACTAATCATCGGTTTTACCGGTTTTTCCTCTGCCTCTTTTTTAATAACCGGGATTTCATTAATTTTTTTGGAAAACATTTTCCGTTCCGGCTTGTATTCCCGCAATTTTTCTATTATGGAATTTTCCCTCTTCACTTCCGCCACTTTGGCCTGTGACCTGGCTTTCCTTTTGTTCCTGATCTTGGTGCTCCATTCTTCGAATTTAGCTTCCAGTTTCAAAAAAATCATCCTGGATTTTCTGGTAATCTTTTCCAAAAAAGAAAGAAAAAACGATTTCCAATTGTCCCATTTGAATTTTGAAATAAATCGCTTAAAAAATCCTTTTTTCGGAACTTCGCTATCCAATAACGGCTCTTCAATCGGCATATTCTTCAGCTTGGAGGATTTTTTGGCCAAAAAAATAATTATTCCGATTAAGCTTAAAACTATTAAGATGGGTGGCACCAATGAATACAGCATAAATTATTTTATATCTTCCTTTTTGAGGGAGATATATTTCCCCCCCTCCAACCTGACTTTTATCTCTTGCGAAATGGCGTTTATTTCAATCACCGTTCCTTTACCTTCCGGAGTGTTGACGGAGCTGTGCAGTTCCGGCATCCCTTCCAACATCTGCTTATATTGCGCGGCTTCATAGGATAAACAACACATCAATCTTCCGCAAAGCCCGGAAATCCTTTCGGCTCCCCGATGGGCAATCTGCTGCACGCGCGCCATATCGGTAGTGATGCTCTGCATATTGCCTTTGAATCGGCTGCAGCAAAGTTCTCTTCCGCAAATTCCGTAACCACCGAGATTTCTGGCTTCATCCCGCGAACCGATCTGCTGCATCCGGATAGATTTTTTAAGCGTGCCCGAAAGATCTTTGACCAATTTACGAAAATCAACCCGTCCGTCCGAAGTGAAAATGAAAAGCACTTGTTTGCCGTCCAGACTGACCATGGCATCGATTATTTTCATCTGCAATTCACCTTTTTTTACTTCGCCTTTGCACAATTTAATGAACTCTTTTTTCTCTTTTTTGTGTTCTTCGTAAACTTCGCGATCCCGTTCGGTGGCAATCCGTAGGATTTTGCTGCCCGGCTCATCCTTAACGTCAATGTCCACATCTTCCACGATTCCCAATTCATTGCAATATTCTCCGGCAATGATAACCTTATCCCCTTTTTTCAATTCAAAATCACTAGCATAAAGCTTGGGGCTTTCCCAGGGATATAAAGTAACTAAAACTTTTGGCATAAATCTTTTTTTCTAGTTTACCCCTACACCCACAGAATAGTTTGCCTGTTTGCTTGAAATATTTAAACTTCCAGCAACAAATAAGCCTGTGAGTGTGGGGGTTTACAATTCGAATCTGGAGAATTTTCCGACCTGGATATTTTCACCGATCTTCCCAACTTTTTCCGTTATCAAATCACCAACGGTTTGTTCGGGATTTTTCACGAACGGCTGGGTCATAAGCGCTAACTCCTGCCTGAATTTCTTTTCCTTGCCTTCTAAAATCTTACCAAGCATATTTTCCGGCTTGCCTTCGTTTTTGAGCTGCTGTGTCCAAATTTCTTTTTCTTTATCAATCAAATCTTGCGTAACATCTTCCGGTTTCAGAAATTCCGGATTGGAAGCGGTGATGTGCATGGCGATATCTTGCGCCAAAGCCTTGAATTCTTCATTCCTGGCGACAAAATCCGTTTCACACAAAAGTTCCACCATGGCTCCGATTTTTTTATTGGAATGGACATAAGCGCCAATCACCCCTTCTTTGGCAACGCGGTCTGATTTTTTCAGGGCCTTTTCTTTGCCTTTTTTCCGCAAAATTTCAATAGCTTTTTCTTCATTGCCGTCCGCATCAGCCAAGGCTTTTTTCACATCCACTACTCCGACTCCGGTCTTTAATCTTAAATTTTTAATTTGATCTAAGGTTACCATATTTTTTACCCCGTCAAATACCGCGAAGCGTTAACAGCTATGCCGCTCTATTTGACTGGGTGAATTTTATTTTTTAATAACTTCGCCTTTAGGATTTGTCATTCTTTTTTCTTTGGCCTTGAGGACCGTCTGGCAAATATAGGCCAACATTATCCGAAGCGATGAAACTGCGTCTTCATTGGCCGGAATCGGAAAATCGATTTCACCGGGATCGACATTGGTATCCACCAAAGCGATAATTGGAATTTTCTTTTTCTTGGCTTCCTTAACCGCCAAATTGTCTTCGATGACTCCGGTAACCAGAATGGCAGCCGGCAATTTGGTCATATTTTTAATTCCGCCCATCCGATTTTCCAATTTATCCAATTCTTCGGCAATTTTCATCTGCTCGAACTTGGTATACTTGGAAAGCTCGCCTTTTTTCATTTTTTCCTGGGTATCCCGGAGATATCTGGTTCTCGAAGAAATAATCCGATAATTGGTAAAAGTTCCGCCCAGCCATCTTTCAACCACATAGGGCATGCCGCATCTTTTGGCCGCCGATTCCACCAAATTCTTAGCTTGTTTTTTGGTTCCGACAAACAAGACATCGCTGCCGGCGGCAATCGTCTTTTCGATAAAACTCAGCGCTTCATCCAATTTTTCGCGGGTTTTTTCCAGATCAATAATGTTTATCCCATTTCTGGTTCCAAAAATGTATTCGTCCATCTTCGGATTCCTTCTGGCTTTTTGATGACCAAAGTGAACGCCATTTTTCAGCATCTCTTTCATGTCCACTTTGACAGTCTCAAAATCAAAATTAGCGAAATAATCTTCGCCACTCGAAGCCTTTTTTTGAGTGGCAACTTCAGCCACATCCTGCACAGGGGCAGTACCGCTTGCTTTATTCATTATTTTTCCTTAATTATTAATGTCTCCCGGATTGGGAGGCAACCGCTACTTTTTGCTTGTTTGTGGCTTTTTTAAACCCGTCACTCGCGAGCGACAGGTCAGGACGAAGCCGCAAAAAGTATGAGTTTTTCGTACTAAATAGTACTTTGCCAGTATATCAGCTGCCTTTCGCCTTGTCAATTTTTCCTTTATATGCTAGACTTATTTATACTTAAATTCATAATCACTATTAATTTCGCAATAATATGAAAAAGGATATCCACCCGAAATACTACACCGACGCCAAAATAATTTGCGCCTGCGGCAACATTATTGAAACCGGTTCCACTGCCCGCGAAATGAA
>Ga0172369_10004851_pt1 | contig 16833 bp, 17 predicted proteins | sample LakKiv25m_FD_114539 | JGI IMG/M metagenome (GOLD analysis project Ga0172369, IMG submission 114539) | Freshwater microbial communities from Kabuno Bay, South-Kivu, Congo - kab_022012_11.25m | ecosystem: Environmental > Aquatic > Freshwater > Lake | place: Democratic Republic of the Congo...
ACCATTTTATAATCAGCCGGAGAAAGATCATTTGGCGATCCGCCAATGGTCCCGTCAAATGGATCATCAATATTTCTTATTGTTCTGATTATATTAAAAATTCGTCCATCAATAACCACCGTCGAGGTAGCATTTAAAACTCCGTCTGGAATACCTCCCTGCAATCCAACATCAGCATAGGAGAGATTACGAATAAGTTCAAATTCACTGTTTATCAAATTTATAGCCGCCACTTTATCACGCGAAGCTGATATAAGAGAAGTTACAGACATAAATCCTTGATAGATCGACACAGACACGATGGCAAATATAGCGGCTGCAAAAATAGCTTCAATTAATGAAAATCCTTTTTTATTTTTTAACTTCATTTATATTTTACTGTATAGCATCCACCAACGAATATGTTGGCAACATCATGGCGATAGCGAAGACTCCTACCACAATACCAATAAGAATCATAAGAAACGGTTCAATGATGGTTGATAGGTCCTTGGTTTTTTGGTCAGTCTCATTTTCATAATAAGTGGCGATATTATCTAACATTTCAGTTATTTTACCTGTTTCTTCGCCAACACTAAGCATTTCGCTTACAAAAACCGGGTAAAGGTTGCCATTGGTATTGGAGAGAGAGACCGATAACAATTCTCCCGTTTCCACTTTTTCAGCCGCTTTAGCTAATAAATCTTTAAAATAATGATTTTGAAGAACATCTTTGGTAATGCTTATTGCCGACACAATATCAACTCCAGATGAAACTAAAGAGGAGAGAGTTCGCGAAGTTCTTGCCGCGTTAACCTCTTTGGACATATTTTTAATCATAGGTATATGCAAAGTAACAAAATCCAAAGCATTTTTTCCTTTTTGCGTTCTAAAAGCATAAACAAAACCCGTTACAAGAGCGATGAGTGCCCCGACAGTTAAAAGAAGGTTGGCAATGAGAAAATCACTGATAGCGATAATTACTCTCGTTGGCAATGGCAATTTAATATTTAATCCCTTGAAAGTTTCAGTGAGAGTGGGAACCATATAAACCATCATCAATATACCTATGATTATCATCACACCAATAATTACACTTGGATAAATCATCGCTCCTTTTATTTTTTTAGAAAGTGCTTGTGATTTTTCTAGCTGATCTGAAACAACCCGAAGAGAATATGACAATTTACCTGATTCCTCTCCGGCCCTAACCATAGAAACAAACAAACCGGAAAAAATTTCTGGATATGCTTCCAATGATTTTGAAAAAGTTTCTCCTCCGTTTACCGAAGCGCTTATACCCTCTAAAATCTCAATGAACTTTTTATTTTTAGATTGTTTGGTTAAAACAGTTAGAGAGCGAGAAACCGAAAGTCCGGCATCTATCATCACCGAAAGATTTTTGGCAAAAGTGATAATTTCCTGAGACTTTATTTTTTTTCTTAAAGAAAAAAATTTAAGTGTTACTTTTTCTGATTTAACTTCCTTTATTGATAAAATTGAAGCATTTTCGGAACGCACTGCGTTATAAAGAGAGGTTTTATCAGAAAACTCTTTTGTTTCCTCGTATTCCTTCCCCTCTTTTAAATATTTATATTTATAAAACGCCATTATCGCTTCTAATTATAGCAACAATAAAAAATTAAAAGGAGAAATTTTTGTTTATAAATAATTTATTTTAATAAATCGTAAATATATAGCCCGACAAAAAATACTGCAATCGCTATAAGAATAAACCAGGCTATTTTGTTTTCAATTTTTTTAAATTTTTTCACCTCTAATTGAGGGGCTAAATCTGTTTTCCTTTGTTTGAAAAATACCGCCGAAACGACAGGTATAAGTATTAATAAAATATAAAGAAAGGTTGAAAATGTACTCGCTGTTCTAGAAAATATCTCTATTGCCAGAATTACTCCAACTATAATTAACGCAAAGTAATATGTCTTTGGTCTGCAAATTTCATAATTTTGAGACAACGAAATTTTTTTCTTAAAGAAAATATAAATAGCTAGCACCGCCAAAATTATACTTATCATAAAATTTCAGTAAATTAATAATTATTCTGAAACTACCCGCAAAACTTCTTCAATAGTGGTGAGACCTTGAGCAGCTTTAAATATACCATCTTCAAGCATTGTAAGCATCCCCTCTTTTTTGGCCTGTAATTCCATGTCTTCAGTAGTTGCGCCTTTGATAATCAAATCTTTGATTGCGATACTGACATTTAGCACTTCATAAATACCAATGCGACTCTTGAAAGCTTCTTCACCGGCGTCTTTTTCTGGCCTGTAAAATGGAATATTTTCCCAACCATCTTTTTTGCCTACTACTTTTTCATCCTGCAGAACTTGTAAAACCCTGTCCATATTTACAACTTTTGAAATTGAAACCACCTCTGTTTTGGAGAGATAGTATTTTTCTTTTTTGTCAGAAAGTTTTCTAACTAATCTTTGGCCTATAATAGCGTCAATGGTTGAAATGATAAGGAATGGCTCGACTTTCATATCTATAAGACGAGGAATCGCTCCTGCCGCTGAGTTGGTGTGAAGAGTTGAGAGCACCAAGTGCCCCGTGAGAGAGGCGTTGATAGCAAGTGAGGCAGTTTCGTTATCTCTAATTTCACCGACCATTATAATATCCGGATCTTGACGCACTAAAGTTCGAAGGCCCGATGAAAAAGTTAGACCAATTTCTGATTTTACCTGAGTTTGATTTACTCTCTTCATTTGATACTCAATCGGATCTTCAATAGTGGAAATGTTTACATCGGCAGTATTTAAAATATCTAACATTGTATAAAGAGTTGTTGACTTACCAGAACCGGTCGGACCGGTAGTCAAAATCATACCTGTGGTGTGTTGCAAGGACTTATGTAAAAGCTCCAACCCCTGACCGTGAAAACCTAGTGATTCAAGCGTAAACCCTGAAACGGACTCACGCAAAAGACGCATCACAGTCTTTTCACCATAATAAACTGGCAAAGTAGAGACACGGAAGGAAACTCTCTCTCCATTCATATCAATCTTAAACCGGCCGTCTTGAGGTAATCTTTTTTCATCCAATTTCAAACTCGAAAGCACTTTGATACGAGCAACGAGCGAATAGCCAATGTGTTTTGGCAAAATCATAGCGTCGTGGAGTATCCCATCAATGCGATAACGCACCAAAATTTGATCTTCGAGGGGTTCGATATGAATATCAGAAGCATTTTGAATGATAGCGTGTTTGAGCAAAGTGTCGACGATCCTGACCACAGGCAATTCTTCAGCCAATTTTTTCAAATCACCGAGCGAAGCATTTTCTGTTGGTAATTTTTCAGAAATAGTTTTAATTTCATCCGAATCAGTTTTTATAATATCGCCAAATTCATCTTTAAGATTTTTTTGATATTGGATCAGGGCACTGCGCATCGACTCAGAGTCAGTCAAACGAGGTAAAATCTTAAGACCAACCTTTTTTTTGATTGAGTTTAGAGCTTGCAAATCATCAGTATCAAGCATCGCCACCTCAAGCGAATCGTCCTTTTTTTCAAATGCAATAATATTGTGTTTTCTGGCGATTGGTTCGGGAACTAAGTTTAAAATATCTCTATTTAGAGTCTGATTTTTCAAATTAATAAAAGGAATGCCGAGAATATAAGCCTGCACCCTGCGCAAATCATCATCAGAAAACTTTCCTTTTGAAATCAAAATCTCGCCCAGTGGTTTCTTTTTTGATTTGGCTTCTTTTTCCGCTTCTTCTGCTTCTGATTTAGAAATAAGCCCCGCATCAATTATAAATTCTCTTATTTGTGAATCTTCTACGTGCATTCGATTAAAATTTTTAATTTCTAATTTTTAATTTTTATTAAATTTAGAATTTTCAATATTTCAATTATAACAAATAAAAAATTAAAATAAGAATGAATTGGGCACAACAAAAACAAAACATACTGTTTCAAGAGCCTTATCCTTATGACCTAACATAGAAATAGTATGTTTTGTTTTTTACTTTTCTAAATTTTATTAAATTCTATTGCGAGATTTGTTTCGCATGGCAGAAATTAGATACTTTCGTGGATTATTATCGAGGTCAATAAAATCATCAGCAGCTTCAATAAGTCGAGCAGAAGTAGATTTGCCAAAAGAAGCCACTTCAACTTGGCATCCGCCATTTTTTAAATATTCTACTAACGGCACAAAGTCGCCATCACCAGTTATCAAAATGACAGCATCGAGTTTTGGCGCGAGCTTGATCGCGTCAACAGCGAGCCCCACATCCCAGTCCCCCTTTTTAGCGCCTCCGGCAAAAACTTGGAGGTTTTTAGTCTTTGTTTCAATCCCCATTTTCTCTAACGCATCAAAAAAACTTTTCTCTTCACCCGATTCCGTGGTTATCACATAGGCGACCGCACGAGTGAGTGACCTTCCGGCCAAACCCTCTTTGACTACTTGATCAAAATTTACTTTTGCCCCATAAATGTTTTTAGCACTATGGTACAAATTTTGCGTATCAATAAAAATACCAACTCTCTGGTTTTTATGTTTAATTACACTCATTTTATTAAAAATTAATTTTTAAGAAGCTTTCTTAAGTCCTAACTTCTTAATAAGAGCATTATATCTCTTTGCGTCTTTTTTCTCCAAATATTTCATATGAGCCTTTCGGTCAGCAACCAAACCCAAAAGACCTCGACGAGAATGTTTATCTTTTTTGTTTTTCTTTAAGTGAGCGGCCAAATCGTCAATGCGACGAGAAAGAACCGCGATCTGTACTTCTGGAGAACCAGTATCAGTATCGTGCACCTTTACTTCCTTTATAATTCTTTGCTTTTTGTTTTTTGTTAACATTGCCCTAATAACATAGCATAAACCTCATTTTTTTGCAACCTCCGCCTCAAAACGAGCTAAAGCTGATTGAGTAATACCTATTTTTTGAGCCAATTTCCTCTGGGACATTCCCTTTTTATTTCTTGAAACAATAAGAGCTCTGATTATTTTGATTTCAGGTTGCATTTGGACATAAGCCGCTTTTACTCCCGGCCTTTTAAATGCTTCTTTTTTAAATTGTTCTAATGTTTTCACATTTAAATTATATCATTCCTTAATTTTTGTTTAAAAGTGATACAATTTACTTTCACTTCTCCCCTCTCCTGCATCTAGGAGAGGGGCAGAATGCCAAAGGCATTCGGGGTGAGGTTAATATGGCACAAAATCTAGAACAACTTAAAAGACAATTTTTGGAATATGTAGAGATTGAGAAGGGCCGCGCTTTGAAAACGGTTGAAAATTATAACCATTATCTAACCGTTTTTTTAGAACAAACTAAAGCAAAAAATCCAAACGATATTACTGATAGCACTGTAAGAGAGTTTAGATTATGGCTAAACCGACAACCCCTCAAAAATTTAGGCAAACCCAATGAAACTCTGAGTCGCAAGACCCAAAACTACTATTTGATTGCCATTCGTGCTTTTTTGAAATATTTGGCAAGACAAGAAATAAAATCAATGCCTCCGGAAAGGATTGAGCTCGCCAAAGTGCCAGAAAGATCGCTCGACTTAATAAGTGAAAGTGAATTAAAAAGACTGCTTGAAATACCAAAAGGCAATGAATTAAAGGACTTGCGTGACAAATCTATATTAGAGCTTCTATTTTCCACCGGCCTACGCGTTTCCGAGCTCTGTTCCCTATCACGTGATATAAATCTTTCTTCTGATGAGCTTTCAATCAGAGGCAAAGGAGGTAAAGTGCGAGTAGTTTTCATTTCTGATTACGCCAAAAAGATTTTAAAAGAATATTTAGCTAAGAGAAAAGATGTCGACGATGCTTTGTTTATTCAAATTTCAAAAAATGGTAAGTCCATGGAAAAAAGAGGCAAAAGTTTGGGTTTAACTCGACGCTCGATAGAAAGAATAATCAGAGAATATGCCATCAGAGCTGGTATTTCAAAAAAAGTGACACCTCACACGATGCGCCATCTTTTTGCTACCGACCTTCTTTCAAACGGCGCCGACCTCCGCTCAGTGCAAGCCCTACTCGGCCACGCCAACATCGGCACCACGCAAATCTACACCCACGTCACCGACAAACACTTGCGCGATATTCATAAAAAGTTCCATAATAGGAAGACATGAAAATTATCTCTTGGAATGTAAATGGTTTGCGGGCGGTTCATAAGAAAGAGCTATTTTTACCTATGGTTGAGAAATACAAACCAGATATTATTTGTTTGCAGGAAATAAAGTCTAAAAAAGACCAAAATGAAATGGACTTGAAGGATTATGAAGAAATATGGAACCCAGCTGAAAAAGCGGGTTATAGCGGCACGGCTATTTTTTCTAAGATAAAACCACTGAGCGTTCAAATGGGTTTCCCACAAGAAATTATTAAAAAATATAAATTAGAGAAAGATGATTATGGCGATCCAAACACAGAAGGCCGTGTTTTGACTGCAGAGTTTGAAGATTTTTTTGTAGTAAATGTTTATACTCCAAACTCTAAACAAGACTTGAGTCGTTTGAAACTTCGTCATGAAAAATGGGACCCGGCTTTTTTGGAATATATCCTTCGACTTCGCTCAGGACAAGTAAATGGACAAGCAAAGCCAGTTATTTTTTGTGGTGATTTAAATGTGGCACACACAGCAGATGATTTGGCTAATCCAAAACAAAATGAAGGCGAGCATGGTTTTACGAAAGAAGAACGAGAAGGAATAGATAATATAATAAAAGCTGGTTTTGTAGATACTTTTCGTCATTTTACTAAGGGAAATGGCCATTATACTTGGTGGACGCATTGGGCAAATGCCAGAGAGAGAAATGTCGGCTGGCGTATTGACTATTTTTTTGTAAATAATGAATTTTTAAATAAAATCAAAACATCAAGCATTTTGCCTGATGTCTTGGGTTCTGACCACTGCCCTATTTTATTAGGGCTTAAAGATTAGAATTTATTTCTAATTATATTATTAATACTTTTTTTCCCTTCTCCCCTCTCCTGTATCTAGGAGAGGGGCAACTTTCCGAAGGAAAGTGGGGTGAGGTTTTGGACATAACAAAACCGCCAAGATGCGGTGGAGGATTTTCGCAAGACAAGGCGGCTTGTAGTGGACTACCCTTCGATAAACTCAGGGTAAAAAGAGCAATCCCAGCCCTAGTCTTGTATCCAAAATTTAGATACAAAATTAGGGCCAGGAACGAAAGGTAAGTTTCGTCAAAAAGCGCATTCATAAGAAAATCGTATGATATCTCAAATTTAAAAAATAAGAGTGAAGATATATATAACCTATTCTTATGTTTAACCAAACTATCTTTCAATCCGATGCATCGGATTAAAACCCCTCGACCACGCTCGGGGTAAAAGAACCAATTGCTAATGATTGTGTTCGATTAAAAAATATTAGCTGTCTGATAGAAATTTTATGTCTTTTAAAAATAATGTAAAGGACAAAGAGTGGATAACTCCTCTATCATTATTGGACAAAATGTTTTCCTCTTATTTCTTTTATCATTTTTTCTTCTTCTTTATTTCTCTTTTCCTTACCTCCCTCTCCTAATCTTTTTAATTCTGTATCGGACAATTTTGACAATTCAATTGTCCTTTTACTCAAATACTCCTCATCGTTTAAATTTGGCTCTTCCAAAACCTCTTCCAAGAGAGCATTTAATATTTGTCCAATTTTTGGACCAGGCGAAATAGCAAGAAGATCAATTATCCCCTTCCCATTAATTTTGAGCATTCCCACTGATATTGGATCTCTCATTACCTCTTCTATCATAGACTTAAACTTTCTTAACCTATAAGGACTCTCTTTGGGGCGACCAGTACCTATACGGTCACACATACGCATATCTATCAAATCCCACACATTTTCTTTTCCGACGTTTGCTATAAGGCGTCTTACGGCAGAATGAGTTATTTTCTCTGTATCTGAGAAAAACATATGCCAGCGCACCAAATTAGTTACCTTATCAATTGTTTCACGTGAGAACTTTAAATTTTCCAATATTTCCCTTGTTACATGTGAACCAACAACTTCATGACCATAAAAAGTCCATATTCCTGTTTCTTTGTCCCATCTTCTGGTTCTTGGCTTAGCAATATCGTGTAGAAGGGCCGAAAGTCTCACATGTAACGGATAATTCTTATCTGCCGAGTGTTGAACTGTTTTAAGAAGATGATTCCAGACATCATATGAATGGGCCTGGTTTTGTTCCACATCAAACGATTCCTCAAGTTCTGGGATGATATAATGCAAAAGGCCCAATTTCCTTAACAAAAACAAGCCACCTGAAGGATTTGCAGACATAATTATCTTTACAAACTCATCTTTTACCCTTTCTTTAGAAACTTCCTTTAAAATATCCCTGTTTTCTAGTATTGAGCTCTCTGTTTCTGAATCAAGAGGGAAGCCTAGTTGCACATGAAACCGGACAGCCCTAAGTATTCTAAGTCCATCTTCAAAAAACCTCTCTTTTGGATCTCCAACTGTTTTTATGATACCTCTGGCTAAATCTGCAACTCCGGCAAACGGGTCAACAATGTCTCCGGTTTCGGCATCATAAGCAATCGCATTTATCGTGAAATCACGTCTTTTAAGGTCATCTAGTATACTTTTACTAAATTCAACCTTATCTGGCCTTCTATGGTCAGAATATGCACTTTCAATGCGGTATGGTGTTATTTCTATAATTTTAAGAGTTTCATCAGTAACATTTTCATTTACAAGACCAACAGTACCGAAATCATTTTCGTAAAATGTTTTGGGAAATAGAGGGATTATCTGTTCCGGAAGAGCGTTAGTAGTAATATCCCAATCTTTAGGTTTTCTTCCCATAAAAAGATCTCTAACACAACCGCCAACCAGATATGCCTCAAAACCGGCATCTTTGAGCGCTTTGGTTACATAAGAAACTTCTTCTGGTATCTTAAATTTTTCTATTTTAGCTTTCATTGTTTAAATATGAGTCTTTTTGGCTCAGGAGGGATTCGGTCAGGCATAATTTTCTGCTGAAAATTTGCCCGACCCGGGCTCGCACCGTCGTGCTCCGCCTTTCTCATCTCTCCAGGTAGCTCAATGATGCCTCGCTCGGATAGCTATACTAAGCTATCCTTGCGAATCATTGTGCTCCCGGAGGGATTCGAACCCCCAACAAATGCTTCGAAGGCACGCATGATATCCATTTCACCACGGGAGCATATTAAAATAATAACACAAAAAAGAGGAGAAATCTGTGCGGCCAGGGGTAATCGAAACCCCGCCTGGTCCTTGGCAAGGACCTGTCCTACCACTAAACCATGGCCGCGTCAAGTAGTTGAATATCATACTACTTTATTAATAAATTTAGCATAAATATTTCTAAAACAAAATAGCTTCTTTCGCTCAAGAACTTTTTTGTTTTAAGTTTTGATATTAATTTGTCTTAAAAATGTTAAAATGTCTTTGTGGTGTAGTTGGCCTTAGTTTTCAACAAAACTGGGGATAACTAAGGGGACAATGTGTATAAGTCAATCCGCCAGCTGACGGATAAAAAAGACAAAATGGCTAAAAATAAGGTTTTTTCAAAAGTCAAAGACTTTTAGTTTTTTATGGCTAAACACAACGAAACAGGAGAAAAGGGGGAGAGTATAGCCACAAATTTTCTTATAAAAAAAGGTTTTAATTTGATTTGCCGAAATTATAGAAGAAAATGGGGCGAAATCGATATCATAATGGAAAAAGACAAAGTCCTTCATTTTGTAGAAGTAAAGACTGTTAGTCGGAAAAGCTATGGGGGAAAATTTGAACAGGAAATAAATAACTACCGACCAGAAGATAATATGCACCCCTGGAAGCTTAAAAGACTCCAAAGAGCTACCCAAACATATTTGCTGGAGAAATATAAAGAAAATGAGCCTTTATGGCAGTTTGATTTAGCTTGTGTTTTTCTTGACCAAGAGAGACGAGTGGCCAAAGTCAGATTTATGCAAAATATAATTTTATGATAAACTATAATTCATAACTCCCCCCAACCCCCTCTTACCATAAGAGGGGGAGGGAAAAGGATTAGTTATTTCTTTCCTGTTCCTGTTTCCCCCTTAAGTTAAGGGGGATTAAGGGGGTTAGAAAAAACGGAGTGTAGTATAGTGGTAGTATAAATGCTTTGGGAGCATTAGGTCCGAGTTCGATTCTCGGCACTCCGACAATTTAATATCCCCATATCGGACATTTCATTAAAAAATAGTTTGTTAAAATATAGTAATTGGGTTTTATAAGTTTTATTATAAGATAATTTTATATTATGAAGTTTAGAAATAAGATTCTATTAACTATAAGCGGGTTGCTACTATTATTATCTGCTTTTATTTTTTGGGGAAACAATTCTTTTATCACTCAAAGTTTAGAAAAATTAAATATAGCAAGTCTATATAATTCGATTTCCAATAATTCCTCTACAGCTATTCTATCATTGCCTTCAGAAATAAAATTTGTACAATCCAGTTATCAAAAGATGTCGGGGGACTCAATCAGTACAAAATTAAATAATACTTCAAAAGACAACACTATTATTGCTTGTTTTGTTGGAGGGAATCTCCCAACAAAAGTTACCGATAATAAATCAAATATTTACAAATTAGCCGGTAGTATAAAGAATAGCAGTTCTGCTGGTTATCTTGGTATTTATTACACCACAGACAATTATGGAGGTATTACACAAATAACAGCAAGTCATCCTTGGGGTCCTGCAATTTTGATAGCATCAGAATATAGCGGGATTGATGCCATAGACAGCTTTGTGGGAAAAGACTCAGGATATAATAATGGTTCAAAATGGGATTCTGGTTCGTTAAACACATCGTCTGTTAACGAGCTACTTGTTGGATGCTCTACCGAGTTATATGGGTCATCAGCCATAAGTTTAAACCCAGATTCAAGTTTTGTTTCAAGAATAAAGAGCGATGGATTATTATTTACAGAAAAATTAGTCGCCAACACTGGAAGTTATAATTTTAGTGGAACAAATAATACAAACTCTGGTTATAATGTTATTTCAGCATTAGCATCCTTTAAACCAAAATCATCTTCTACATCTCCAGCCCCCACACCTACTCCAATCCCTAATCCAGAACCTGTCCCCACACCAGTACCAACCCCTACTCCGACACCCACCCCAACTCCTGTCCCAACACCTACTCCAGTACCAACTCCAGATCCAGTAAGTACAAAATTTCTGATTAATGATAGGGTCCAAACAACTGATAACCTAAATGTTCGAGCAAAACCATCTACTTCCGGTGCTCTTTTAGGTACTCAGATTTTGAATTCAATTGGAACAATAATTGGAGGTTCCTCTTATGCAAACAATATGTTCTGGTGGAATATAAATTTTGATTCTGGTGCTGACGGATGGGCGGTTGAAGATTATTTAAAAAAATATGTTGCTCCGACACCAACCCCTACTCCAACTCCAGAACCAACTCCAACACCTATCCCAACACCTAGCGTTACAAATGGCCCAGTATTATTCTTCTCAGACCTTGATTGGGGTCCTAAAACAGGGTGGGAAGGTTCATCAACAAAAGGTGCAGCCGTAACTGTCTGGGGTTCTGGATTTGGTGTAACTAGGGGCACGAATTATATTACTGTTAACGGCGCTAAAGTTACTGAATATGCTGAGTGGGGTACAGTGGGGCCGGCCCGTGGTTTAGAGCGAATAACATTTTGGATACCAAATAGTGCGACCGATGGTGATGGAACTATAACCGTTAATATTAATGGCAATACATCAAATACCTTGCCGTTTAAAGTTATGGCCGGAACAATTTACTTCATTGCTCCTACTGGGAACAACAGTAACAACGGACTAACAACAGCAACTGCATGGAAGGATATATGCAAATTTAATCCTGGTGGAACAAATGATGGAGTAACTTCTTGTAGAAACCCCTCTGGTGACGGGCAATACATTGTCTATGTCAGAAGTGGTACTTATACAACGACTGATGTTGATGGAGCATTTGTCGCTCTTCGTGGACCATATGGTGGCCCGACAAAACGTAAAGCATTAATTGGATATCCCGGAGAAACACCACTAATCAATGCAATGAATGCGGACAGGGGTGTTATTTGGGGAGCAAATTATAGTCCATACGGTCGCTATGATTACTTTACAATTGCAAAATTGAGAGTTGAGGGAGGAAAAGTCTCATTTGGTGCATGGGGGGATTATGTTCGAATTATTGGTAACCACATGAAAGACCAATTAAAAAGCGAGTGGTCTGGGGTTGTAATGGTAGATAACTCTCAACATGTCTCCGTCCTTGGTAATCATTTTGATCATAATGGTTATGATTCATATAAACACAATATTTATATAAAGACACACGCCAACTATATGTCTGGCGACAAAAGTGTTGATTATGTAACCGTTGGGTGGAATGAATTTAGCAACCCTTATTCTGGAAGCGACAATAGAGGTGGAGCCATCTTTATTAGTCGGGCTTCTGACTCTGGTTCGAAATATGTCGATCATGTATATATCCATTCAAATTATTTTCATGGTGGTAATATGGAATTTATCTATACGGGAGATTCTACACCACATAATGGCGATGTTTGGATATACGACAATATCTTTAGGGATAATACAAATGGCGCAGGAGGATTATTTTTTGCCTGGGGAACTCGTAATGCCTATTTGTACAATAATACATTCTATGGTCTAAAGGGTGAAGGAATGGTTTCTATTACTGATGTATCAAAGGTATATTCAAAAAATAATATCTGGTACTCGACAGGAACTCAGTTTGTGGGAATGGAAGCGTGGAAGGGAGCATCGATAGATAGCCAAAACGATTTGTTTTATGGGGCTATTATACCTTCTGGAGATGGGATAAATGTATCTGGTGCAAAAACGACAAACCCGCTGTTTATTTCAACTTCAGATTTGAGACTTCAAGCCACAAGTCCAGCTATCGATGTAGGAACAAATAATGTAAATAATTATGTTACTGGTGATTATCTGGGAATTTCAAGACCACAAGGGCTATCTTATGATTTGGGGGCCTTCGAATATACTTCTCAATAGTTAAAATATAAAAAATTATATGTCTTCAAAATTTAAAAAGAAGATTGAGGATTTTGTTTGTGAAAAATGCGGTTTTGAAGTAAAAGGAAATGGTTTTACCAATCATTGCCCTAAATGCTTATATTCAAAACATGTTGATATATTCCCCGGCGACCGCTCTGAAGGATGCGGTGGTCTTATGGAACCAGTCTCTGCTGAGGAAAATGGGGGAGAGTGGTCAGTCATCCACAAATGCCTAAAATGCGGAAAAATCCAAAAAAATAAAATTTCTAGCGAAGATGATTTTGATAAGGTAGTAGAAATTTCTCAGGGTAAATAAATGTGCCACCGGGGGGAATCGAACCCTCAACTATCCCTTAGGACGGGACTGTTATAATCCATTTAACTACGGCGGCATTTCACAAAGTGCGGGATGGGAGAATCGAACTCCCCACTAAGCTTTGGAAAAGCCTTATTATACCAATTAACTAATCCCGCAGTATTGAGCATTCTAACATAAAATCCAAACAAAAAACCACTTAGAAGTGGTTTTTTGTAAGTGAGAACAAATTCTTTTTACTAGATGCTAGCTACTAACTACTAGCTACTACTTGACCGCATCTTTCAAAGCCTTGGCGGCTCGGAATTTTGGAACTCTCATAGCTGCTACGTGAACTGACTCGCCTGTACGAGGATTGCGAGCTGTTCTAGCGGCACGAGATTTGGTTGAAAATATACCAAGTCCAGCAATTGAAACTTCACCTCCACTCTTAAGAGTGCGAACTACCCCGTCGATGATAAGTTCAACTACTTCTTCGGCTTGCACTTTGGTTCCACCAATTTTTTCATGAACCGCATTTGCTAAATCTGCTTTATTCATTTTTTTAAAATTAAATTTTTATAATTTTATATCCTGCCTACCGACAGACAGGCCTCCACAGAGAACGGAAAATCTCGAGAGTTATCCGTTCTTCCTCCATTTACAAGTATATATTTAAAAGCTTTTTTGGCAATACCTTGACTATTCGCGTGTGGATAAGTGAAATGGGTCGAAATTAAGAAATTTTAGAAAGAATGCGAGAAAAAGTTTCTGGTTTAGAAGCGGCAATTTCAGAAAGCATTTTGCGATTTAGATTTATGTTTACTTTTTTGAGAGAACCAATGAATTTGCTGTATGAAAGACCTTTCTCGTGTAAGACCGAATTTAATCTAACATTCCATAATCTGCGAAAATCCCCCTTTTTATCTCTCCTGTGAGCAAAGGCATAAGTGCCAGCATGAGCGATAGCTTCATATGCTTGCTTTTCTTTTTTGGAACGTCCAAAACGATAACCCTTTACCTGCTTTAAAACGTTTCTGCGTGTCTTTAATGCATTTACTCCTTTCTTTACTCTAGACATGGTATTTTATAAGTAATTTCTAATTTTTAATTTTTAATTTCTAAACAATTTTTAATGTCTCAATTTGAAAATTAGAAATTGAGAATTGTAAATTAACAACATTATAGGTTGTTTAGGTATCTACCTCTATTTTTATTAGTCATGCTGATTTCCAAAGTTCGTCTCTTTTTAAGCGTTGTATTGGTTCGATTTTTGGCATTAAAATGATTTTGGCCAGTTTTTCTGGTCATTAATTTTCCATTTTTGGTTACCTTTATTCTTTTTGAATACGATTTGTTGGTCTTCATTTTTGTTTCCCATCATTTCTGGCATTAGTGCCATTTATGGATTGGTGTGTTTATTTTGCACGTTCTACCACAGCTGTCAAGCCCTTAGGGCTTTTTTTGGGTTCTTCTGCTACTTTAAATTCTTCGGTAATTAGTTTAAATACTCTATCCATTCTCTCCTTCAAAAAAGCCTCGTTCATATACTTTGTTCTCCCCGGAAGAAACAAATCTATTTTTACCCTATGCCCCTCTTTAAGCCATTCTGAAGCTTTTCTGGCTTTAAGATTCAAATCATGATCTCCAGTGCCTACTTTTATTTGAAGGCTCTTTATCTCGACAGTATGGGTTTTAGCTTTTATTACTTTCTGCTTTTTGTTTTCAGCGTACAAAAACTTTCCATAATCTATAATTTTAGCAATCGGCGGAACGGCATTTGGTGATATTTCTACCAAATCAAGACCGAACTCTTCAGCCTTTCTCAGGGCATCTCTGGTTGTTGTTACACCCAAATTTTCCCCTTCTTTTCCTATCAGGCGAATTTCCTCTGCCCTAATAAAATTATTGATTCTGTGTTTTTGAGCCAAAAATTATAAATTATCTTCTAACAGTAAGAGTATAGCACTAAAAGGGATTTTTGGCACCACGAATTTCAAAATGGAGATGAGAGCCAGTCGATTTGCCGGTAGAGCCAACATTGCCTATAACATCTCCTCGGCGAACACTGTCGCCAACCGAAACATTGTTTCTGCTATTGTGAGCATATAGAGTTTGAGTACCATTAGTGTGGCGTATAACAATATAATTTCCGTAGCCGCCATTCCAGCCTCCCACCCTACTTATTATCACCTCGCCATCTGCAGCCGCTAATATTGGAGTGCCCACGGGAGCAGCGAGATCAACTGCATTGTAACCATGTATACCCTGGCTTCTTCTGCCACCAACGATAGGTCTCATATAATATCCAACATATTCTTTAGAACCAGAAGAGCTTACCGATCTGGCAACTGAAGGGGAAGCCAAAACTTCTCCGTCGGGCACAATAATTACAGAGCCCGCAACTAAAGAATCACCTTTTTGAATATTGTTATAGGCCATTATTTCTTCTTCATCACCTTTGTATTTTTTGGCAAGAGAAGCGACGGTATCTCCTTTAACAACAGTATGTTTAACACCTGAGATAGGCAAGATCACCAAAGTTTCTCCAACCTTGAGAGTATTTGATGAGAGATTATTGCCCCATTTAATTGTATTAACTGTTACATTAAACATTTCTGCTATTTGAGAAAGGGTGTCACCATCACGAACAACGTAAATACTAATTTGATCACTGGTTGGTTTAGATAAAAGTTCTGATGTCCCCAATGGTCCTGCACTTGAAACCAAAGCGTCACGCTCAACAGTTGGGGTGGTTGAAGTTTGGCTAAGTGGTGTATTGACCGCGACTAACAAAGCCATATTTTGTATATTTTTGGCTGAATTCAAATTTTCTTTGCCTGAACCGCCAAAAAACATATCATTTAAAATTCCCACTAGACCAGCTGATGCTGATATTGGCAATAGCAAAATGGCTAAAGCCAAAAACAACCTCTTGGGGTTTAAAAAAGATTTTAAATCACTATTTCGCCCGATTCTAATTGAAAAATAAGGCTTTTTTAGATCGGGGTCATTAGGTGTGGTTAAAATAAGCCTATGGTTAATGATAATTCAGGATTTTCTTTAAAAAATGGCTAAAAATAAGCCTTTTTTCAGAAACTCTGCATCCTTCGAACACATGAATAATTTTAACAAAATGACCCCTTTTAGCAACTTGTTTTTTATAAAGATGTGGATTGTAAATTTTCTGATAAGATAGATGAGTGGAGGTAAAAAATTATTTAAATGAATTAAACGAGGCACAAAGAAAAGCGGTGGAAACCGTAGATGGACCTTTGCTTGTGCTTGCTGGCGCCGGAGCGGGCAAAACCAAAACAATAACTTATAGAATTTTAAATTTAATTCAAAGTGGAGTTGCGCCTGAAAATATTTTGGCAGTCACCTTTACCAATAAAGCAGCCAAAGAGATGGGGGAGAGGATAGAGAAGCTATTAGCTATGAGCTTAGAGGTTAATAGGCCAGTTTCAATGCTGGGAAAACCGTTTGTTGCTACTTTTCATGGATTGGG
>Ga0172369_10004858_pt1 | contig 16820 bp, 16 predicted proteins | sample LakKiv25m_FD_114539 | JGI IMG/M metagenome (GOLD analysis project Ga0172369, IMG submission 114539) | Freshwater microbial communities from Kabuno Bay, South-Kivu, Congo - kab_022012_11.25m | ecosystem: Environmental > Aquatic > Freshwater > Lake | place: Democratic Republic of the Congo...
AGAAAAACAAATAAAAGCGGGTTCACGAAAAGCAAAAGGAAAATTAATTAATGAAGAGAATACTACTTGGTCAGATCTGAGTCGAGATTGGTATGATGAATGATTAATTGTGGGGTATCGGAGCTTACTTCGAACTATTTCATGTTCTCGTAAGGACCTTAACACTGGGATCTTTGACTCTTACCCAATTTACCGCTAAAGTAGGATTATGTTAGATACAAAACACGTGCCGGAATTTTGTCAGAACGAGTTTAAGCAGTTTAATGAAAAGCTGAATAATTTTTTAAATTCGGAAGAACAATATTTTTTACCGCAGAAAAACGGCATAAAAAAAGACATCTTGTTTTTAGGTGCCACACATGGAGATGAAACTATCGGCGTCGACGCCTTGTCCACTTTGCCTGCGAGTTTTTCTTTCGACTGGATGCTTAGTAATGAAGAAGCCTTTAAGGCTCAAAAGCGTTTTATGGAAGCAGACCTCAATCGCATTGCCCCAGGTGATATTAGCTCTTCTAAATACGAAGAAAAGCGCGCCGCTGAATTGGTCAGAAAATTCAAAGAGTATAATTATGTAGTCGATATACACGGGACTGTAGCTAATTCCGGTTTATTTATTATCTTAACTAAATTATCATTTGAAGATTTATTGTTGGCTGCTCAATTTGATATTCCTAACATTGTTATCTGGTTGCCTAGCCAAAAGAAAGAGACCGGCCCGCTAGTCCAATTTGCAGAGCCAGCCTTGGAAATTGAATGTGGGCCAAAGGATTCGGAGAAGTTACGAATTGATCTAACGAATATTCTTGAGAAATTCATTACGAATTATAATAAAGGAATCGATAAAACTAAATTTAAAACTAAAAATATTTTTTGGGTTTACGGAAAAATGAGTGACAACAAAAAACCTTTGGTTGATTTTGAAAAAACAATAATTGAGGGAGAGGAATTTTATCCATTGCTAGTTGGGGAGTATGGTGGGGGATGTTATAAGATGTATAAAATAAATTAAGATTTTGACGATTCAAGCATTTCTCGCTAAAGTAGAATTATGGATATCAAACTTATTATCTTTGACATGGATGGTACCCTTTATGAGTATGAAGGGGCTTCTTTTAGCCAAAGTGGCGCTTATCAAGAGGTTTTGAAAAACGCCACACTTTTTATTGCCAAAAAACTGGGTAAAACGATAATCGAAGCAGAATTGGTTTTGAATGACATTAAGGAGCGGTGGGGAGAACAAATAAGCTTGGCCCTAGAAAAAGAGCATGGCATTAGTCGCGAAGAATATTTTAATACGGTTTGGGATATCAAGGCTGAAGAATATATTAAAATGAATGACGAATTGAAACCATTTCTAGAAAAACTAAGTCAAAAATATCAACTAGTTGTGTTGACCGATGCTCCTACTGTCTGGGTTAAAAACGTTTTAGAAGCTTTGGGTGTTGAAAAAATATTTAATGGGAATATTTTTGATGGCACAGGCGATGCACGGAAAGGGAGTGGGGTGGCCTTTGAACGAGTTCTTAAAAACTTTTCATTTACTCCAGCTGAAGTGTTTATGATAGGTGATCAAGAAAATATTGATATTCAACCGGCCAAGAATGCGGGGTTGGTGACTGTTTATCTTAATAAGAGTGGGCAAAAATCAGATTATGCTGATTTTTCTATAACAAGTTTATTCGATTTACAGTATGTCTTGGAGGTTAATCATGAAGAAGTTTTAAAACGCTATTTTGCGAGTCGAAAAATAGAAAATAAAAATATTAAGGTCTTGGCTGGTTCGTCTGAAGCTAAAACATTTTTATGTGATGGCGATATCTATAAAGTTGGGGGTGAGGCTGTAATAAAAAAAGAACTTCAAGCTTACACTAAATTCCAGACTCGAATGAAAAGTTATGCCACGATTTTTCCTCAAATGGAAATTGTTTTTAATGATTTGGGTAGTTCGATTTTGTGGATCGAAAATTTAGGAGCGCAATCTCTGGAAGTAAAATTTAAAGATGAGAAAAGCAGTCTAACGCAACTAAAAGCATTAAATAAAAAGGTTTTAGCTAAAATTAATTTGCTTTTTGAGGAAACCAAAAGTGCTGTGGCTGATGATTTATTTTTTGACGAGATAATTAACGCTATTAAAATAAATTTAGTAAAGGCGGGTCTATCAGGCAGGCTAACTAAAGAAGTTGAAACAATTGTTTCGCACAAGAAAACGGTATTAGAAAAATATATTTCTTCTTTAGCGCATAAGGATTTGAGCGTCGGCAACATTATTGTCAGCGATGATGGTGATAAGGTCCGTTTTATTGATCCTCGTGGAGCAGTGCCTTATCTTGATGAAAGTAAAGCGAGCGGTAACGTTGCTATTGATTTGATCGGTTATCTTATATCAATGCAAAGGAAGGAGTTAGAGGTTAAACAAAAAAATAAAAATATTGACTATACTGATTTAGTTACTGAAGTCGAAGACCAAATTAAAAACTATATTGACGCTGGAGTTTTCACAGAAGAATTTAGAAAATTATGTGAGGTGCTATGGTACTCTGTCTATTTCGCTTGCAAATGTGATTATTGCACGGCGCCTGAGCGACTGTGGTTGTACAATGAGATGGGGAGACGGTTGGAGAAGACGCTTGCTCAACTATCAGCCTGAATTTATTTAAGGATCTGCTAGATATATTCCAGATGCTGAAATAAGTTCAGCATGACAGTGGAACGTGATAACAAAGGCCCCCGCACCTACTCGGTAGATGCGGGGGTATTGCGTCAGGTGCGCGGGGGCGTCAGCGCGCGCAGGATGTACTGTGCGCACTCGATGGCGCCGAGCGTCAGTGGCTGTTGGGCCACGAAGGAGCACTTGTCCTTGTACTCGGGGTAGGCGTTGCCCACGGCGAGTTGCGTTACGCCCGAACCCAGGAGGTCGTTGCTGGAGTCGCCCACCATCACGATGGGGTGGAAGTGCTGCTGCAAGAAGGGCATGGCCATGGGCTTGCAGGCACGGGGGAAGTGGACGATGACCACACCGTACTCGTGGTTGATGTCGATCAGCGGCTCCTGTGTGCTGCCGTTGTAGGCGCAGAAGCACTCGTGCGCCAGGGTTGCGAGTTCGGCCAGGAGTCCACGCGTACGTACCGGTTCGCGTCCTGGCACACGGACGAAGAAGCTCAGGCTGTACCGACGCAGCGAGTTGACCACGATGACCGGTCGATCGAGGCTGCCGGTGCGCATCAAGCCGAGGATGTCCATCGGGTTGCCGATGATGGTGTAGTAGTCCGAGTACCGGCGCCGGAGTTCCTCCAGCAGTCGCCCGGTGATCTCGGAAATCCGGGACTTGGCACCGGGGACGAAGGACCAGCGCGGGTCGCATTCCGGCTCGGAGAGCACTGCTTCGGGGGAGAGGTAGACCGCGTTGCCGAACTCGGCCACGATGGGGCCTTCACAGCCCCATTCTTGGGCCAGGCGGGCGATGCGCAGGGCCGGGGTGTCGGAGTTCAGGCCGACGGTCCAGCCGGCGGCCTGCAGAGCGGCGACGCTCTGAGGGAAGTCGGGCGAGTTCGGATCGTAGTTCTGGTCGATCAGGGTCTTGTCGATGTCGTATAGGGCGAGTGGTCGTCGCATGCGAACCTCCTTGAACACAAACCAGGTCTGGTTTGCTTAAAAACTTATCATTTATGTTATCATTTGTCAATGATGAAATATGTCGAGGTGAGTCGACTTTTTTTGTTTATAGAAAAAGGCTTTTGACGAATGAGTATAACTTTCCATCTCAAATATCAATTTCAAAAAACGTACGTTAATAGAGTCAACGACCTTTGACAATAAACTAATTGGAGTGTCTATGGTGTCTAAACGTTCCATCATGGAGGCAACCATGAAAGTGTGCGTGGTTCTGTCCCTGGCCCTCTCCCTTACCGCCTGTTTGCCCGAACCCCTAGCCGTCAACACAGATCCAGTCGTTGATGCTGAGATCCAAAAGAGTGAAGCCGATACCATTGAGGTCGAGCCTATCCAAAAGAATAATCCAGAAGAATCGTGGGCACTCGTAACAGATTCGAAAAGGCAGTTCTCTGTTCCGTCAGGGTGGACCTATTCCACAACAGAGAATAAGGAAAGCACCTCGCGTTCAGCCAACTACGTTATTCGTGTCCAAGATACGGATAAAGAGGTTGTTCTGGGTGCCGTTGGTCTAGACGAGGAATGTGTTACGGAATTGAATGATCCTTGCCAAGTAGCTGATGATTATTCGGCTATCAATGTCATGGTCTACGAAGGCGAGGTGGACTTCTGGGATCTTAGTTGGACTGATTTTTTCAATGATTATTATCCGGAGGTATTAACGTTTGAAAGTTTCGTGCTTGCTTGTAGGCCGGAACTCAATGCCGTCATGGTGACAAAGACTGATGGCGTCTGGTTGGGGCAAAAGAGGACTTTCATCCACAGTAAGGACGCGTTCTTTGATATAACCTACTTTACTACGCGTATTAATGAGGCTCAAAACGAAAAGATGTTTTGGGACTTCATCCAAAACTTTGGTTTTTAGGAGGGACAAATGATCCGCTTCTTTTGGCTCGTCATCGCGGTGGCGCTGTCGTTGGAAGTAAAAGCTGAGGAGATTCTTCTCCAAGGTGTTCCATTCAAAACGCAGTCGCCGCCGGGTGACTGGCAGCAAAACATGAACTGCGGGCCAACTTCAACGGTGATGCTGGGATCTTATTATCTCGAAAACGAACCCAGCGTCAGCAGTGTCACCAACCTGCTTGATTGGCTCTATGCCAAACAAATAATTAAACCTCAAACCAATGCCGAATATTATGACGGTAATGTAACAGGCATCTCGCAACTGGAGAAGATTCTGTTGCAATACTTCGGGCTTGGTTCAACGATTCGGCAGAACAAGAAAGACTTGAGTTTTATCCGTTGGCAGTTGCTGAAGCAGAATCCAGTGATTGTCGGCGTTAATATTAATATGAGTCCCACACAATTTGGCCACTTCATGGTTGTGGTGGGGCTCTCGGAAACGCAGGTTACGGTTCATGATCCTGGAAAAACGTTGGGATCATACCGAAAATACAGTGTGCCACAATTTCTAGCTTCTTGGGCAACATCAAACTACGCCACCTTGGTTGTTCGTTCCAATGGGGGACTTTGGTATCCAGATGGGACTTTGATCCAACCCGTAGGTTCCAACAAGGTTTATGTGGTTTCGGATAATGCCTTACTTTGGATCAAGGATGAAGCTGTTTTTAATTCAATGAGTTTTGATTGGCAAAAAATAATTCCTGTGCACCAGCGTATTCTTGATTGTTTGCCGGAGAATGGAGTGGTTGATTGGCAACCGTACCGGGAGCTGTGGCAAATTGCCGGGAAGTATTTTTTGTTCGAAAAAACCAGCGCTAATACTAGTAACTGCGCTATATACCAGTTCAGTTCCAAGACAGCTTTGGATAGCTGGCAATTGAAGCAGCAGCTCCAAATATTGAGCACAGTCCCTGTCTATGGCCAAGCTTGTGATCAGGGGCCTATGCTGTATTTTCATAATGGGACCCTGGTCAAGTCAACAGATGATTTACCAAGCTTTGGGGCCGGCGCAGTCTTTGTGGCGACAAATAATGGCGAGCTCCGCCCCTTCGCTGATTGGCAGACATTCGTAATCATGGGGTACGAAAATTTACCCATGATGTTGCTGCCATCTTCAGCTATATATTCGGGTTATAAGAAGTTTGGCAATCCTATTACACTTAACGATGCTCAATTTTGTTTAAGTGGAGCATACACCATGCAGGGGGCAGCTGATCCAACAGAAGTTGATAACGATGGAGATGGTTTTTCTGTCGCTGCTGGTGACTGCGACGATGACAACCCGCTGATTAACCCCTCGGCCGAAGAAATTTGTGATGGTTTGGACAATAATTGTAATGGAGAAGAAGACGAGGGTTTAGTCTTTGAATGCTATATGGATTGCGGCCGTGGTATCCATTATTGTGAAGATGGGTATTGGAACGGCTGTGAAATCATCGAACCTGTCGCAGAGATTGAAGATGGGATTGATAATGACTGCGATGGTTTGATCGATGAGGGTTTTGTTATTCCAGAGGATACCGACCCTCTGGATGTCGATAATGATGGCGATGGGTTCTCAATTAACATGGGAGACTGTGATAATTGGGAACCCACAGCCTATCCGGGTGCTCCGGAATTGTGTGACGATCTAGACAATGATTGCGACTTCCAGGTGGACGAAGAAGCCCTCTGCCCGATCGGAACTGAATGTGTTAAAGGTAAGTGTCAAACAAAAATCAACGTGGCTGAAATCACGTGCCAGCTGACTTGTCCCACTGGAATGTTGGCTTACGCGTGGTGGGGGCAAGATCAATATATGTTTGATCAGGAGCAAATTGAAATCAGTACCACGGTTGACAGCCTTTGCCAACGTGGGGCCGCCTGGATCGATTTTAACTGTGCTTGTGACGAATCTTGGAGTTGTTTTGATTGGGCCGATGCAGTTTTCACCTGCAACCAGACCATTGAGATCAAGCCCGGAGTCGTTGACCCACACGGAGAAGGGGAGGTTTGGTTCACAAATATAAATTGTTTTTAAGATCCTGGGGCGGATGCGCACATCCGTCCCTTTTAAATAAAAAAATTCCTGCGATACCATTCTGGATTTAATCCGGAGTATGGCAATTCAGCAGGAATTTTTGAAGCTTATTTACTAAGTATGTGAACGAAGGTTCTCTTTTGTAGTTTACCAGTAAAGCTTTTAACTTTTTTAGTAGAAAATTTAACCGCACCTGGAGCCACCGCAAACAAGGTGTCATCTTTGCCCTTCATAACATTGCTGCCTGCGTTGACCTTGCTGCCACGTTGGCGAACAAGAATATTGCCAGCTTTAGCTATTTCACCAGCATATTTTTTGATACCCAATCGTTGTGCTTGAGAGTCTCGTCCTAGCCGGGTTGATCCAGCTGCTTTCTTGTGTGACATATTGCTATTTGTTATTCATTTATAAGAATCTCTAACATTCTACAAAAAAAAGCGGCTTTCGTCAAGCCCATTGCGATTTGCCAAAAGAAAGGGTAAAATTAACTAATATATGTACCGTTTTTTAGCCATTTTAAGCCTAGTTTTGCTCCTTTCTGGGTGCACCAGCAAGCCTGATTTTGAGTTCACTATAGAGACCAAAAATGGGGCTCCCAAGGACGATGTAATTGAAACTGCGTTAGTGAATGAACCTATTGATTTAGCAGAAAAAAAGAAAGTTAACGAGCCTAGCTCTAAAGAAGTGAAAACAGAGCAAACAGAGGGTGAAAAAGATCTAAATAATAAGGCTCCAGATGTCGCGGCAACCACTGTTGATTGGCCGGTTCCATTTGCGATGCAGGCCCCTTTTTCTAATTGGGATATGCCTTATCAGGAAATGTGTGAAGAGACTGCCTTAGTCTTGTCCGCTAAATATTATAAGAACGAACCAATCGATAAAGCAACTATGGATCAAGAGTTGAAGAAAGTTAGAGATTGGGAATCAATAGAGTGGGGTGTTTATACTGATTCGACGGCCGAAGAAATAAAGAAAATGGGTGAAAGTGTTTTCGGGCTAAATATTGAGATTAGTACTGATGTTTCGATTGAGAATATTAAAGATCATTTAAGAAAAAACCAGCTTGTTTTAGTCCCTACCGCTGGTAGGGAATTGGGTAATCCATATTTTAAACAACCCGGACCGCTTTATCATGTGCTAGTTGTTCGCGGGTTCACTGATAATAGTTTTATTACAAACGACGTTGGTATCGGAAAGGGTGAGGGGTACAAATATAAATTTCAGACAGTTATTAATGCTGCGCACGATTTACCTATTCTTGAAGATGGAAGCATATTTAGACCATACGATTCAAATATCAATGATGATTTGAAAAGAGAAGAAATGAAAACAGGCACGCCGAGAATTTTAATAATTAAGGGTATTAAATAATTTTGACAAAAAGGTAGCTTTTATATAAGTTGGAGGGTCCTGAAAGTTCAAAGGGAAGGGAGGTGAGACGCTATGGCACAAGACTTCATGCTATTCGCCGGGAATTCGCATCTGGCGTTCGCACGCGCGGTTGCGCGTGAGTTGGACGTCCCTCTCCACGAGCCGGACGAGAGCGACGAGCGGGGGCCCACAATCAAGTGGTTCTCCAACGGCAACGGTTTCGTCGACATCAAGTGTGACGTGCGCGACAGACTTGTCTTCGTCATCCAGACGCAGGCAACCGGTCGGGCCCTCATCGGCAAGAACCCGGACGGATCCGACAGGTTCGGGCCGGCGCTTTCCGTGAGCGACATGATCATGGAGCTCTACTGGCTCGTCGACACTCTGACCTGTGCTGGCGCCATCGTGAAGGTCGTGATGCCGTACATGCCCTACATCCGCTCGGACAAGCTGGACCATCCGCGTGCTAGCATCGGCGCGAAGATTTTCGCCGATCAGCTGACTGCGGCTGGTGCCAGGGGCATCCTCCTCTTGGAACCGCACTTCCCACAGATCCACGGGTTTTTCGATCGTCACCGCATCGCGGTGGACACCCTGAACATGAAGCCGATTTTCGGCTACGAGATCCTGGCCACGTCAGATCGTGCCAGGACCACCTTCGTGGCTCCGGACATCGGCGAGGCCAAGCACCTGGGACCGTTCGTCAGCATGCTCAGGTTCCCGATCGCCATCATCAACAAGGACAGGCCTGGTGATGACGAGAAGGCACGCGCGCAGCAGATGACCGGAAGCGTGGAAGGCCGTGACTGTTGGGTCATCGATGATGAGACCATGAGTTGCGGTACTCTCCTCGAAGCAGCCAACTTCTGCCTGGCGAACGGCGCCCGCTCCTTGCGTGCGGCCATTGCACACCCGGTGCTGACCTCCATGGATGGTCTGCGCAAGGTGCAGGAGCACCCCCTTATCTCTGAACTGCACGTTCTGGATGGTATTCCTGTCTCTCCGGAAAAGCTGGCCATCTGCCCGAAGCTGCGTGTCCGTTCGGTGGCACGGGAGTTCGCGGGTGCGCTCCGCATCCTGGCGGCACCTGCGGGAGAAGGGCACTCCATGGAAGCCTACCGAGGGACTCTTTACCAGCCCTTGAACGACCTCCTCGCACGCGGCTGAGCCAGCGTGCGGACCTCCCCATACCTGCGAGCAGGGACTGGGGAGATTTTTTTATATTTGACAGGGTACAAAAGCGTGCTATAATAAAACCAACTAATTTAGTAGGTATTATGAATTTCTCAACCAAAACTGAATATGGATTAAGAGCCTTGGTTAAATTGGATCCCAGGGGTAAAGTCCCTATTTCATTGGCTCAAATAGCCCGTTCAGAGAGTCTATCCTTAGCTTATTTAGAACGTCTTTTTGCTTTACTTAAAAAAGCAAAGATAGTACACGCTAATTTAGGCGTGGGGGGCGGTTATTTATTATCTCGTCCAGCCAAAGAAATATCGGTGTTGGAAATAGTCGAGGTGTTGGAAGGGAAAATTTTGGCCTATGCTTGTGTCAAAGGACAAAGTTGTGCTCATGCAGCAAGTTGTAAAATTCATCCAGTGTGGCAAAAACTTTATGCTGAAGTTCGGAAGACTTTAAATAATATGAAATTAATAACTATCATGAAATAATATGGTATATTCAAAAACACTCATGGATCATTTTCAAAATCCGCACAACCAAGGCTCCTTGGTCAAACCTGATGGTGTCGGAGAAGTTGGTAATATTCGTTGTGGGGATATTATGAAAATATATATTGATGTAGATAAAAACGAGAAAGGGGAAGAGTATTTAAAAGATGTAAAATTTGAAACCCTAGGTTGTGCAGCTGCTATTGCTGCTTCTTCTGTTTTGACTGATTTAGCCAAAGGAAGAACGTTGGACGAGGCTTTAGCTATTACTAAAGATGATATTGTTAAAGTGCTTGAAAATGTGCCTCCACTAAAATATCATTGTTCAATTTTAGCCGAGGAAGGGCTTAAAAAAGCCATCGAGGAATACAAACAGAAAAAATAGCAGCGCTACCAAAGTGACTAAACAATTAAACATTTATAACAATTTAACAATTTATATGATGAAACAAGACGTTGAAAAAATAATTAAAAATATTCGTGGTGCATTAAAGGCGGATGGAGGCGATATTGAATTGGTTGATGTGTCCGATGATGGCATAGTGAAGGTTTCGTTAAAAGGGGCTTGTTCCCATTGTCCTATGTCAACATTAACATTGAAAAATTTCGTGGAGAAATCATTGAAAAAAGAAATCCCAGAGGTGAAGGAAGTTATTTCTGTGTAAACATATGAAGCAAATATATTTTGACAATGCGGCCACAACGGCAATTGATCCAAAAGTATTAGAGGCAATGTTGCCCTACTATAATGATCATTTTGGTAATGCGAGTTCTTTGCATTCTTTTGGACAAGCGGCTCAAGGCGCAGTGGACGAAGCACGAGATAAAATTGCTAAGTATTTAAAGTGCAAAGCGCAAGAAATTATTTTTACTTCTGGTGCTACAGAAAGCAATAACCTTGTTATACAGGGGCTTGTCAATCAACTGAAGCAGCCCAACAGAGCGATTCACATCATTACGAGCAAAATTGAGCATCCTTCGGTGTTGGAGGTTTTTAAATATATAGAAAAGCAAAAGTTAGCTGAGGTTAGTTATTTGGAAGTTGATAAATTCGGTTTAGTCAGCGTCGATAAGCTCAAAAAAACAATACGTGCTAATACAGTATTGGTTTCTGTCATGTATGCCAATAATGAAATGGGTGCTATTCAGCCAGTTAAGGAGATTGGCGCTTTAATAAAGGCAGTTCGAGCAACGCGTGGGAGCAAAGAGTTGCCTATATATTTTCATGTTGATGCAGTGCAGGCTTTGAATTATTTAGATTGTGAAGTTGATGCTTTGGGTGTTGATGCGTTTTCTGCTTCAGGACATAAAATTCATGGCCCCAAAGGGATTGGATTTTTATATTTGCGAGCAGGTGTAAAGATACGACCAGTAAATTTTGGTGGACACCATGAATATAATTTGCGCCCAGGTACTTTGAATGTTCCGGCCATTGTTGGTTTGGGCAAGGCAGTTGAATTGGTTCAGGAACATCGGACAGAAAATGTTGCAAAGATTAAAAAAATAAAAGAGGCGTTAATCAAAGAATTGAAATCCGTCGAAAACATGCGTTTTAACGGTCCAGAAGGAGAGTCGCAGGTACCTAATATTCTCAACGTGAGCTTTTTGCGAGCTGAGGGGGAGAGCATTTTGATGATGCTGGATTTAGCTGGCATTGCTATTTCCACTGGCTCTGCTTGTTCCTCTGGTTCACTGGAGCCATCGCCAATTTTAACGGCCATGGGAATCAAACCAGAATGGTCGCATGGAAGCGTCAGAATTTCTCTTTCCAAGTTTAATTCGTTGCCTGAAGTGAAAATATTTGCCAAAGAATTAATGGCTGCTATTACCAAATTACGTAAGATGGCTCCATAAAAAAACGTGCGGCCGCCCGTTCGGGCGGCAGGGACGTAAGGACAGGTCTCGACCTGTCCTTACAGGTCCCCACAACGCATACGCGCTGTTCGCACGTTTTTTATTTGTTCTTTGCTTGCCGAGAAATATTTAATAAAATTCCAATCGCACCCATGGATATGGCCAGCGCACTACCTCCATAACTAATAAAGGGAAGGGGAATCCCTGTCATTGGTAATAACCCAACCATCGAAGCAATATTGAAGAATGCCTGGAATAAAAACCAGGCAATTATCCCAACAACGACTAAACGTCCGAATTGATCTGGTGAATTTTTAGCGATTTTTAAAGCGCGCCAAAGAATGAATAGAAAAAGGAGAATTGTTAAAACGCACACAAAGAAACCTAACTCTTCGGCTAATATGGCAAAGATGGAGTCGCCGGTGGCCTCTGGTAGGTATTGAAATTTCTGTCTTGATAGCCCAAATCCACGTCCCCAAAAACCGCCAGAGCCAATGGCCAAAAAAGCTTGATTGATATGATAGCCAATGCCTTGTGGATCAAGCTCTGGATGCAGAAAAGTTGTTAAACGCGCGGCTCGATAGGGTGATTTTATAATAAGTAAATAGATGGACAAGATACCACCCAGAACTATAAAGGCAACATGTTTGAACTTAGCTCCGGAGGCAAAGAAAACCGCCATGGCCATAAAAATAATGATCGAAAGAGAACCCATGTCTGGCTGTAAAAGCATTAAAACAGAAATGATACCTAAAACAAAAAGAAACGGCATAAAACCATAGTAAAGATCTTTTACTCCATGGACGCCGCGTTTTTCTAGCCAGGTAGCCAAGTAAAGCAAAAAAGTAAGTTTAACTAATTCTGCTGGTTGAAAAGAGAAGCCAAAGAGATTAATCCAGCTGTGCGCAGTACCATAGGTTGAACTCACGCCAGGGATAAAAACAACTATAAGCGCCAGAAAGGAAATGATGAGGAGTGGCAGGGTAAATTTCTTCCAAATCTGATAGTTGATATTTACCAATATGCAAAATAAAAATATTCCAGGGATTAAGCCGTTTAGTAGTTGGTGTTTTATGAAATAATAACTATCACCAAAATTTTGGTATCCCACAGCCGCGCCAGCTGATGAAAGAACAAATAATCCAAAGATGATCAAGATAGTAAAAGAGAGAAAAAGAATTATGTCTGGGCTGTGATACCTATCGTTTTTTAAAAAAGGGAACATTACTTTAGTTGGTTAACAATTTTTTTGAATTGAAGTCCACGATCAAATTCATTTACAAAAAGTCCAAAGCTGGCACAGCCAGGCGATAGTAATACTGTGTCTCCGGGCAAGCTGATGGCATAGGCATGTTTAATTGCTTCTGCAAAATTATTATAGCGCCCACTTATTTTTTCAGCTCCACCTGCCTTGATGGTTTGTTCTTCTAATTCATTGGTGGCTGTGCCATCAAGAAGAATAACAGCTTTCACCTTCTTAGCAATGGCCTGCGCGAAGAGCTTTTGGTTTAGGTTCTTTGTTGCCCCTCCGGCGATGAGAATTGTGGGCGCTTTTATGCTTTCCAGGGCTTTTTTCCCAGCAACTGGAGTTGTGCTGGTGGTGTCATTAATAAAAGTGACATCATTTATTTTAGTTACAAATTCCAAACGATGTTCCAATCCAGGAAAGGTGGTAATGATTTCTTTAACTTTATCAAAAGGTAGTTTAAAAATTGTAGAAAAAGCTAGGGCTGCAGCCGCGTTTTCTCGATTGTGTTTGCCTAACATCGTTAAAACCCAATCCTTACCTAGGTCTTTTTCAGAAAACCAAATCAATTTTGCTCTTACCTCGGCGGCTAACTTTGCGGTATAGGCATTGTCCTTATTCATAACACAGTAATCAGACTTTTTTTGGAATGCATAGATATTTTTCTTGTCACATATGTATGCTTCCATGTTGGGATAACTGTTAAGGTGGTCTTCATAGATATTGGTGAAAACAGCGATGTGTGGTGAAATCTTTTTTGGTGCAAAGCCCTGCAGTTGCCAACTTGATAATTCTAAAACAACTAGGTCGTTGGGTTTTATGACTTTAATTAGGGGGAGTGTCGCCTCGCCTTGAATGTTTCCAGCTAAATATACTTGCCCCTTGGTATAAAGTTTTTTTAGAATTGAATAAATGAGCGTTGTGGTTGTGCTTTTACCACGAGTTCCGGTAATACCAATTATGGGGCAAGGACAATATTGAGCAAAGAGTGACTCATCCATGTCCACATTGATCTTCTTGGCGTAGGCAAGTTGCAAGAAAGGGGAGTTTGCTGGAACTCCAGCGTTTCTAATAATTAAATCAGTATCTAAAATATCTTCTTCAGAATGTTTACCCAGCGTATATTTTATATTATAGGGTTGAAGTTGTTTTATAGACTCCTTGAGTTGTTCTTTGGTTTTTAGGTCGGTCACTGTGACACGTGCTCCGGCTTCTGCAAAAAAAAGAGCATCTTTGACCCCGCGGCCCAACAAACCAAGTCCTAAAATTAAAACTTTCTTATCTTTGAAAGACGGAAAGTTTTTTGTGGTTTTCATAAAATTAGTACCAGCCTTTGTCGATTAGGAAAATGATAACACCAGCCACGGCTGTTATAGACGAGATAAGCCAAAAGCGCATGACAATTTTGGGTTCAGACCAGCCGATTGCTTGGAAATGATGGTGTATGGGAGTAGAAAGGAAGATTTTTTTGTGTCGAATCTTTTTTGAAATTGTTTGGATTATAACTGTAACTGTTTCAGCTAGGAAAATGAATCCGATTATAGGTAGAAGTAGGGCCGTGTTGGTAAGCATAGCAATAATACCTATAGTAATTCCCAAACTCATTGCACCAGTATCGCCCATGAAAAATCGAGCCGGATTGATGTTGAACCACAAGAAGGCGATTAAAGCGCCCATAATTACAGCACAGAACGAAGCTAGATCGTAACGACCTTCAGCAAAACAAATCGCCCCCAAGGCTGCAAAAGTGGTGGCTATAGTCCCGCCAGCCAGCCCGTCGAGACCATCAGTTTCATTAACAGAAAAAGCCGTGGCCACTAAAATAAAAATGAATATTGGTATATACCACCAACCGACTAGGTAACTTCCGATAAAAGGAAGATGAATGACATCCCAGTCTAGTTTGAAATAAAACCACAGTGCTCCTACAGTCGCAATAACAGTGTAGAGTGCTAAGCGGTATAAAACACCAAAACCACCGCCCTTAGGTCCGATGCGCCGTACTCCAAGGTAGTCATCAATAAGACCAATAATAGCGGCTAATATAAAAACACCCAATGGTAAGAGTGTCTGCTCACGTGAAAGAAAATTTAATTGACCGATAAAAGATTCTGGGAAAAAAACATGTAATATATAAAATATTAGGGCAAGAATTAATACGGTAGCCCAAATTAAAATTCCGCCCATGGTTGGCGTTCCTTCTTTGTCTTTATGCAGCGATGAGAAAATGGGAGCAGAAGAAGCATCACGTATCTGTTTGCCCATTTTATATTTATATAGGAAATGAGTTAAAAGGGGGGTACCAAAAAATGCAATTATGAAAGATAAAAGAGCTAAGACTCCAATCTTAAAAACAAGCGCCGTCTCCATAGAAAAATTAAATATTTATAAGGATAATAAAAATTGTTGCAATGCAGAGGAATAATTGTGCGCAAAAATTTGCACAGACAAGAAAATAACTCAGTAAATCTTTTCGGTTATATATCAAAACCGCAGAAAGTGAGTTAGCAAAAAATATTAAAGCACCCAAAGACGGAAGGATGAAGATATTGGTCCAGGCGCCGTATTTATCAACGCCCATGTAGGTGTTGTAATGCAAAGGAATGAACGCTTGGTCTGCAGGTAATAATCGCACGATGGGGTGTAGTCTAAAAAAGATTAGCAGCCAAATCAAAATGTTCAGAACCAGACTGGAAATAGTTATTATTAGCAGGGTTCGATTCTTGCGAACTGGAGAGGATTTAATTTTATCAAGAAAACGATAAAAATAGACTAACATATTTTCTGTTAACGTCTTCATTATAACACTAAATTTAGATAAATCAAAGCCTTTTTGACTTGCATAATTGTTAAATCTTTGATATGGTGTTTTAAGTAATTTTAGCGTAAATATGCCTAAATTTCAGATCATAACTTTTGGTTGCCAAATGAATAAATCCGACTCAGAAAGAGTGGCGAGTATTTTTAAGCAACTTGAGTTGGAAGCAACTGAAAATTCAACCGAAGCTGACTATATAATTATCAATGCTTGTTCAGTTAGACAAACAGCTATTGATCGAGTTTGGGGGCTGGCGCGAAAATTTGCACGGCTGAAGAAAGGACGGCCCTTAAAGACCCTGCTAACCGGTTGTGTAGGAGAAGCTGACGTTGAAAAATTTAAAAAAGTTTTTGATTTGGTTTTCAATGTTCAAGAAATTAATAGACTCTATGATTTTCTACAACAGGGTTTTGAAGATCAACCTGCAGATTATCTTAAGATTCGTCCAAATTATTCCACTCCTTTTCATGCGTATGTGCCGATAATGACTGGTTGTAATAATTTTTGCAGTTACTGTGTCGTCCCTTATGTCAGAAATAGGGAAAAGAGTCGCACAGTTGAGGAAGTGCTAGCAGAAATCAGAGAATTAATTTCCTGCGGATGTAAAGAAATTCATCTTTTGGGTCAAAATGTTAATTCATACAATCCAGATGATAAAAATAATTTTTCTAAAAAAAATCCTTTTGTTAATGATTTTGCTAAGTTGTTATGGGAAATCAATCAACTGGACGGGGAGTTTAGAATAAACTTTTCTGCAGCCCATCCTAAGGATATGTCCGATGATGTTATTGCTGCGTTGACTTTACCAAAGCAAATGAATTATTTGCATTTGGCGTTACAATCAGGCGACTATAATATCTTAAAAGCTATGAATCGTAAATATACAACTGAGGATTATTACAAGATTATTGAAAAAGTTAGAAAGATACGGCCGACGATTGCACTAGGAACAGACATCATCGTTGGATTCCCTGGTGAAACCGAAGAACAATTTCAGCACACTTTAGATTTTTACAAAAAGGTTGCATTTGATATTGCTTATCCGGCCATGTACTCGCCACGTGCAGGAACTGCAGCCGCAAAGTTGGATGATGATGTCAGCCTGGAGGAAAAGAGACGTCGTTGGCGTGCTTTGCAAACACTGATGGAGGATATGACATTACAAATAAATCGGAAATATTTAAATCAAGAGGTGGAAGTTCTGATTGATACAATCGGCGATGGTTGGATCGAAGGAAATAGCCGAGAGATGAAACGTGTCCGTGTGAT
>Ga0172369_10004861_pt1 | contig 16817 bp, 15 predicted proteins | sample LakKiv25m_FD_114539 | JGI IMG/M metagenome (GOLD analysis project Ga0172369, IMG submission 114539) | Freshwater microbial communities from Kabuno Bay, South-Kivu, Congo - kab_022012_11.25m | ecosystem: Environmental > Aquatic > Freshwater > Lake | place: Democratic Republic of the Congo...
CTCCACCGGGCCGCAACCACGCAGGATTGAGCGTTGCGCATCGCGGCCCGTGTGGAGAGGGGGTCGGGGGGTGAGGGCCGCGGACGCCCCCAAGGGCGTCGGATCTGGCACGAGCTGCACCCGAGAGAGTTGGCAGGGGGCCGGGGGGTGAGGGCGGCCGCCCGCCCCGAGGCCCGGCCGAACGGCGCCGGATCCGCGTCCGCCGGTTTCCCCACGCACGCCGCCGGCCCTCCGTAGTAAGCTCGCGCCGCCGTCTTCCCCCCTGCCGGGAGATCCCATGAGGCGCCTGGGCGCGTGGCTGTTGCGGCTGTCGGCGTACCGCATCGCGGTCGCCGTCGGTCTGCTGTTCGTCGTCATCCACCTTCGCACGCAGACGGGCGCGCGCCCGGAGGCGACGCCCATCATCGGGCGGCTGGAGAACATCTTCCACGACCTGAAGTTCCACGAGCGCGGCGTGCGCAAGCCCTCGGGGCGCGTCGTCGTGGCCGCCGTGGACGAGCGGGCCATCAACGTCATCGGCCGCTGGCAGTGGAACCGCGGCGACGTGGGGCTGCTGCTGGAGAAGATGTCCGCGCTGGGCGCGCGCGCCGTCGCGCTCGACGTCGCGTACGTGGACAACGCCGCCGAGGGTCCGGGCGCCGTCGCGCGCAAGCTGCGCACCCGCTTCAAGGACGTGTCGCTGGCGGGCCCCTCGGGCGAAACCGTCGTGCGCGGCTTGGAGGCGGCGCGCACCGACGCGACGGGCGCCGCGGAGGCCGCGAAGGCGCTCAAGGACGGCTCCACGGCCGCGCGGGACGTGCGCGCCCGCCTGGAGCCCGTGGCGCTGGCGCTGGAACAGACGGTCAGGAAACTCGCGGACCTGCAGTCGGCGCACCGCGAGTACCTGGCCTCGCTGGACCGGGAGGTGGTCGGAAAGCCCCCGGACGAGGCGCTGGGCGACTCGATGGAGAAGAGCGGGCGCATCGTCATCGGCTCGTTCCTGCTCACGCCCTCGGAGGCGGCGCAGCTCCCGGCGGAGCTGCTCGCCGGCGACCGCGCGGCGCTGCTGGACCTTGCGCTGCCGCCGCCCACGCTCGCGCCCCAGCTCGGCGACGACGAGCTGCTGGTGCGCGAGCAGGGGCTGGACCTCGCCCGCGCGCCGGTACACCGCTTCTGGGCCGCGCGGGCGCCCATCGAGCCGCTGCGGCGCAAGGACTCCCGCGGCCTGCCGCTGCTCGTGGGCGCACTCAACACCGTCCCGGACCCCGACGGCGTGCTGCGGCGCGAGCCGCTCGTGCTGGCGGTGGGCGACCCGGCCTCGCCGCAGGACACGCTGCTCTTCCCGAACATCTCGCTGGCGGGCGTCATGCGCTACTACGACGCGGACGGGGCGCAGGTGCGGCTGTGGGGCGGCGACAACGGACTGGAGGAGATCGGGTACGTGCCCGACACCGCCGGCCGGCCCGTCGAGCCGCACCCCATGCGCGACTTCATGCGCATTCCCGTCGACCCGCGCGGGCGGCTGCTGCTCAACTACTACGGACCCGACGGCACCTTCCCCACCGTGTCGCTGGGCGACGTGTGGCGGGGCACCGTGCCGCGCGAGCAGATCGACGGGCGCCTCGTCGTCCTGGGCGCCACCGCCACCGGCACCTTCGACCAGCGCGTCACCCCCTTCTCGCCTCTGTCGCCCGGAGTGGAGACCCACGCCACCGCGCTGGAGAATATCCTCTCCGGAGAATATCTGCTGCGGCCCTGGTGGGCGCTGGCGTACGAGAGCTTCATCCTCGTCGCCATCGCGCTGCTGGCGGGGCTGCTGTTCACGAAGGTGAGCGTGGTGGCGGGGCTGCCGGTGATGCTGCTCACCATGGCCGGCTACCACGCGTTCGACTACGGGCTGTTCCGGGCGGGCATCTCGGTGTTCAGCGCGATGCCGCTCTTCGAGGTGCTGTGCATCTACGTGCTCCAGGCCGTGTACCGCTACTCGACCGAGGAGCGCGAGAAGCGCCAGATCCGCCGGGCGTTCCAGTTCTACCTGACGAAGAGCGTCATGGAGGAGATGCTCAAGAACCCGAGCATGCTCAAGCTGGGCGGCAAGAAGGAGGAGCTCTCGGTGATGTTCAGCGACATCCGGGGGTTCACGAGCATCAGCGAGAAGCTGCCGCCGGAGGCGCTCTCCCGGCTCATCAACGAGTACCTGACGCCGATGACGAACATCGTGTTCGAGTACGGCGGGACGCTGGACAAGTACATCGGCGACGCGCTCATGGCCATCTGGGGCGCGCCGGTGAACCAGTCGGACCACGCGCTGCGGGCCTGCCGCGCCGCGGCCAAGATGATGCGCGAGCTGGCGGTGCTGCAGGAGCGCTGGCGCGTGGAGGGCAAGGGCTACCCGACCATCGACATCGGCATCGGGGTGAACTCGGGACCCATGGTGGTGGGGAACATGGGCGCCGACCAGCGCTTCGACTACACGGTGATGGGCGACAACGTGAACCTCGCCAGCCGCCTGGAGGGCACCAACAAGGAGTACAAGAGCCACGTCATCATCAGCGAGAGCACGTACGTGCAGGCCAGGGACGACATCGCCACGCGCGAACTGGGCGCCGTGCGGGTCAAGGGCAAGAAGGAGCCGGTGAAGATCTACGAGCTGCTCACCGACAGCCCGGCCCAGGGCGAGATGGCGGACGTCATCGAGCGCTTCAACGCGGGCATCGCGCACTTCCGGGCGCAGCGCTGGGACGCGGCGCGGGCGAAGTTCCGCGAGGTGCTCGCGATATGGCCCGAGGACGGACCCTCCAAGGCGTACCTGGGCTTCTGCGACGACTACGAGAAGGCTCCGCCGGGCGCCGACTGGGACGGCGTCTACCAGATGACGCACAAGTAGGAGGCGGGCGGCAGGGCCGGGTGCGGGCCGGGACGCGCCCGACCTGCGGTACGGCTTGCCGCCGGGAGCCCCGTGCCGCGCCCTCCGAACATCGCCCTCGCGACCGCGCTCGTGCTGCCCGAGCCCGACGCCGACGAACCCCTCCTCGTGGACGCGCTGCAGCGCCTGGGTGCGCTCGGACGCACGGCCGCGTGGGACGATCCGGCCGTGGAATGGAGCGGATTCGACCTGTGCGTCGTGCGCTCGACGTGGAACTACCATCTCGCGCGCGACGCGTTTCTCGCCTGGGCCGCGCGCACGGCGGCCGCGACGCGCATCGCGAACCCTCTGCCCGTGCTGCGCTGGAACTCGCACAAGCGATACCTCCGCGACCTGGAAGCCGCGGGGCTGCCGGTGGTCCCGACCGAGCACCTGGAGCGCGGCTCGGCGCGGACGCTGGCGCAGGTGCGCGCGAGCCGGGGGTGGAGCGACGTCGTGGTGAAGCCGGCCGTTTCGGCGGGTTCGTGGAGAACCGTGCGATCGCGCGGCGCGGACGACGACGCCGAGACGCACCTGCGGGCGCTGCTGACGGACGCCGACGCCATGGTGCAGCCCTACGTCGCGGCGGTGGATCGTCGCGGCGAACGGGCGATTGTCGCCGTCGACGGCGCCATCACCCATGCGGTGCGCAAATCGCCCCGTTTCGCGGGCTCGGACGAACACGTCGACGGACCGGTCCCCGTCGAGGCCGACGAGCGGGCGCTGGCGGATGCCGCGCTGCGTCATGCCGGCGGGGGGCTCCTGTACGGCCGCGTCGACATGGTGCGGGACGACGCCGGGCGGCTGCTGCTCATGGAACTGGAAGTGCTGGAACCGTCGCTTTTTCTGGGGTTTTCGGCGCAGGCGCTGGAGCGCTTCGCCCGCGCGATCGTGCGCCGGGCGGCGGCGTAGCGGGACCTTCGGCCACCAGGTGCGGTGTGCAGGTCGGAGGTGGCGCGCCCATCGGAGTGTCGGCCTCCGGCCGACCGGTTGCAGCGGCTTCCAGCCGCGCGTTTCGCCGGATTCGGCAGCCCGGCCGGCGCTCCTCGCATCGCCGACTCGCGGCTGGAAGCCGCCATGACCGGTCGGCCGGAGGCCTACACTCCGAGGCTCGGCAATTCGTACGGTTCGTCTTCTTTCGCCGGGCGCAGATCGAGTCAGGGCCCCGCGGGCTCGGCCAGCAGCGTCGTCACGGTGTCGCGGTACCAGTCCTTGTCGCGGGACGAAAAGCCCTCGCGCGTCGCGCGGATGCGGCCCTGGCGGTCCAGCACGAACGTCGTGGGCATGCGCGAGATGCCGAAGCGCGGGCCGGTCACCAGGGCGCCCGGGTCGCGCAGGGTCAGCAGCCCCGGCGACAGGTCGCGCAGAAACGCCTCGGTGGCCCGCTCGTCCTCGTCCACGTTTATGCCCACGAACGAGAAGCCCCGCGCCCCCATCGCTCCCTGCAAGTCCGCGTAGAAGGCGAGCGCCTCGGCGCACGGACGGCACCAGGTCGCCCACACGTCCACGATCACGACCCGGCCCTGCACCTCGCGGAACGAGAACGGAGGTCCGCCCAGGCGCGGCAGCGTCAGGTCCAGCCGCTCGCCCGGCGCCAGCGGCCGCCCGTGTACGCACGACGCGGCCAGCACCGCCAGCAGGGCCGCGCGCGAAACCGCCTTCACGGCCGGGCTCCGGCGCGCGCCGCGAGCCCCGCCGACAGCTTCGGCACGAGCCCGCCGAAGGCCCCGTTGCTCATGGCGAGCACCACGTCGCCCTCGCGCACCCCCGCCAGCACTTCGTGCGCGATGTCGTCCGCCGTCGCCAGGACCCGCGCGTGCGCGCCCGCGCGCTCCATCGCCTGTGACAGCGAGTTCACGTCCAGAAGCTGATCCGGCGCGAGCCCCTCCACCTTGCGCGGCGTCGCGAGCACGATCTGCTGCGCGCCCTCGAACGCGGTCTCGTACTCGATGCGGTGGATGGCCCGGCTGGCGGTGTTGGACCTGGGCTCGAACAGCGCCCAGAGCCGGCGTCCGGGCCAGCGCGCGCGCACCGCCGCGATCGTTTCCCGCACCGCCGTCGGATGGTGCGCGAAGTCGTCCACGAGCACGATGCCGCCCTGCTCGCACACGACGTCCTGGCGGCGGCGCACGCCCGCGAACGTCGCCATGCCGCGCGCCACCTCGTCGGCGGAAAGTCCGAGCCGCAGCGCGACGAGCGCCGCGCCCAGCGCGTTCTCCACGTTGTGCAGGCCGTGCATCGGCAGCGTCAGCCGCGCGAGTTCGGATCCGCGTCGGATCAAGGTGAATCGCGAGCCCTGCTCGTCCATCTGCACCGACGCGGCGGTCGCGTCCGCCGGGACCCGCGCCGAGTACGTTTCGATTTCACAGGAAGCCTCGCGCACGAGCGAGGCCGTGTTTCCGAACGTCGTGCACGCGGACAGGAACCCGCCGGAGGGCATCAGCCGGAAGAGCCGCCGGAACGACGACTCGTAGTGGTCCATGTCGCGGTAGATGTCCGCGTGGTCGAACTCGGCGCCGGTGAACTGCACCGCGAACGGCCGATAGTGCAGGAATTTCGGGCCCTTGTCGAAGTAGGCGGTGTCGTACTCGTCGCCCTCGACCACGAAGTCCGGGCCGGCGCCCAGGCGGAAGGACTCGGGGAAGTTCTTCGGCACGCCTCCGACGAGGAACGACGGATCGCGACCGGCCTCGTGCAGCAGGTGCGCGAGCAGGCTCGTCGTGGTGGTCTTCCCGTGCGTTCCGGCGACGACGACGCCCCGGCGCGATTCGAGGAAGAGCCTCCCCAGCGCCGCGGGGAACGAGGCGTGCGGCAGCCCGCGCCCGCGCATGGCGGTCGCCTCGGGGTTCACCTTCCGGACGACGTTGCCGACGATGCACAGGTCCGGCCGGGCGGCGTCGAGGTTTTCGGGCTTGAATCCGGGCATGGCGCGGATGCCCCACTCGACGAGCTTCTCGCTCATGGGCGGGTAGACATTGTCGTCGCTGCCGGTGACCTCGTAGCCGGCCTTCTGCAGCAGCCCGGCGAACGAGCCCATGCCGGTGCCCGCGACCGCGAGCACGTGGATGCGGCGCACGCGGGCGGGGTCGATCTCCTCCGGGAAGGGGACGGGGCCGGGGTTGGAGAGGCTCAGGTCGTGGGTCAACGGCGGGCTCCGGGGCGGCGTCGCGTTCGGCCGGCGCGCGGGCGTTCCCCGCACGGGCGGGATCCCTATAGTGCGCCGGCGTCGGGCGAGGCCAGCGGTTTTCCGTCTTGGCCGGCAGGTGCGAGCTGCACGTCGCCTCTTACCGGTACACGTCGGATCGAGGCGCGATCTTGACGATCACCACCAGCACGAGAGCATCCTGGATCTGGTAGACGACCCTGTAGTCGCCGACCCGGATCCGCGTCAGGCCCTTCCACTCGCCGTGCAACGCCTTGCAGCCGGGCGGGCGCGCATCCTCCTGCAGGAGCCGGATACGCTTGCGGATCCGCTCGTCCGCCTCCCGGGGCAGGCGGGCAAGGTCCTTCTCGGCCTGCGGAAGGTACTTCACCGTGTATTCGGGCAAGAGCTACCTCTTCCGCGCGCGATCCCGTGCGGCGGCCCGCCGGTCGACCTCTCCGACGGACAGGGCCTTTCCGCCGCTTCGGTGGAACTCGGCCAGCCGCGCGCCGGCCTCGTGCGCGTCCCGTTCGTCCTCCAGCCGCTCCAGGTAGTCCGCGTCCTCGACCGGCATGATGACCGCCACGCGCCGGCCGTGCTTGGCGATGGTGACGCGCTCCTTTCCGTACGCCACGCGGCTCACGACATCGGCGAAACGCTTCCGCAGCTCTGTCACGTTGACCGCTTCCATGGCCTGCCTCCTGGAATGTACATTCTATACATTCGGATCGTTTCTGCAACCCTCTCCTGAGCGCTGCTTGCGCGAGCGCCGCAGCGGCGACCGATCGAGCCGGTTCGGCGAGGAGTGCTCGCGGACACTGAACAAAGCCCCGTGACGCGCCGCGTCAACCCGCATGTCGCGGTGTGTCAAGTGCCCGTGATCCCTGGAGAACCGATCGCGTCCGCAGCCGCGGACACTTCGTTCAGTGGTGCGAAGCGGCACTCGGATTCGGGAGAGGCGGGCGGAAACCGACGGCCGAGGCGTGCGGGCCGCTACGGGCCCTCGACTTCGGCGTCCATGGAACCCGTGCCGCCGTACCGGGCGCGCTGCGCTGCGGTGACGCGCCGGGTGCGCGCAATCTCGCCGAGCACGTTCGCGCCTTCCGTCGGCGTGCGCGCGAACGTGGCGTAGTCCACGCGGTACAGGCCGAAGCGCGGCCCGAAGCCCAGAGCCCACTCGAAGTTGTCCACGAGGCTCCAGTGGTAGAGCCCGCGCACGTCGACGCCGGCCGCGCGCGCACGCTCGATCTGCTCGAGCGACCGCACGGTCACCTGCGCGCGCCGCGCGCCGTTCTGCGTCGCGATGCCCGCCTCGGTGACGACGAGCGGCGTGTCGGGATAGCGCTTCGCGAATCGCTCCAGCACGGAACGGAGCCCCGCGGGCGAGTACTCGTAGCCCATGGACGGGACCACGAACGATGGATCCTGCGGCGGCACGCACGCGCCCGGGTCGATGATGCTCAGGCACGGGAAGAACGGCAGACCGTCGGTGATGTGCGCGGCGCCCGTGACGCCCGCGCGCGAGTAGTATTGGATTCCGAGGAAGTCGAAGGTGCCCTTCCAGTCGGGATGCGCCTCCTCGGCCGTGCCGTCCAGGTCCGCGTCGAACATGCCCGTGCGCAGTGCGTCCGGAAAGAAGTACTCGTACGTGCGCTCGAGCGTGTCGCGCGCCTCCAAGTCCTCGGGCTCGTCGCTGGGCTCTCCGCCGCGTGCGGGGACCCACTCGGACGCGGCGATGGTCGGCCCGGCTGCGACGGGGGCGCCGTCGCCGTCGGCGTCCGCGCCATCGCCCTCGTGGAGCCCCTGCCAGATGGCCGCGTGCGCCGCGAGCAGCGCGCGGGCCGCGGGCACCATGCGGCTGCGGAAGTCGAAGAGCCACGAACGGCCGGGCGCGAACGAGCCGGTGCCGAACCCGTTCACGAGGTAGATGGCCGGCTCGTTGACGGTACACCACTCGTCCACGCGATCGCCGAAGCGCTCGCCCAGCAGCCGCGCGTGCGCACGAAGGGCGGCGAGCACGAGTGGCCCGCCTTGCGGGTGCACGAGCCCGCACAGGTTCGAGTCGCCGGGCCCCGCGGCGCAGTCCGGGTCGCGCGGGTCGTCCACCCAGACCGGCATCGAGAAGTGGTGCACCGTGACCATGGGGCGGATGCCCGCGGCGCGCAGCGCGTCGAGCACGGCGCCGTAGTGCGCCAGGGCCGTCTCGTCGAGCTGCCCGCGTCGCGGCTCGACGCGCGCCCACTCGACGCTCATGCGGTAGCTGTCGAGGTGCAGTGCCTTCGCGAGCCCGACGTCGTCGAGCGCGCGCGTGTAGCCGCCCGACGCGTCGCCCACGAAAGCCGCGCCCCTGCCGAGACCGTCGGGCGCACGCGCGGTGAAGACGTACCAGTCGGTGTCGCTGTTGCCGTCCTCGATCTGCGTGGCCGCCGTCGAGGCGCCGAAGCGGAAGCCGCCGCGGCCCGCCGGCCCCGCCAGCGGAGCCATGGCGGGGAACGCCAGGTCGGGCGACGGCGCCTCGGACCCGCATCCGATGGCCGAGAGAAGGGCTGCGGAAAGAACGAGCGCCCGGTGTCCCATGCCGGCGAGGATAGCGCGGTCGCGGGCCGGATGCCTCCGGCGTGCGGGGCCGTGCGCGGTCTCCGGAACTGCGTCCGCGAATGCCCGGGGCATTGTCGAAAGAAAAGCGATCACTTCCGTGAGGAAATGTCCGTTCCGCGGTTCGTGCCGCCCCGGGTACTGGTACTCTCCCGATCATGATGCGCGCAAAGCGGCAGGGCCCTGTGCTCGCGGCACTTGTGTCTGCGTGGGGCTGCGGCGGAGGCGCACAGCCCGACGCGAAGCCCGAGGAGTACTGGTGGAAGGGCGAGACCGACTGCGATCCCGCCGGCGCGCCCGTGGCCGCCTCGCCGCAGGGCGTTCTGGCCATGTGGTGGAAGTGCATGCACGGGAGCCTCGCCTCGTACGCCGAGCTGCGTTCCTGGGACATGGCGACCGGCGATCTTCTGGGGCGGAACAGGACGGATCCGAGCGACGTCGAGCAGCCCCTGCTCCCGGCGTTCGGCTCCGACGGCTGGATCGCGCAGGTCGTGCCCCTGGGAAACGGCGCGCTGAGGGTGACGAGCCCCGAAGGCGCGACCTGGTGGGAGGTGCCCCTGGGCGCCGCCGCCTCCACGAGCCCGAGCATCGGTGCGGGCGACGTCGTCTACGTCGGCGATTCGGCGGGCGTGGTGTACGCGTTTTCCCCCGCAGGAGATCCGCTATGGGCGACTTCCATCGGGGGGCGTCCGGCGAACCGCATCGGCATCGGCCGCGACGGCGCCCTGTATGCGCTCGCCCGCACGGGCGCCCGGTTCGAGCTGGTGTCGCTGACGAAGGACGGCGCCGTCCGCTGGCGCGTCCCCGCCGACGTCCCCGTGGCCTCGCTCGCCATCACCAGGGCGGGGCTCGTGCTCGTGCCGACGTACCTCGGCGACGAGGGCGACAAGGACCCGCCCGCCGCGAAGTTCAGACTGCGGGCCTTCTCGCCCGGAAACGGCGCCGTCGCATGGGAGGTGCCCGCGGAGGGAGGCATCTCCTCGCCGGTCGAGGGCCCCGATGGGACGATCTACGCGTCGAGCACTTCCGGAGGGCTCGTGCGCGCCCTTTCGGGCGACGACGGCAGCGAGCAATGGCGCTACACGGGCAGCGGCGATACCGGCGTGCCGGCCGTGCTGGACAACGGCTGGCTCGTGCTCGGCTGCGGCGACAAGCTGTGCGCGCTGGACGCCGGCGACGGCTCGCTTTCGGCCGAGATGCCCGCGGGCGGCAACGGGGTGATCCACTCGCCGCTCGCCCGCAACGGGCTCGTCGTCGCGCCGACCGGCAGCGGCCACTACTACGTCTGGGACGTCGGTGCGGGCGTTTCCACGGCGCGCGGCTCGTGGGCTCGCTTCGGCGGCGACGACGGCTTCACGGGGAGGGCGCCGTGACGCGTGCGCTCGCGATTCTTGGGCTGCTCGCGGCCTGTTCTGAGGAAGCCCCGCCGGCCGCGGACGTCTGGGGCTTCTCGAAGGCCGTGCCGACGAAGGACGGCTGCAACGTGGCGGCTTCGCTGACTACCGAGCCGGCCAAGTGGGAGCGCAAGAAGACCACCGAAGGCGAGTTCCGCTGGGAGCCGTCGGGCGACGCGCACGGCGCCTCGCCGTATTTCTGCCAGGCTGGCGGGAAGAAGGCGGCCTGTTTCGCGCGCGCCTACGCCTGGGACGATCACAACACCTCGGCGCAGCTCTGGAGCTGGCTGCGCGGCACGTTCTCGGACGACGACCTCTCGTTCTCGGGCGGCATCGTCGTGGCCGGCAGTTGCGGGACCGCGGTGTGCCCGCCTGCCGCCGGTGGACCGGCGCTGCCCTGCACGAGCGAGATTCCGTTCACGGCCACGGCGCTGGTCGAGAAGGAACCCGGCGACTGTCCTCCCGACGGGACGAAGTCCGTCGAAGGCGGGACGGCGGCGACGCTCACGCTGAGGCAGGCCTCGGGAAACGGCGACCTCAAGCTCGGGCAGTTGGACGGCGCGACAGGTTCTATTGTGAGAGCAATGCCGATCGACAGCACGGAGCGAGTCGTCCTGCAGGACTATCCGACGACCATCGGCATCTGGTACGTCGTCTTCACGGAGTCGGCCGGAACGAAGAGCTGCGAGGGCGCCTTCCGCATCGACGGTCCGGACACCCGGATCGTCCTCAAGGACTTCTGATGCGCCGACTTCTTCTCGCGACGGTCGGTTGTGCGGCCGCGGCCTGCGGCGGCGCCGAGGGTGGGGGTGCTGGCTCGGAGCTCGTGCCGCCCGGGCTGCGCGGGTTGCCCGACCCGGCGAAGGCGCGTCCCCCCTACTGCGACGCGTCGAAGAACTGCACCGTCTTTCCGGTTACGGGTCTGCCCACGGGTCTGCTTCCGGACGAAGCGGGCGGGGTCTGGTACCTCGGAGGCAAGGGCCTCGTGCATGCGGGCGCCGACGGCAGGACCTTGACGGACGAGGTGCTCGGCCAGACGAGCGCGTCGCTGGCCCTCTCGGCGCAGGGAGCGCTGGGCGCGGCGGGCAACGCATCGGGAGTCGTGTCCTTCGGCGGTCAGAGCGCGGGCGAGGCCGCCCCCTACACCAGCGGCTGGGCCGGCGTGCGGCGCGCCGACAGCTCGGGCTGGCTTCGCTTCTTCCCGTCGGCAGGTGTCCAGCGCAGCCTGTCGATCGGAACGACGGCCTGGCTGGGTGACGGTCGGCTCGCCGTGGTGACGTACTGCGCCGGAAAATGGACCGAACCGATACCGCTCGACTGCACGGACGGGGCCGGCGACACTGTCCTGCTGACCTTCGCGGCGGACGGCTCGAGCGTGGAGCGACGGGTGCTCGGCAACGAAGTGCTGGCCGCCAGGCTCCTCGCGGCGCCCGACGGCGCGCTGTACCTGAGTTCCAAGACGGGCAGCAACGCCTATGCGCCGAGGCTGGGCGAGAGGGCGCTCAGCGGCTCTTCGGCGCAGGTCGCGCGCATCGACGGCTCGGTCCGCTGGGTCCGACAGGTGACCGGTCAGGGCGGTCCCTGGGTGGAGGCGACGGGCCTGGCCGTGGCGCGCGACGGCAGGGTCTGGGTGGCTCTGACCTCCGCATCGTTGTCGGGACTGGCCAACACGCTCGGGGTGGACGACGGGGAGCGCCAGCCCGTGGACATGTGGGGCGACGGCGCAATGCTGATCACGGCTTCCGACGGGACGGTGCAGTTGTTCCGCGCCGCCAGGACCGACGGCGGCTCGGGGCTCTCCGGCTTCGCGCAGGTCGGGGGCGACATGGTCGGATTGTGGACCGTCAACGGCACCCAGTTCCGCGGAGGCTACTGGGGCACGAGCCCGCTCGGGGACTCGCAGCTCGTGCAGATGCTGCCGACGGGCGAGTGGCGCGGCCGGCGGACGGTGGGGGTCTCGGTCAACGGCTCCGAGCTCGCCGCCGATTCCGCGGGCCACCTCTTCCTGCTGCGAGTCGTCCTGCCGGAGCAACCGACCGCAAGCCTGCTTCGAATCGACTTCGCTCCATGACCGACCCGCGAAAAGGACACCCCATGCGAATGCTGCTCTCCATCGGTGCGGCGGCCCTCGCGGCCGCAGGCTGCGGCCCCACCTGCCGGACGGACGGCGCCTACACCGACACGTCGTCGTTCGAGGGTTCGCTCGACGGCTGGACCCCGGGGAATTCCCAGGGGCCGGCCGGAAGCTGGACCATCGAGGACAGCGCGGAGCAGGCCGTCTGCGGCTCGCACGCGGTCAAGTTCGAGGTGACCGGCGACGTGCATCCGGCCGATCTGTGGGTCGAGAAGATGTTCACGGTTCCGCCCGCGACCGCGTACCAGGTGAACCTCGACGCGGATCTCGGCACCGAGGACGACGGCGAGCGCATGACGCCGGCCGGCGTGCGCTACGGCCCCTCGCAGCTCTACTTCTCGGCGCGGTCCACCGACAACCCGGCCGAGGCGACGGAGCGCACGACCGACACGTACAAGAACGCGAGCATGGACGCCGGCGTGCAGTGGCTCGCCAAGCCCCAGCAGATCGACGTTCCCCGCGCGAACCAGGGCAAGATCTGGCTGCGGTTCGGGATCCGTCCCAACACGGAGAAGGCGCCGCGCCGCACGTACTACGTCGACAACTTCCGGGTCTACTTCCGGGTGACCGCGAACTGAATCCGGTTCAGCGGACGTAGCGCTCCACGCCGGACTTCACCTGGAGCGGCACGTTGGGCGGGTTCCACGCTCCCATGACGCGGTAGGCCCCGTCGCCGATGGCGAAGGTGGCACGGCCGATCTCGCCCGTGGAACTGCCCGGCAGGGAACAGACCATCGCGACGTTGCCATTGACCTTAGCCAGGCCGGTGGCGGGCGTGAAGAGATACGTTCCGCTCTCCCGCCAGAGCAGGACCGCGTCCGAGAACGCCCACGCCTCGAACCGCATGCCGGAGAGCTGGAAGCCGCCGCCCGCGACCAGTTGGCCGGTGGCGGCGTTGTACTCGCCGAACCCGGGCTGCAGACGCGGTCCGTCCAACTGGCAATCGTAGCAGCCTCCGCCGATGAAGAGCCGGTCCCCCAGCCCCACTGCGCGGACGCCCGCGTAGCTGGATTCGAGCTGCGCGACCTTGGTCCACTGCGACGTTCCGGGGTCGAACCGCCAGACCACGCCGTGCGGGGGGCTGCCGACCTCCGGCGGCTTCTCGTCCGCGCCGAAGAAGACCTCGCCGGCCGCCGCGGTCGCGAACGTCGCGAACCCCGCGTACGGCACCGGGCCGATCTTCGTCCAGGTCGATGGGGGCTGGAACGAGTAGAGCACTGCGCCCGTGGTGTCGGGCCCGGTGATGGCGACGTAGGCTCGATCGCCCACCGTCGTCGCGACGGCCGTGCCCTCGCGGGGCGCGTCCGGCAACTGCGTCCACCCGAGCGTCGCGGGGTCGAACTGCCACACGTCCTTGAAGTACATCGGGGAGAGCGGGTACGAGATGCCGGCGACCACGTAGCCCTTGCCGTCCAGCGCGAACCCCGCGTGCTGCATCCGCTTCGACCCGGAGAACTCGGGCAGCACCGTCGTCGCGTTCGTGGAGAGAACATCGAGGTGGCGGCGCGCGACGTTGCTCTTGCCGCACGAGCTTTCCGCCTGCACGGTGATGTCTCCGGAGACCTTGCCCAGTCGGATGCGCGGATAGGGTCCGTCTCCGCCGTTGACGACCGTCGAACCCTCCGGGAACGTCCAGTTGAAGTGAATCGGGGCATCCTCGGTCTGCCCGGGAATGATGTACTTCAGCGCCAGCGCGATTTCGTTCTGCGCGTACTGCACGCCGCACCAGGCCCCCGGCGCGCTGTCGATGGAGTTTCCCCCGAGGTCCTCGTCCTTGATGGTCGAAGACTGCGGTCCCTCGGAGCAGTCCACCGGGTTGAGGAAGCACGCGGGGAGAACGCAAAGCAGGGCGAGACCGACGATCATTGTGCGCACGGATTCCGATCCCTTCCCCGCGCCGCTCGGCGCGTCCGGAGTCATTTCGTCCAGAGACGGTAGGACATCCCGCACAGGAGGAACAGGCCGCCCGCGGGCGAATAGCCGACCACGCCCTCCAGGTTGATCGGGCTCGTGAGCCAGAAGGCCGAGCTCACCCCGGCCTCGAAGCCGACCGGGCTGTAGGTCGCGGGCGGGGTGCCGGTGTCCTTTTCGATCCTGGCTGCGTCGAAGAACGCGCCGCTTCCGGGTGTGCCGGCCAGCATGTGCGCCCAGATCGCGGTGTAGCCCTCCCCCGTCGTGTCGAACTTTCCCTGGGCTACCGTCGTGACGAGGCGGGCGCTGTGAGCCCAGCGGTAGCGGGCGCCCGCGACGAACGTGAAGCTGCCGTCCTCCGGGAACTTGCCCGCCATGCCCAGCGTGTTGCGGCGCACGCCGGCCTCGCCGATGAGGAAGCTCCGGGCCGGCAGGGTGGGCCGGATGAAGGTGATGGTCTGACCGGACTTGAGCTCCGAGCCGGTCCAGCGCGTGAAGTTCTCGCTGTCCAGCGCCCACTTGCCGCTGGTGGTGCCGGGCCAGCTCAGAATCGGGTAGCCGCCCAGGATCTCCCCGCCGTAGGTCGCGTGCGGACCAACGAGCAGGTCGATCAGGTCGTTCAAGAGCGAACCGCTCTCGAAGTGGAGATGGGCGCGGACGTAGAGGAGCCCCGGCTTCATGAGCTCGTAGTCCAGCCCGATGGGGATCGGCACCTTCATGCCGCCAGTCATTCCCATGCCCACGCCGAGGTAGAAATTGACGGCGTGGGTGACCGGATCCCGGGGCGTGACGACGCTGGGCCCGAACTGGTACGGCGCGTCGCCGATCTCGGTGGCGAGCGCGGGCGCCGGCGCGGGCTCTGCCTCGTCCGCCCGTGCGCCCGCCGGAGCGAGCGAAAGAGAGACGAGCGCGAAGAGCGACACGGCGGGGCGGATCGAGCGATCGGGTGGGCGCATGAGGGGTCTCCCCGGAAAGCGGCGCAGGAGAAATGGCGCGCTTCCTGCTGCTGCTGCCGCAGCGGCGCCGGGCGCCGCAACTGCCTTCGCCTCTCGGTGCTTCACGGTCCGCCTCTGCCCCGCAGGCCGTCCTGCCGTTTGCGTAGGCCGCAGCCGGGCGGGGCGTCCAATGACGCGCGCCGGCCCATAGCCGCCCTAGTTCGGAACCCAGGTCCCGTGCAGGATGTTGGTGCACGTGTTCTCGAGCGAGTCGATCTGCTGCTGATTCGTGTAGTAGTACGCGGTGGCCGTGGTGTAGCCCCCTCCGGCGTCCGTGACGCAGTACCCATTGCGCCCCGAAGCGGGGCAGGCTCCCGACAACCAGGTTCCCCCGCCCGCCTCGCATCCCGGCTTGTAGTAGGTGGCGGCCTGGGGAAGGTCTCGATACTCGGTGCAGGTCGCGCTCCTGCCTCTGAGGTCGCAGGATCCGGACACCCCGGTCTGGTCGCCGCCGCCGTCGGAGGAGCCGCCCCCCGCGTCCGGCGCGGCGCTGCCGGCGTCGGGCGCCCCGGACGGGCCCGCGTCAGGCGACCCCGCGTCCCGAGCGTCGGATCCGTTGCCGCCGTCGGAGATCCCCGCGGTCCCGTCGGGCGCTGGCGTATCGGTCGTCGACGAACAGGCGGCGCCCGCCGCCAGTGCGGCCGACAATGACAGCCCGAAGGCGATTGCGGTGTTCCGGCAGAGCATGAGTCCCCTCTTGGGTCGCGCAGTCATCGCCCGACGCACCGTGGAAACGTGGATTCCGGCGAACGGGCTCGCCCGGCCGCGGGCCGGGCCTTCCCCGGAGCTTCGAATTCGGAGCGGATTGTGCCAGCGCCGCGGAACGGGTTCAAGAATGCCAGAAGAGAATTGCGGACACCCGGGGGCCGGAATGTCCGCAAGCGTGTCAGGCGCGAAGCCCCCGGAGCAGCGACCGGAGCTGCCGCTCCATCTTCGTCGCGAGGTCCCGCGCGTCGCGGGTCGCGACGTGCAGGTGGTAGATGCCGAAGCACGTGCCGTAGAACGTGTCGGCCTCGAGGTCGGGGTCGCAGTCGGGGCGGAACTCGCCGTGCGCCATCCCGAGCCGGATGAGGCGTGCGGCCTCGGCCGTCTTGCGCCGGTAGTCCTGGAGCAGCGCCGCGTGGATGCCGTCGTTGCAGAACGCCTCCAGGTGCAGCTCGAGAATCGCGTGGATGAGACGGACGTCGCGGAGCGTCCGGATGAGGCGCACGACGTCGCCCACGAGCGCGTCCTCGACGGAGACCCCCTTCTCGATCGAGGTCCGCAGGTACTGCAGGGTGCTCTCGGTGTGCAGCCGGTAGGCGGTTGCGAGCAGCTCGTCCAGGCTGCCGAAATGGTGGTACAGGCGACCGCGCGAGCATCCGGCTCGCCGGACGATGTTCGCGACGCTCAGGCCCGGGCGGCCGTGCTCGGCGAGCTCCAACCAGAACGCCGACACGAGTTCCTGTCGCGCGGCCGTCCCTCGGTCGCCGGGCCGGTCGGGATCGTCGGGGGCGAGCCGCTTGCCTATGTGGACGGAGCGGGACATAGGGCACCCCCCCATGCAGCACGGACGCGTTCGCGGGCCGGAGGCGCGGCCCTGCAGCGGTTCGTCGACCGCATCCACCGTCCGCCGGCTTCCTCGCGAAGCGCCCCAAGACTACACGAGCGCCGAATCGCATGGCAAGGCGGCTGTCGGTCCTGGGTGCCTAACGGAATCGGGGGCCCCCGATCGAGCGGGTGGGATGGGCAGTCCCGCCGTGCGCCGCGCCACGGACCTGGC
>Ga0172369_10004868_pt1 | contig 16800 bp, 12 predicted proteins | sample LakKiv25m_FD_114539 | JGI IMG/M metagenome (GOLD analysis project Ga0172369, IMG submission 114539) | Freshwater microbial communities from Kabuno Bay, South-Kivu, Congo - kab_022012_11.25m | ecosystem: Environmental > Aquatic > Freshwater > Lake | place: Democratic Republic of the Congo...
CCTTCGTGAGGGAAGCTTACCGTTGAAAGGGGACAGTCCCGCCGGTCCCCTTGCCGGGCGTGAGATCTGGTGGCGGGCTTGGGTCCCGCTGAGTCGGGACAGTCCCGGACGCTGTCCCCTTCGCGAGGGAAGCTTACCGTTGAAAGGGGACAGTCCCGCCGGTCCCCTTGCCGGGCGTGAGATCTGGTGGCGGGCTTGGGTCCTGCTGAGTCGGGACAGTCCCGGACGCTGTTCCCTGCGAAAGGGAAGCTTACCGTTGAAAGGGGACAGTCCCTGAGCATGAAAGGAGATACCATGCTGACGTACCAGGCTGACCAGTTACTGGACCGTGTGCCGCCGCAGAATAACGAGGCCGAGCAGGCGGCGCTGGGGGCGATGCTGCTGGAGCGCGAGGCGATCCTGCGCGCGGAGGAACTGCTCGATCCGGAAGATTTTTACCGCGACGCCCACCGCTGTATCTACCGCGGCGTGCTCGCGCTGTACCGGCGCAATGAGCCGGTGGACCTGGTGACGCTGTCCGCGTGGCTGGGCGACCAGGCCGACGGGGACGGGACGCTGCTGCAGCGGGTGGGCGGCATGCTGTACCTGACCACGCTGATGCAGGCGGCGCCGACGGCGGCGGGCATCGCCCATTACGCCGGCATCGTGCGGGAAAAGGCGATGCAGCGGCGGGTGATCACGCTGGCGGATCAACTGCTGCGGGACGCCTACCTGGGGCGCAAGGAGGCGAGCGCGCTGCTGCGCGAGGGTGAGGCGCGGCTCTTCGCGCTGTCCGAGCAGTCCGACGGCGGCCTGGTCGCCATGCCGGAGGTGTATGACATTGCCGGTGACGCCATCCGCAGCCGCAGGGAGGCGGATGCCCAGGGCTTCAATGTCGGCTTCAAAACCGATCTGCGGACGTTGAACCAGTTGCTGACCCCCATCAAGCCCGGCGAAATGGTGGTGGTGGCCGGCCGCCCGGGCATGGGGAAGAGCGCCTTCGCCATGCAACTGGCCGTCGCCGCCGCGCGGGAGGGGCAGCGCGGCATCTTCTTCTCGCTGGAGATGGACGCCGACTCGCTGGCCATGCGCCTGCTGGTCGCCCACGGCAGCGACAGTTGGAAGAGCGACACGCACTGTTACCGCACCGCCCATGCGGACGAGGTGTACGGCGAGCTGGAGGCGTCGCTGGAGATGCTGCGCGGGGTGCCGCTGAAGGTGGTGGACACGCCGGCGCTGTGCGGCAACGACCTGCTGCACCTGGGCCGGCGGGCCAAACACGACGGCGGCCTGGACTTCATCGTCGTCGACTACCTGCAGCTCATGGACCCCAACGAGCGCCAGCGCGACGTCTACGAACGCATCCGCGCCGTCTCCCGCGAGCTGAAACTGGTGGCGAAAACGCTGAAAGTGGCGGTCATCGCCGTCAGCCAGCTCAGCCGCCAGGTGGAAAACCGCACCCCGCCCCGCCCGCAGATGAGCGACCTGCGCGAGAGCGGCCAGCTCGAGCAGGACGCGGACAAGATCCTGCTGCTTTACCGTCCAGGCTACTACGGCGAGCGCGCCTTGCAGGCGGCCGACCTGGCGCAGGACGATCAAACGAGCACCGAGCTCATCCTCGCCAAACAGCGCAACGGCCCCACCGGGCAGTCGTGGGCGCGGTTTGACGCGGAAACGACGTGGTTTGGGGATACCTCAGGGACTGTCCCGACTCAGCGGAACCAGCGCTCGTAACGAATTTATTGCCCGGTCACAGGATCAGCGGGACTGTCCCCTTAAAGAGGTAAGCTTTCCTCTGAAAGGGGACAGTCCCGCTGGTTTTGTTGCCGGGCGCTAAATCTGGGGGGGCGCTGGTCCTGCTGAGCCGGGACAGTCCCTGAGGTCTGCAGGGAAACGTCAGGGACTGTCCCGACTCAGCAGAACCAGCGCTCGTAACGACTTTATTGCCCGGTCACAGGATCAGCGGGACTGTCCCCTTAAAGAGGTAAGCTTTCCTCTGAAAGGGGACAGTCCCGCTGGTTTTGTTGCCAGGCGCTAAATCTGGGAGGGCGCTGGTCCTGCTGAGCCGGGACAGTCCCTGAGCGGTCTCTGACGCTAGCGATACCACTCTCCGCTATGCGTAGCGTCGCGCAGTTGTTGGATGATATCCGGTTCAATGATCTGCTGTAGTAATTCCCGCCAATCTTCAATGGTGTAGAGTTTGGCCCAACTGTCCATATCGAGTAAATGGTAGGGATCATGCCCGGTGACATGGGCGCGCGCGCTCGACCAGGGGTAATCCCAGGGTTGTGGCACCAGGTCTGCACGCGAGGCATTGGTATCAATATATTGATAGGCCTGGCAGAGATGGCTGTCAGCAAGCGGGCAGGAGTAAAAACGTCCCTGCCACAGCCGTCCGGTGGTGCGATATCGGGCATGCCAGCGCAGCGTATAGTGCTCATCCAGCGGCCCGAAAACTAGCGCCAGCCCATTTTCGGTTTGCGGGGTGGCGGCCACGTGATAATGATTGGGCATCAAACAATACGCATTGATACTCACATGGTGTGCTTTCGCGCGTTTGTGCAGACTAATGAGAAAGGCGCGATAATCTTCAGGCGTGAAGAATACCTGTCGGCGCTGATCGCCCCGTTGAGTAATATGGTGCGGCACCCCTGGAATCACCAGACGAGCATCACGTGGCATGCAAACATTCTACCACGGACCAATCGTTTGCGCAATAGGGCGTCAGGGACTGTCCCGACTCAGCGGAACCAGAGCCTGTATCTCGACTCTCACGCTCGGTAATGGAATCAGCGGGACTGTCCCCGCACACGGGTAAGCTTACTTCTATGCGGGGACAGTCCCGCTGGGCATACGAGCGGATGCTGGGGAAGGCGAGCGGTTCTGGTCCCGCTGAGCCGGGACAGTCCCCGCACACGGGTAAGCTTACTTATATGCGGGGACAGTCCCGCTGGGCATACGAGCGGATGCTGGAGAAGGCGAGCGGTTCTGGTCCCGCTGAGCCGGGACAGTCCCTGAGCGTGCATATTTCCATCTGCTACCGGGTAAGTATCACATCACTAACCTGTAAAGGATGTCTCCCATGTTATTCCTGGTGGTGATGAGTTTGCTGCTGCTGGCGGCGCATTTTCTGAAGGCGGGGGCGCCGCTGCTGACGCTGGCGGCGCTGGCGGCGGTGGGGCTGGTGTGGGTGCGGCGGCCGTGGGCGGCGCGGACGGTGCAGGTGCTGCTGGTGCTGGGCGGGCTGGAGTGGCTGCGCGCCATCCCGGGGTACCTGGGGGAATACGCCGCCCTGGGCAAATCTCCCACGCGCATGCTCTTCATTATGATTACCGTCGCCGTTTTCACCATGCTCACCGCGTTCGTGCTGCAGACGAAGGGGCAGCGGAAGCGGTTCGGGATGGAACGCGTTGTCACTGAGGAGCAAGCGTAGTTCGTAGTAGCGCCGTCAGGCGCGTGCGCGTTGACGAAACTAAAGCCTGTGAACGACTTAAAAGAGAACTGTTCTCTTTAGTTCCTCACGGGCTTTAGTTTCGTGCACGGGCACGCGCCTGACGGCGCTACTACGAACTACGCTTGCTCGTCACGCACTGCACATTCCCCGTGTGCACGCCCCCTCCCGTCAGGGTATATCTGCAATGAGGTAACATATATGTGCGGCATTGTCGGCTACATCGGGCAGCAGGAAGCGGCGGGGATTCTCGTCGAGGGATTGCGGCGGTTGGAGTATCGCGGGTATGACTCGGCGGGGGTGGCGATCCTCTCCGAGGGCCGCATCGCCATCGCGCGCAAGCAGGGGAAGCTGGAGCGGCTGGCGGGCGAGCTGGCGGAGCGGCCCATCGCCGGCGTGGTGGGCATCGGGCACACGCGCTGGGCCACCCACGGCGCGCCGTCCGACGAGAACGCGCACCCGCACAAGGACTGCTCGGGCCGCTTCGCGGTGGTGCACAACGGCATCATCGAGAATTACCTGGCGCTGCGCGAGCGGCTGGAGGCGGAGGGGCACCTCTTCACCTCCGAGACCGACACCGAGGTGCTGGCCCACCTGCTGGAATCCCTGTACCAGGGCAACCTGTATGAGGCCGTGCGCGCCGCGCTGGCGCAGGTGCAGGGCTCCTACGCGCTGGTGGCGGTGAGCCGCGACGAGCCGGAGCGCATCGTGGCCGCGCGGCAATACAGCCCGCTCATCGTCGGCCACGGCGAGGGCCAGTTCTTCGTGGCCAGCGACGTGCCCGCCATCATCGCCCACACGCGCCGCGTCACCTACCTGCGCAACGGCGAGATCGCCGACATCACCCGCGCCGGCGTGCGCATCACCGGCCTGGACGGTATCGAATCGCCTTCCGAGATCGCCACGGTGGCGTGGGACCCGGTGGCGGCGGAGCGCGGCGGCTTCCAGCACTTCATGCTCAAGGAGATTCACGAGCAGCCGAACGCGGTGGCGGAGACGCTGCGGGGGCGGCTGGCGGACACGCGCGACGGCGTCACCCTCCCCGGCCTCAACCTTGCCGACCACGCCCTGCGCGCGATCGACAAAATCCTCATCATCGCCTGCGGCACCGCGTATCACGCCGGGCTGGTGGGCAAGTACCTGATCGAGCGGCTGGCGCGGGTGCCGGTGGAGATCGACGTGGCGTCCGAGCTGCGCTACCGCGAGCCCATCTTGAGCGAGCGCACGCTGGCGGTGGTGATCAGCCAGTCGGGCGAGACGGCGGACACGCTGGCCGGCCTGCGCGAGGCGAAGGAGCGCGGCGCGCACATCCTGGCGGTGACCAACGTGGTGGGCAGCTCGGTGGACCGCGAGGCGGACAGCGTGCTGTATACCTACGCGGGCCCGGAGATCGCCGTCGCCTCCACCAAGGCGTATTCCACGCAGTTGATGGTGATGTACCTGCTGGCCTTGCGGCTGGGCGAAGTGCGTGGCACGCTGCCGGCGGAGACGCGGGTGAAGCTGATCGACGGCCTGCAACATTTGCCGGAAGCCCTGCGCGCGGTGCTCGAGCATGAAGAGGAAGTACGCGAGTTCGCCCGCAAATTCAGCGCGGCGCGCAGCATGCTCTACCTGGGCCGCGGCGTGAACTTCCCGACGGCGCTGGAGGGGGCGTTGAAGCTGAAGGAGATCAGCTACATCCACGCCGAAGGCTACGCGGCCGGTGAGATGAAGCACGGCCCCATCGCGCTGATTACTCCCGAGTGCCCCACAGTGGCGGTGGCGGTGCCCGGCGGGGTGTATGAGAAGATGCTCTCCAACATCAAGGAGGTGAAGGCCCGCCACGGCTACGTGCTGGCCATCGCCGCCGAGGACGACACCGAGATCCGCAAATACGCCGACGGCGTCCTCCCCATCCCGCGCGTGGACGAGCTGCTGACCCCCATCCTGGCGATCTTGCCGCTGCAGTTGCTATCCTACTACTGCGCGCTGGAGCTCGGCCTGGACATCGACCAGCCGCGGAATTTGGCGAAGAGTGTGACGGTGGAATAACTCAGGGACTGTCCCGGCTCAGCGGAACAAGAACCGGCTCCCTCGCTTCCACCTGGTGATGGGATCAGCGGGACTGTCCCCTTGCATAGATAAGCTTCCCGATGCCAGGGGACAGTCCCGCTGGGCTCATGACCGGGCGTGATATTCGACGGACGGGCTTCGGTCCCGCTGCGCCGGGACAGTCCCTGAGCTTCCCGATGCCAGGGGACAGTCCCGCTGGGCTCATGACCGGGCGTGATATTCGACGGACGGGCTTCGGTCCCGCTGCGCCGGGACAGTCCCTGAGCTTGCCTATGTCAGGGGACAGTCCCTGAGCTTGCCTATGTCAGGGGACAGTCCCGCTGGTTCTGACACCTGGCGTTAGAGAGGGAGCCGGGCTTTGGTCACGCTGAGCCGGGACAGTCCCTGAGCTTGCAGGAACTCCCCTCCCCCCCGGCGAACCTACTGTGCATGGCACAGGACTTGCTCGGTTTCGATATCGGCGGCACGAAATGCGCGGTGGTGCTCGGGCGGACTACCGGCGACGGGGTGGAGATTCGCGACCGGCTGGCCTTTGTCACCGAGGGGCTGGATGACACGCTGCAACGGCTGGAGGCGGACGCGCGGGAATTGATGCGGCGGCATGGGGTGGAGCCGGCGGCGCTGGGCATCAGTTGCGGCGGGCCGCTGGACAGCGCGCGCGGCGTCATCCTGAGCCCGCCCAACCTGCCGGGGTGGGACGCGGTGCCCATCACCGAGCATTTCACGCGGCGGCTGGGCATCCCGGCGCGGCTGCGGAACGACGCCAACGCCTGCGCATTGGCCGAGTGGCGCTGGGGGGCGGGGCGCGGCGCGCGGCATCTGATTTTCCTCACCTTCGGCACCGGCTTCGGCGCCGGGCTCATCCTCAACGGCCAGCTTTACGAAGGCGCCACCGGTTATGCCGGCGAGATCGGCCACGTGCGGCTGGACCGCTTCGGCCTGGCGGGCTACGGCAAGCACGGCTCGGTGGAAGGCTTCCTCGGCGGCCACCACATCGCCCGCCTGGGGCAGGAAGCGGTGCGCTGGCGCTGGCAGCGCGGCGAGACCGTCGCCCTCTGCGCGAAGCCGGCGGACCTGCACACTCTCACCGCGAAGACCCTCTTCGACGCCGCCCGCGCCGGCGAGCCGGTGGCGCTGGAGGTGGTGGAGACCGTCGGCCGCCAGCTCGGCCGCACGCTGGCCCTCCTCCTCGATCTGTTCAACCCGGAAGTCGTCGTCATCGGCAGCAACTTCGTGCGCGCCGGCGACCTGCTCTGGCCCCTTACCGAGCGCGCCCTCCGCGAAGAAGCCCTCCCGCAAACCACCGCCGCCTGCCGCATCCTCCCCGCCGCCCTCGGCGAAAGCCTGGGCGATTACGCGGCGCTGTCCGTCGCCGCCGGCGCGCTCGGTTAAACCTTGATATCGCTCATGCCTCTTTCATCGGCTTATCAGCACGAAACCGTCCAGGTATATACGATAGGGATAAAACCGAAAGAGATGCCGGAAGCACCGTGCTGGAACTCTCTGAAAAAAATTGAAAATGTGGCAAGCGCTACCTTTACATAATAGACTCGGTATTGTATATTATGAGAGATAGATGATCTTACGATGTGTTCGATCAGTATCATCCTGCATTAATGGAAAGCCACCACCCAACCATCCCATGCGAAGTCAACAATCGTCATGTTATTATGTTAATTGTTATAGCAACATGGTCAGGAGGTTATTGATTGAAAAATTTAACTAGGGGGTCACATATCCAGATGAGTATTATTGTTGCCTGTGATAAACAATGTATTCTGTGGCTGATGACTTATCAGTATCGAAAGTATCGGGTGATATCGTAATTCGATTATCGGACCTTGACATCATCGTCGTCGGTGAGATGGTTGAGCACCAAGTGATCCTGCCTGTCTGTAACAGGTTAACTATGGAAAGATATGAATATACGCAGATTGGGAACCGGGTCAGCCGGATCAGGAGTAAAAGATATCGTGTTGCTTTCGGCAATTGGTTCATGTCAGAGCGTATGATCACCAATATGTCCCCTCCCGCTCTCCATGCCGACACGAGAATGGGCCAGGGACGTTTAACGCGGCAACAAGTCGGTGGTATAATTGGTATAGCTATTTCATTGGAATAAAATCCTGCGCCGGTTTGTAGCGACAGCTATTGACATAACATGCGACTCAGCAATATCTTGAGGTTGGCAATCGTCTTGTTTGGACGACCGAGCAATATGTGAAACTATTGACACCAAATACATGGTTTTCAACAAACAGGCAGCTTGGTCAGGTTAGATGATATGGTATTCGCATCGCTGATGCGATGGAGGTATATATGAATATGGATGGCATTAGATAGTCGAATCCAATGCCATCCATCCGGTGTAAAGCGTGTGGGGGTGAGGTTCGTAATCCGCCACCACCAGCACGGCCATTGACGAGACGGTAGGGTTTAGCGACACATGCCGACTCGTTATGTTATTACACCACCCCTTGTCCAGTTCTGTCAAGGGGCGGTGCGCCACCGTGCTGCTGTAAGAGCCTCACCCCCATCAGAAATGACGGAGGGTAAGACAATGCAGGCACCCCGGTATGAATTGACCGAACCGCTCACCCTGATCGAGTCGACGGATGAAGTGATCGCCTGCCTCCAAAAGCGGTGCACGAGCATCCGCCGGCATCACCACCCGGCCTTGCCCCCGGCCGATGGGACCGGATGTGATGACTGCCCCTCCGCCGGCGAGTGCCCGCTGGCGGCCGCTGCAATCGAGATTCCGCACACGGCGCACGTTCGCATTAGCTTCAGGAGCCGATATCTCACGATGCGGCGCGGCTTGATCCACTAACGACATCGGCTCCCGGCCTGACGACGGGGCGAAAAGCCTTCGCCCCGTCACGCGTGCAAGAGCGAGCGCCGCTCGCCCAAACCTGACGATACTTCACCGCATCATATCTATTTACCCGTCAGAAGGATATGCCTTCCCAAAAGCGAATGAAGGAACTGACCAATATATAACAACGGTGACCGCTGTCACTGCCAGCAGAACAGTGGAGCCTTGTTGCGGGTGAAGAAACCGACAAAAGTGATGCAAAAGACACACCGGTCGCCGCCTGTGGACCTCCCGTCCGTTGCCTCACCGAAGAGGGATTCTTCCCGCCAACACGACCTTCGATCGCATGAAAGAAGATGCGTATGGATATGTATCGGCAATATTGCGAGTATCGCGACGGCCGGCCCGACACCGATCGCATGACCTCCCTGGACGATCTGGGGTTCGATCCGGATATCACCGGAAGGATCGAGCACGAGATCCGCTCGCTCTACCACCGGCACGGGCCCATTGTGTTCGGCAAACGGCAGAAGGCGCCGTGTGCCGCCTGGCGGTCGGAGCGCATCCAGCTGGCGGACGAGTCGCTCTCGCGTTTCGTGTTTCGTATTCACATCTTCCACTCGGTCGACATGGCGAGCGACTACGGCCGCTACCTCGGGTATATCTTCATTCGTCCCAATGTGGCGCGGGAGGTGATCGACACGGCCGAGGCCATGCAGGAGGAGCTGGCCAATACGGAATACGAGCCCTTTCTGTTCCCCACCGTGGCCTACCAAACGGTGCCGCCGAACCTGCTGCGCCCGCGGTACCATATTATCACCACGATCGGCACCGGCGGGCAGGATGGCATCGTGCCGTTCCGCAGCGTGCCGTATTGCCTGCCGCATCCTTCGGCCTTCAACCGTGCGTATTGCCTGCACATCGCTATTCAGATGGCCTTGCTGCTCAAAATCAGCAATTATCATACGAAAATCATCAGCAGTCAGGACCTGATGGCGGCGGTGTGGAAAAACGGCAAGACGCTGCCGTCGGGCTGGCGGTTCCCCGACGCGATGACCCTGGACAATGCGCCGGCGCCGGATCAGGACCCGCTGCTCCGGTTGCTCAACGAAGGCGCCTCGCTGCGGGATGCCATGCGCGCGCTGCAGAGTGAGCAATGCGTCGGGGCGGTGCTGGATTCGATTCTCGTCTCGAAGTGTTATTACGCGGAGCGCTATACCGCGGCCGGCGACCGGGAGGAAGAGCAAGTCGTGACCGATACGTTCGACCGGGTGCGCACGATGCTGACGGCGATTCGCGTCATGACGGATTACCTGGCAAACGGCATTCCCCTCATCGTGCGTTTTCAATTGCAGGACCATGAACAGCCGGAACGCAATTATGATCATGCCTCCCTGGTCATCGGCATGCACCTGCTGGAGGATGGCGGCGAAGAAACCCATCGCGCGTTTCTCCAGGCCCTGATCGAGCGCGTGGGCGAGGAGCAGGTGAAGACGTGGCGGAAGAAATATCTTGATTACGATCTGACCATGCCCGAATTGCCCGGCCGCTTTGTCATCCACGACGACTACTTCGGCCCGTATTACGAGATCGAGGCATTGCGCTTCATTCGCTGGCTGCTGGTCGATGATCGCATCGCGATCGAGGAAGTGCCGTATGTCCCGATGGATGATGCCGACGACCCCCGTGCCGCCGAGCTGGCGGAAGGCTGGGGCGATGAAGTGGCCCCCCACCACCTGACCGTCCGGCTGCACGGCGAAGATATCCGCGTCCCCGTCTTTACCGGTGTCACGCTGCTGGCCATCACGCCCCGCGGCACGAAAATCGGGGTCACCTCCGTGCGCGAATTGAGCAAGTCCTTCGTGACCGGCTATCTGAACCAGAAACCATACCGGACGCCCGGCAGCTTCCGCTACGTGACGCGCCTGTATACCACCGAGCAGCTCATCAACTCGTATGCGCCCTTCTCGCATTCGATTCGGGTCAACGATGCGTATCATCGGTTGCGGGAAACGATCAACGACATGGCCGCGGCGGAAGACTGCCACCGCTGGTGGAGTGTCGAGGTGATGGATCCCCAGGACAAACCGCCGGCTCGCGACGACTTGCTGGATGCCGACGACGCGACGGCCACGGATGAGCTGCGGCAGTATCCGAAGGTGATCTTCATTTACCCGCTCACCGTGCATGCGAACAACTATTATGCGGCGCCGGACGGGAAACCGGTCAAACAGCCGCTGATCTTGCAGCTGACCGAAGCCTGGACGATTCTGTCGGCGAATACCGCGCCGGCGTATCGTATCATTCCGAGCAAGGGAGGAGCCGGGTATGTCACTGCCGTCCCTGTCAACCATGCCTGATGACCGGCGCACGCGCGGTCCGCACATCAGCCTGATCACGTCCTGGATGGTGCCGATGCAGAACTGCGGCACCGACGAGCTACCGCTCGGCATCACGGCCGCCGTGGAGATGGGCCTGCCGTTGCTGGACCTGTATTTTCTCGATCACGCGGATATCCCCTGGTATGCGGCGGCGGCGAAATGCCCGCGGGAGCAGGCCCCAGGCGATCCCCATGCGTTTGTGGCCGGCCTGCGGGTGCCGGAGATCGAGCAGATCTTCAAGGCGTTGTCCGTGCGGCTGGACCTGTCGCGCCTGCGTTTTGCCGCCTTCGCCACCTTCTTCCCCCTGATCTCCCTGCCGGATGGCGAGGGGAAGCCGCCGTATGACCGGCACGGCGCGGTGCGCGCGCTGCGCAATACGCTGTACCTGGCCGGTCTGCTCGGTGTCCCGTGCGTGGAGATCGTGGGCGGCGCGCGCATTCCGGTGATCGGAGCGGATGGCCGGCCGAAATTGACCGCGCCGGTTGACTGTTACGACGTTTGCCGCCGCCGCGAGCTGGCGCGGTCACTGGCGGCCGTCTACCATCTCGAGGACCCGGACAATCCTCTGCGTCAGCTGCGCACCGCCAACAAATCTCTTCCCGTCGTCGCCATGGAGCTGGAGCCGGGCAGTGCCTTTTTGATGAATTCCCTGGAGGAATACGGGAAACTCTGCCAGGCGGTGCAGGACTGCCCGGACCCCGGCGCCAACCTTGCCGTGCAGCACGTCAAGCTGAACGTCGATATCGCCCATGCCTTCCTGATCGGCTACACGGTCGACGACCTGCAGCCGATCAAGCAACATATCGCGCACATGCATATCTCCGATCATGCCGGGCATTATTATCGGCGGCAGCCGCAAGGAACGGATTACGCAGTTGGGGTGCATGCGATGGACCTGGTACCGGGCACGTTTCACCGGCCCGATGAGTACCAGCCGTGGCTCGCGCTGGCGCAGGAGCTGCTCGATCTCCCGGGGGGCTGCTTCTCCAGGGCGATCGCCATTGAGATGGAAGCCTGCAACAATCCCGGCCGGATCGTCGAAGCCTACCACACGGTGCAAAGCTGGATGCCGTCACCGGTGCAATGCCCATAACGCGCCTCTCCCCCGCGGGAACCGCGGAGGAGAGGCGGGAATCGGGCACCGGAAAGGTCAGCGGTGCGGCACGGCGCGCGCCAGCTCGCGCGGCAGGGCCGACAACTTGGTGTTCGTCCCGCTGGCCCAACTGCGGCGGATATTCTCTGCCTCAAAGGCTTTACCCCGGATCAATAACGGCACCGCGCGCTGCGGCGTGGCCGGCAGCACCGCCTGGTACATCGCCTCCGGCCCGTCAGTCAGCAGCCACGCATCCACCTGCTCCGGGTCAAAGCGCGCCGGCACGTCCAGGATGACGTGATCCACCTGCGACTGAATATCTTCGACCGCCCCCCCATGGAGCGTCCACCAGGTTTGCACCTGCTCCGGAAAAGACAGGGTAATGCCATCCAGGCGTACCCTGTACGGCCGGGAATCCACGTTGCCGTGTGAAATATGTCGTGCCATCTCGATGTCCTCCAGACGACGAACAATCCGGGGATGCGCAGATTGCATATCGGAAGCGCTGAAACTCTCCTTCGAGAGGTTTGTCGGGACAGTGGAGCCGCCAGCGTTGGACGGGGTCCGCGACACATGCTGGTTTAGTGTAGCGGCGCCCCCCCCGGCCTGTCAACCCCCTGCTTCCGACGTCATCCGTCAGGCTGCGCATCCGACCCCCTTCCTTCCAGGAGTCCACGAACTTATCGCCGTTATGTCACTGTATTACCCTAACAGGACGGCAAGAAAAACGTCAGGGGGGTTTGCCCGACAACATCGGCAGCGTGGGCGATTCTTTGCACAGTCCTGACAATCTATTGTTCCATGTGGCGGTCGCATCGATGAGATGCCCGATAACTGATCAGACACTAACCTGTTAGATCAACCGTTCTCCGCCTCCCTGAATTGCTCCCGCACCCACTTGTCCAGCGCGGAGAGCAGCGCCGTCGCCACCGGCAGCACCACCGCCGGCACACGGTAGTCGTCGAGGTGGCCGGACAGATACGCCAGCAAGGCTACCGCCCCGCCGAACAGGAACACGCGGACGAAGCGCAACAGCGCCGTCTTCATTGGGATACTCATGATTGGTTCTCCTTTCACCGAAATAACGCAAGGTAAACCGTTCCAGCCGTCGAATCAGCCAGGGTATGAATACGTTCCGCCAGTGGCTGCTGGTTCGCCCGGGCCAGCGCGAGAATGCTTTCGGGCCGTACCTGCAGGAGATCCTGCGCGCAGAGGGGTTGACCGGCTTCCGGACGGTGAATCTGGATGACGGCCTGCCGGAGCTGCGCGCGGATGACCTGATCGTCCTCACCCGCTGCTTCCTGCGGGTCGACGAGATGGAGCGGCTGCAGGCGGCGGTGGAGGCGGGCGCGCGGCTGGTGGTGCTGCACCCGTCCATCCTGCTCGCCCACCGCTTCGGTTGGGAGCCGCAGAAGCGCGCGGTCTATCCCGGCTGGGTGCGGACCGGCGCCGGCTACCCCGGCCACGGCACGCCCATCCAGACGCACCTGCCCATCGCCGCCTTCACGCCCAGCCCGGGGGTGGAGACGCTGGCCGCCACGGTGGACGCCGCCTGGGACGACGCCGGCTGCCCCGCGGTGGCCCGGCAAAAGGTCGGCAAGGGCACGGTGGTCTTCATCTTTTACGATCTGCCGAAGGCCGTCGCCCGCCTGCGCTTCGGCGACCCGGAGCTGGCCTCGGTGGAGACCAGCGCGCAGTGGTACTGGACGCATGCCAGCGACCTCTTCGCCGGCCAGCTCGACGACCGCGTGCTCGACCGCCCGCAAGCTGACTTCCACGGGCAATTGCTGGCGAAGCTCCTCACCGACATCAGCCCGGTCCCCCTCGCCCGCTGCTGGTATTACGAGCAGATCGCGCAGCGCTCCGCCGTGGTCTTCTCCAGCGACGACGACTGGTCCACCCCCGACCAGTTCCGCCAGCTCTCCGACGCGCTGGTTTCGCATGGCGGCAAAGCGACCTTTTACCTGGTGAAGGACACGCGGCTGAGCGACGAGGAGATTGCCGCATTGCGCGCGCAGGGCCACACCTTCGCCCCGCACGTCTTCCTGCCGGATGGCGAGGAGCTGGCCTACGCCTTCCCCAAGCACATGGAGGAAGAGACCGCATTGCTGAAGGCGCGGCTGGGCCGCTTGAGCGTCTCGCTGCAGATGCACCGCGCGCCGTGGCTGGGCTACATGACCTGGGTGCCGGCATACATCAACTACGGGTACCGCCTGCTGATGTCATACCTGAGCCTGCCGCCGCAGAACGTCAACCGCTACATGTGCGCCTCCGGCCGGCCCATGAAATTCGTGGACCAGGACGGCGCCGTGCACGACTGTTGGCAGCAGCCGGTGCTCTCCTATGACGACCAGACGCTGATCCCGGCGATGACCGCCGATCCGCAAGGCTTCGTGCGGAAATTCGCCGACATCCTCCGCCCGGCGATGGAGGAGCACCACACCACTTTCGGCATGGCCTCGCACCCCGTCTCCTACGCCACCTACAGCAAACCCTTCTTCGACGCCCTTCTCGACTTCATCGTCGCGGAAGGCGTGCCCATCTACAATGGCGACGACTGGTGCGACTTCAACGACCGCCGCAACGCCGTGCAGGTGGAACAATCGGTTGAAGGCGACATCCTCACCTGCACCGTCCGCGGCCTGGTGGGAATGTTGCCGCTGATGATTCCGGTGAACGGCCCGGCAACGGTCACCGTCAACGGCACGCCGGCCGAAGGTGAGATTATCCGCCGATTGGGACAGGAGTATTTATACGTGCAGTTGAATGGGGACGGGGGCGAAATTTCATTGGCAATCACACCGGTATAATCAATAAGTCGTGGATAAGCAAGGTACGGCGGTCGAGTAGGCAAGCAAGCCTTACCGCATCTTTCCAGCGTCCCCGCGCCGTATCGAGACCCCGCGACAATAGGAAAGCCTTTCGTGAACGGGCGCTATAAGAGAGGTGGTCTCGATACGGCATGAGAGCTCTGAGGGGTTTTCGGATAAGCTTACCTGCCTACTCGACCACCGAAACGGGCACTATGATAATATTGAATTATTTGATAACCGATTGGGCGGATGGTCGGGCATGAATATCATTCTTCCACCCTTCCAACCTTCCATTCTTCCAAAGGAGCAACCATGCAACCCTTGAATCTTGGCGTTATCGGCCTCGGCAAGCGCGCGCTGGGCATGATGCATATCGTGCGCGGCGGCGGGGAGCACCTGTTCAACATCACCGCCGTCTGCGATCTGTATCAGAACAAGGTAGACCACGCCTGCGAGGAGTTCGGCCTGCCCGCCTCCGCCGGCTGCACCGATTACCACGACTTGCTGGCCAACCCGGCGGTGGACGCGGTGCTGGTGGAGACCGGCGCGCAGGAGCTGTCGCCGATCAGTTGCGCGGCGCTTTACGCCGGCAAGCATGCGATGGCCGACGTGCCGATGACCTTCACCCGCGAGGACACCTGGGACCTCATCCTGGCGGCCGAGCGCACCGGCAAGGTTTACTGCATGGCCGAGCAGGTCCGCTTCGGCAACTTCGTGGAGCGCTGGAAAGAGCACATCGACCACGGCGACATCGGCGACCCGCTCTTCGTCCAGGGCGAGTATATCCACCCCGAGCCCTACTTTTACTTCGAGCGCAACGACAACGGCGAGCCGTTCCGCGGCACCTGGGAGGAGATGCTGGCGATCGCCAACGATCCCGCCTACCACAAGGCCTGGCGCAACGATTTCACGCACCCGATCAAATACATCCCGCATGAGCTCAGCCCCCTGCTGAAGATCATCGACGACCGTGTGACTGCCGTTTCCTGCACCGCCAGCGACGCGCGCCAGTTCGGCGACGCGGTGCAGATGCTCGACCTGGAATGCGCCCTCATGCACACCGCAAAGGGGCGGACGATCCGCATCGTCAACAGCTTCACCACCCCCCACCGCGGCCCCTTCGCCCACCACTGGTACCACATCCAGGGCACAGACGGCGTGCTGGAGTCCGGGCGCCCGGGCTGGGGCGAAGGCGCCGCCTGGTACATGGAAAACGAAATCATCCTGCGCAAGGACGGCAGCATGGAGCGCACGCACTACGGCTGGGTCCGCGAGGACGCCCCCTTCGGCGACCCGAATTACGGCCACGGCGGCCTGGAATCCTTCTCCTTCCAGACCTTCCACGACGCCATCCACGGCGCCCCGAATGAGCTCAATGTCTACGCCGCCGCCGAGTCCATGCTCCCCGGCATCATCGCCGCCGAATCGGCAGAGCAAGGCGGCATCCGGTTGGACGTGCCGGACGTGCGGCCGAATGCGAACCGGCCGGCGGGGATGGCGCCATAGAACGGAAACGACACTGTCCGCGGGGACAGTCCCTAAGATCACGCAACCGAGCGTGAATGCGTAAACGGGCGCTGGTTCCGTCGCGAGGGGACAGTCCCGGACGGGCATCATGCACAAGCGTAGGGGACTGTCCCCTCCCATCGTGAGCAAGCATCGTTCATGATGACAGGCAAGCGGTGGAATCGAGCTAGGGACTGTCCCCGTCGTGAAACGGAAACGGTACCGATGAAAGGGCAACCAACATGAAAGACGATAAACTTCTCGAGCACGAAGCGCAGATGTCCGGCCGCGCCTACGCCGGCAACGAAATGAAGTACCTGCAGGAGGTGCTCACCTCCGGCAAGCTGTCCAGCATCATGGGCGGCGCCTTTGTCCCGCGCTTCGAGCAGGCCTTTGCCGAACTGCTGGGCGTGAAGCATGCCATCGCCATGAACACCTGCATGAGCGCCCTCCACGCCGGGGTCATCTGCGCGGGCGCCGGCGCGGGCAGCGAGGTGATCTGCGACGCCGAGTTCGTCTTCGGCTCCATGGCCGTGCTCTACCACAACGCGCTGCCGGTCTTCGTCGACATCGACCCGGTGACGCACAACATGAACCCCGACCTCATCGAGGCGGCGATCACCGACCGCACCAGGGCCATCATCGCCACCCATGCCTGGGGCCTGCCCGCGGAGATCGACCGCATCGTGGAGATCGGCCACAAGCACGGC
>Ga0172369_10004869_pt1 | contig 16797 bp, 15 predicted proteins | sample LakKiv25m_FD_114539 | JGI IMG/M metagenome (GOLD analysis project Ga0172369, IMG submission 114539) | Freshwater microbial communities from Kabuno Bay, South-Kivu, Congo - kab_022012_11.25m | ecosystem: Environmental > Aquatic > Freshwater > Lake | place: Democratic Republic of the Congo...
ATGTTTTTAATAAATAGCGACTCACTTGGAGGACGATAATTTTTAGGCTACACTGTTAGGTGTGGGTAAATATTAAATTGGAGCATATTTATGAATCTGTATCTAGACATCGAAACTTTGCCGGCGAGTGGTGATGACATGGAGCTAATTCGTCAGTTTTGGGAGGAGGCCAAGGCCAAGTCAAAGGCAAATGGCAGCATCAAAAAAGATGGTGATTTTGACACCTATTTTCGCAATACCTCTTTCCAGGGCGAATTTGGCCGCATCCTCTGTATCTGCTATGCCGTCGATGATGGTGATCTCCAGTCGCTATCCGGCGATGAAAAAGACATATTGCAAAAATTCTGGAACATCGCCAAAGATGCCAATCTTTTTATCGGTCACAACATCATGGAATTTGACCTCCGATTTATCTACAAGAGGTCGATCATCAAGGGTGTCAGACCAAGTCGCGAGCTCAGCTTCGCTCGTTATCGCTCGACACCGATCTATGACACGATGAAAGAGTGGGAAAAATGGGGCGCCATCGGCACCTCGCTGCACAAGCTGTCGATCGCTCTCGGCATCGCCTCGCCCAAGGAGGAGGGGATTGATGGTTCCAAAGTCTACGACTACTATCTAGCTGGCAAAACTGATGAGATTATCGAATACTGCAAGCGTGACGTCGATGCCACGAGAAAAGTTTACAAAAAAATGACATTCCAGGGATAGTAGAAGTCAGATTTGTAGAATAGCAGATTAGTGCTGCAAGGAAGGGGACAAAATGAGTGGATACAAAGATTTAAAAGTTTGGCAAGAAAGTATAAATTTATAGATTTTGATCTAACAAGCAACTAATTATTTTCCGCAGAGCGAAACGCACGCTCTGGCTTCTCAGTTGAATCGAGCCGCCGTCTCAGTGCCAGCAAACATTGCAGAAGGTTATGGTCTCAGCACGAATAAGGATTTTATCCATTTTTTACATATAAGTCTCGGATCGTTAAATGAGATTGAGACTCTACTGCTAATTGCAAACTAATTGAAATTTATCCCTGACGAAAAATACGAAGTGATTGAAGAGAAAAGAATAATGGTTGCAAAAATGCTAGCTTCTCTAATTCGTAATCGTAAAAATTAAAAAGAGCTAACTTTTTCTGCCCTCTATCAATCTGCTGTCCGCTGTTAGATCTTATCACCTATTCCATCCAGTTTTTTCTTGCCCTCGACTTTTGATAGCATCAAGCAGATAGCAGCAATGGTTATGAGTGCTAGTATTTCAATGCTATAACTAAGTATCTGATGATTGACGGCGGTGTTGAGTAATTTAGAGATGGCATTGACGAGGCGACCGTCAGTCACGATCGCTGTTTTGGCGACAAAACTATTGACGTAATTTGGTAAGACCTCGGACAGGGAGATGATAATGGCGACAAGTGTAGCGGACAAAAAAATGATCGCCCCGGCGGTTAACCGAAAGCGTTTTGCGGCAGATTTTGTCAATAAAATCGCAAATAGCAGTAGAATTAATGAACAGGCCGCCAGGATTAGAAGGATATTAGTTGACTGTTGCAGCACGATCACCAGTGGATTATTTGTAAAATCGGCATTTTTTTTGAAATTGTAATTTACTCCATCGCTATTATCTTTGATCTCGATTGGGAAAGAGGTCACAGCGTCCTTGTTATTAACAACGGCAAAGAAATTATTAATTCCACCATTGACAGTAGTGGCTACCTTTTTTGTATTGATAGCCTTGTCTAATTTAGTAAAAGCAGCGTCGTCGTTTATCTCAATATTGGAATTGCTCACCACCTCGTCGCGGATATAAGAGGTGACAAAATCATAAAAACCGCTATCGGCCGCCAAGCTTTTTACTTTGGCTGCTGAGTCAAATGACAATTTGAAATTGAGGAAAGCAAAAAACAAAATGGCGAAAAGTACGGCCATGGTGGAGAATATAAAAACAAGGAGCTTTTTCATAAAATATTCCAAGAAGATTTACAAATATTCAATATACAATCAGAAACACTCATTCAATATCCAATTTACAATATCCAGCTAAGATTTAATAGGTCCTTTGCTGGAGGCAGTTTTGACCGAAGCAGTAAAAATCAAAATTATCTGAGCAAAAATTAATTACATCAATACCGATTTGTCCGGTTCTCTCTATGAGATTATACTTAGTCGTCATTTTATTGATTCAATGAAAATTGAATGATTGTTGGAGGTTGATGGTTGGTCATTCTCTAGTGTAGTACCGCCCCTTCGCCTTCGTGAGCGTCGTAGGGTTTTTTCTTTAATATCGGCAGCGAGAAATAAAACGTCGTGCCCTTGTCCGCGCCATCAGAGTGAAACCATATCTTGCCATTCATTAGCTCGATGAATTTCTTGGCGATATACATACCGAGACCGGTGCCTTTGACCTCGTCCTTCATCACGTCGACCTGAGAAAATTTGTCAAAGACAGCCTGCTCTCTGTCCTTGGGAATGCCCTTGCCATTGTCTTCGACAGAGACGACGATTTTTTTGTCATCAGTGACGGCACGGACGGTGATCTTACCACCGTTGGGCGTGTATTTGATCGAGTTGCCAAGCATATTGATGAGAATTTCTGTCACTCTGGTGACATCAAACCAGGTCGTCGGTAAAGCCTTCTTTGGTTTCTCAAAGGTAAGGGTGTGCTTGGCCTCGCGAGCTTTCGACGCTACTTCCATGGTCGCTTGTTCGATGACGTCTTCAATCTTTTTCTCTTCGTAAATAATATGGATGCGGCCTGACTCGATACGAGAGACATTTAGTAAGTCTCGGACCAGACTAGCCAGTCGTTGGGCGGAGGTAAAGACAGTTTGTAGATACTCCCTGGCCTTGTCAGGGATCTTGCCGCCCATGCCTTCTTGCAAGATCATCGACAGATAACCCTCGATCGCCGCGATCGGAGTGTTTAGCTCATGACTCGCCATCGACAGGAAGTCATCCTTCATCTTGTCAATATCCTTGAGGTGTCGGTTAGCGGTCTCCAGCTTTTCGGCCAATTTCGCCAGATCCTGACGTTGCTTGATCTCTAGCTCCACGGATTTAATCAATTCAAAACCACCATAAGTAACCAGCAGCCAAACGATTCCCTTTAATGCCCCCTCCATTGTGCTGCTGGAAATGAAAATCTCAACGAAAAGAATCAGAGAGAGAAGTACAACTATTGCTTTTGTGGCAATCACCTTAATATTGAAAAGCTGGTGTTTTGTAATGGAATAAGCGGTGAAGCCAAGAAAGATAATTGCAGAGAAATCACCCAGCTGTGTGTAGTTATAGTTGTTGGGAAAAATAAATGCAATCGTAATACTAAAGATTACATTTGCAAGAGCATACAGAATAGTGCCAATTAAAAAGTAACGTGTTTTTTGCTTGTTTTCTTCACTAAGTTCATGATTTTTCCTGTAGAGAGCAATAAGAATATAAATTGTCAGGATTACGGTAAAAAGATAAAAATAGTTTCCCAGAACCCCAGTTTTCATCACCAACTGGTTTTTTTCAGGTATTGAGACGGAACTAATTATAGAATTGGAAAATAACGAAACGATCGCAAAGAAACTCCCAAACAATGTGACAAGAAGGTTTACTAAGCGGTTTTGCTTTGTTGTTGTGGCTGGAAAGTAAATGGAAAAATAATAAAAGGCGATAAAATAAAGTGAGACAGCACAAAAATTTAATCGGAAAAAAAGTAGTGACTGTGCCGTGTTATCTGAGCTATAGCCAAGATAAGCAAAAACATTCCAAAGCAAGATTGCGGCCGCAATTGCCAGAAACCAGATATTTATCTTAGATTTCGGACTTGCAAAGAAAATCCAGCTACCCAACAATAGAGACGCGGTTACAATTATGAGAAAGAGAAACAGGCCGATTAACCCCATGTGCTTGCCCCAATTAAAATTGCTAAAAGCCAAATTATAGATTCGCCATCAGCCCAGACATTCGCTATATTCTGAAAGTCAGCCCCAGGTCGCCTTGCTTTTTGCAGGTAGTAAAAATTATATAAAACTGAAATACCAAGCACAGAGAAGCCGGCCGGCAGAATATTTTGGCTAGTTCCGTAAAGTAAGATACCAATCGAGATTAGGCCAACAAATATTATTAAAGCTCCCAGAGAAGGCTTCCCAAACACCAAACTAAACGTTTTAAGACCCAGCTTAGAATCCTCGGAGTTGTCTTTTATATCACAAAAAATTGTGTTTGCAAACCATCGCGTAGTGAAGAATGCAAAGATTAACCAAATTGAGTTATCTATAGGCAAATCATAAAAAAAAGCGCTAAATAGTGCCACCGAAGAAAAGGCAATTGCAGTGTAAAAACTTTTAAATCCGATGATATAACGAGTTAAGTTTTTGAATAAAAGACTATATAAAATTCCCACAACGACCAGGAAGAGAGCAATTAGTAAAGCCGTATATCCACCATGTATAATGCTGGCAACTAAAAGTATAAGGCTGATGGTTAGTGGATAAAAAATCTTATTATAATATCTTTCAAAGTGTTGCTTTCTTTCAGGCGAAGAATCAGTTGCAATATCAAAATATCGATCCAACAAATGAATTATATAAGTAACTAGATAGACACTGAAAAGGAGAGGCCAGGATATTTCAAGGCTCTTTAGCCTCATGACAGAAAAAGAAATAACGGTCGGACCGAGTGCAACCAAGTGACCGCCAAAAATAAACTCATTACAAACATATTTTAGTGCTTTTTTCATCTCCATCCAAACTAATTACGATATTATTATACCCTTAACAAGAGCAAGGGGCAATAATTTTGTACAGTTTAGTCAAGATATTTGATAAAGAATATTGACTAAACGTAAATATAGTTTTATTATGCACTTGATAAGCAAGGGGAGAAATCCTCGTGTTTATTGGTTTCACCATCGGAAAGGAGGAGACATGACAAAAAGGTACCGGCTTGAGGAGTTCTTAAACGATCCCCAGGCTGATGTAGGCACGGGTCTGCTGGTTTCTCGCGGAGCAGGCTTCTGTTTCACGATGAAACAGCAATCGCGATGGGGCAAAGCCAGCGATGGCACCCCCGTTCTCCCGTTTGGCGGGATCGGTGGGAAGCTGGAAGTTGGGGAGACCCCAGTGGAATCGCTCCACCGGGAGTCGGTTGAAGAGGTCGGGGCAGACATTAGTATCGTTGAGCTGCAAGGCAAAACGATATTGATGGATGCCGACACTATCGAAGCCATCTCCATCTCGACTGATCTGCCCAACGAGCCGTTACCGTCCATTATCTTCAAGAGTGCACGCGCGGAGCAAGGTCGCAAACCTTACACCTACGTGCTGATCTACCTGGGAATCTTTGAGACGAATGATATTCGACCCATCGATGACCCTGCTCTTGTTGAAATGGACAAGGACCTTCTAATCAGACTGGCTGAGCATCCGGCGGTCACAGTAAGCCAGTTTGGGACTGAAGGTGGGCGGTTGACCTCGCGCATTGAACTTCCCGGCAACGGGATTCTCAAACCGATTGGGACAGCAGTAGCTGCTGTCCGATGTCTGAAAGCAAAGGCTCTGGAGTCATTGCTTTCCGCGGAGGCAAAACGCTTATGGTCAGGCTTCTGAGACTGGAGAACACCCGCTGGGGGTTTTCAACCTTAAGTGCAGCAGATGTCGACAAGGTGCTGGAATTTGATCCAAAAGATGGCCGTCTGCACGTTCACGTGCTTGACACGCCTCGACTGATCGACTTCCAGCTAACTGCCCATGACCTCGACTCGTTTCTGTCCGGCACTGTCGGCCAGTCTTCGAATCCCTCCACCACAAAGGTAATCCATAATCAGCCTGTTCAGGGGGCTTACTCGGCACCTTTCAAGCTGTATCTGGATATCACCTCTGCTTGTTCGCTCTCATGCCCCTTCTGTCTTCGGTCTGAGGGGAGTGGTTCAGCACTGCTCTCAACCACTATTGTACAGGAGGTGGCGAGAGAACTCGCGCAACTCGGCGTGATGTACGTAAAGATCGGTGGCGGCGACCCGCTATTGCATCCCGACCTCCTGGAGATTCTCTGCTTGCTACGCTCGGCCGGGTGCTTCCTCACCATGAGCACGAACAGTGTAACAATAACCCCTGATCTAGCCAGGGTAATCAAGCACAATGATGTCCGTGTTTCAGTCAGCGTAGAAGGAATGAGAAGTACTAACGATTCTCTGAGAGGAGATGGGCACTTCGATATGGCCCTTCGGGCCGTGGAGATACTACGAGCCGCTAACGTCGAGGTCTTGTTGCGCACAACGCTACTTGGCCAAAACTTGGCGGAAGTTCCTCAGCTTGTAGAGCTGGGGAAAAGTCTAGGCACGAAGATCAAGTTTGCTTACTGCCGACCAGCTGGCAGTGCTGTGTCCAACCAGTTGATGGTCGGACCGGCTGAAAGAGCAGCATATCTGCGTGCTGTGGACTTTCTGAACCAACCTGACATCTTGCCCTACGTCCTCCTCGACGAAGGGATGATGCTTAGGCAACCGAGTGAAATCGTCCCCAGACTATTTCGCGGAAGGATGTGTGGTGCGGCAAACCGCTCCATGCACATCGATCCTGCCGGCAGAGTCAGTCCGTGCATCTTCATGGGGCCAACGTTCTCTTATGGAACGGTGTACCGTGACGGCACGATCGCTGATTTCTGGCGTGGATTTGTTGGCAATAAGTTTCAGGCTGTACGGGACATACGCCAGCCGCGAGAATGCGACGAATGCGACAGAATCTGTAAGAACGAGTGCATAGCGAACAGGTTTTACTTTTGGGGCACGTTTGAACGGCAGGATCCAAACTGCCTGAACTGCGCCCGGGGCGAGACTTAGTCCATGCATACTCGACTAGGTTCTGGTGTACCACCATGATGGCGGCAGACGTACTCCGCGCCTGCCGCCATCAAACTGCCATCATGAGGAGTTACGGTAATGTCACGAGTCTCGAAGTTCGTTCTGATTACCCCGCGTGCTACATCTCCGGCTGGAACACCGCCACGCATTCATCCTCCTCTTGGTGCGATCGCTACTCTCTCAGAGGTGATGCACCATGACGTCGAGGCTGTCTTGCTGGATGCAGCCGCCGAAGGATTGATGATGGGGAAAGAAGACCCTTCTTACAATCCTGTTGAAACCGTTGCGTTCGGCGAAACGAGCTACTGGAAGACCGGCCTGAATAACGCTGAGGTTGTGCGCCGCTTGCAGCAGCTAAAGCCGAACGTGATCGGTATAAGCTGTTGTACCGTTGTGGACCGAGGCGAACTATGCGGCCTCTCGGATGCCATCAAGAAGGCATTTCCGACCACCCCGATCGTTCTTGGCGGTCATGAAGCCACACACTGGTACAGGGAGATTCTGGGTGAGACTTCTTACCCGATGGAGTCCGCTCCCAGTGTTGACTACGTGGTTATTGGACCGGGCCAGCCGGTGATTACCGGTCTGCTCGGGTTTCTTTCGGGAACAACCGACTGTGTTCCAGGCGGAGTAGCTTTCCGCAATGGATTATCAGTTAGTCACACCGATCCAGTACCGTTCGAACCAGACAGCTTCTCGTCACTGGATTACAGCCTGTTTCCGCAGGTGACCATTCCCGGGCGAGAGAAGCCCCTCGATGTCTATTCGAGTGTCGGCAATCCCCATGCTGGACGAATCAGTGCATTGCTCGGCGCACAGGAAGGAGTAGTGTCCTATCTTCCCGTCCTGACGTCCTACGGCTGCGGATTCGACTGTGCGTTTTGTGATACGGACAAGCGCCTTCTGCGATACGGGGTCGAAAAAGTCGTTGCGATGGTCGAGCAATTCAGCTCGATCTTCGGTATCGACTACATCGACTTCATGGACAATAACTTCAGCGGCGGATCGGATCGCTCCCGAAGCATTGCCTTTGCCATTCTTGACGAACTCGCTAATCTGGGTTACCCCGCACTCGGGTTTTCGAACGGACTGACGTTCGAATCGATGATGCGGGATAACTTCCGGATGCTGCGCAAGTTCGCAGATCATGGCAACGTGCGGCACATCGCGTTCCCGTGTGAAAACGGAAACGACAGAGTTCTTCGCATGGTGCGCAAGCCCCACAACACGAAAATGATCAGGACGACCCTGTCTTTCGCGAGCGAAGAACTTCGGAGCACGAATCGCGAGGGCTTTTTCATCGGCGGTTTTCCTTCCACGGACGGCAAGCCGGCCGAATCACCGGAGGAACTGGAAAACACCCTCGACTTGATCGGAGAGTGTCTGGATCGTCAATGGCTAAACCAGGCCATTTTCTTGACACTCTCACCTGTAACGCGGGAGTATCGGCGGATTTGGCGCAACTTGTATCCGGAAGCGCCATTCGAACACTGCCTTTTCTCTCGGCGCACTGGCGTCTGGCCGTTTCCCTCGTCTCTGCTGGACGAGATGCGCCGCAAGGTAGACCGAGCGAACAGCTCGCTCGGCAGAACGGTTACACGTCGTCTCTAGTGTGGTGGGCAGCAACTGCCCACCACACCTCTGTTATAATAATGGGAATTAATCAGGATATTTGATATGAACCACATTTATTTTAAAAGAAGTGCAATCCATAATTTAGTGATTACATCGTGTCGGAACAAATTTAATAAAAATGAAATTTCCGAAGGGCTGGTTATTCCAAAAAGCATCTTAAAGAAGAGCGACATACTCCCAAAAGAGCAGATTATCGTAACAAAAATCAGCGGCAATAATTGGGATAATAGAATAAAAACTTTTGTTCTTGAAGGTGAAGATGACGGGCAAATTGAGGCCAGAGGAAGTTTGGCATCTTTTTTCCGAAAAGGAGATTTGACGTGTGTAATTTCCAGAACAGTTCTCGATGAAAACAATCTAAAGTTATATAAAAGCGACAAGCTCGCCATTTTTGATCTCGGCTTCGATCCGGCAAAACGTGATAATTCTGCCAACCTCGGCCGGCTTGACATCGAACATTCTAAAGAAAAAATCAGGGGCGTAAGTAAATTCGATGCTTTTGTTCAAGCGCGCCAGAAACTTCCAAGAATCATGCTTGCCTCGTTGATTCTTAATCTTGAAGTAAACAAGACCCACCCAGATTGTTTACAGGGTAGCGCCGAACTTCCCGGCGAGATAATGAATACTGCCAGGCTTAACAGATACCAGTCAGTATCTGTTTATAACAAATCGAAGGGGGGTGTAGCTGATACATATGCAGTTCCAATGCCGCCAGGAGTGGTAATGACCACAGGAGCCATGGCTACTTTTGCAAAAATTGATGAATCGGTAAATATTGCCGGGTATATAATAACAACCGACTCAATAGATTCAAAAATAGTTTTTACAGATGGCACTCAATTAGTCTAGTTCTTAGCATGTTGGAAATCATCACTTTGAATTAATATTAATCGAGCTGTAAAACTATTTATTTAGTAAGGCATTATGTGTGTCGGAAAATATTATATTCATACTTAGTGAAATGCTTCGAAATTTCTCTTTTTTAGTTTTACCAACCCGCAATTATAAAATAATTTATGGTAATATATTTTTATGACACGAGAAGAAAAAACAACTAAATACTTGAGATATTGGCAACGTCAGCTCGGACTACAGGGTTGGAACATTGGTCTAAAATTTTGCGATTTCAGAAGAGCAGATAACTTTCCGCAATCCGGTGATATCAAGGTTGATACTGGAAAACAACAAGCAACCATACTTCTGACAAACGAGGTGACTGGTAAAGACGAGGTTGTTATTTTGCACGAATTAATTCATCTCACTCTCTGAAAATACGATCACTTTTGTGAAGACAATTTGCAAAAATCAAAGCACGATGAATACTTTGAACTGTTAGAAAAAACAGTCGCCGACCTGACAAACGCCCTTATTTTGCACGACAAAAATTAACTCGACGACCCTAACTTCATGGGGTCTAGTTTTTTTGTCTCATTATTAAGAAGAGGTCGAAATAGTCACATACAAATTATGATAAGGAAAGATAAATATCTTAGAGCCAGGGGCGGTGTCACACGCCTGATCGTAAAGCCCAAATGTAATTAACACGCTGGCAATAAGGGTTATTACGCGACTAATTTCAAGGTAATTCATATTTGATGATAAAGATTGTTAGTGCTTTTTTCATCTCCATCCAAAATCAATCAACAATGATCTAATTATAGATTGTCTTGTTATCTTCGGCAAGATTCAGAAATTAAACCAGCAGTTTTCCGATCAAGATGAAGAGCAGCCAAGTATAGTATTCAAAGTCGACTGTGGTGGTCGAGTAGATTTTGGTTGAGTGCGATAGTTTGACGAGCAGTGTCGTGATCATGACCGGGGCTATGAGAAAGTATGATAGTGTCGGCAAGATACCAGTGACGGCACCAAAGACTATCAAGATTATCGAAAAAATATTGACAACAGTTAGTACATTTATCAGTCTATTTGCTCCCATCAGTGTGGCAAATGTGTGCTGACCGTTGTGCTCGTCAAGAGCGATATCCTTGATGTCACAGTAGGCGATATTGACAAAATCTCGCGAAAGGACGAAAGCCAGGAAGAATAGGACCGCAGAGACCACGCTAATTCCCGAGTAGGCCAAGAAAAGAAAGATAAAAATATTCCAACAGAGCATAATAAAAATGTCGCGAAAAGCCCAGATTCGTTTAGAAACTTCTCGTATGTACCGATCATAAATTCCACCGAGAACAATCAAAGCGAGGATAACAAATATGACTGCTGACTTGTTAGCAAGATAGAGGGTTGTGAAAAAGCCTGCGACCAGTAAAATAATTGCTAAGATGGTCCTGTAGTGATGTGTGCGAGCAAAATGGTGTGAATGGTCGCGGTAAAAATCCCAGAGATAAGCTATCGAGATGAGAAAAAAGGCGACAACAATGAAAAACAAAGGGTTGCCAATATTAAATACCATCGAGATGGCAAGGATCTCGGCTACAGCGCCCAAGGTGGTAAAAAAGGCGCGAAAAACCATATTTGCAAAATGTCGGCCCGGTTCTTGGTTCATACTTTTATACTACAGTTTTTAATGAGAGATACAAGGATGATTTTTTATAAACAGGCATGAGATTTTGTGAAAAGACCGGAAGTGTGATAAGATAATATCAGCAAAAAAATAGTGCTGGGTCTGTGTAAAACGAACAAAATTCATTTTTTGTTTAAGACGACAAGGATGAAATTATGGCTTTTGGGGATCAGCTAAAAGATTTCAAGACTAGACACGACAAAGAACTAAAAAAATATTTTGATCTCAAACTGCAGGAAGCTCGCAGCGTTTCTCCTTTGGCTGAGGAGTTGGCGGCGCAGATCGCCGATCTATCTTTGCGTGGTGGCAAGAGGATTCGAGCGGCGCTCCTGTATTGTAGCTATCTTTCTCATGGTGGCAAGGACGAGGAGATGGCGATGCAGGCCTCGCTGGCGATGGAGTTATCAGAGACCTATCTGCTTATTCATGACGACATCATGGATGATGATTCCCTGCGACGTGGCGGTACAACCATCCATCACAACTATGGCAAAATGGCGATGAAAAAATATCGTCGCAAAGTCGACCCGAAACAATTTGGTTCGTCTATCGCCATGTGTGCCGGAAATATTGCTTCGGCGATGAGCTATGAAATTATCTCCAAACTCAAATGTGATGAAATACACACTAATAGAGTTTTACGACTTTTGAGTGAAATTTACATTCTAGAAAATTATGGTCAGTCGCTGGACTTATTTTCTCAAGTAAGGGAAAAAATTACTCACGATGACGTCATCAAAGTCCAGGAATTAAAAACCGTTCCCTATACCTTTGATGGGCCGGTCAAGATCGGTGCGATTCTTGCTGGTGCTGGTGATGATGAGATTAAAAAACTTGAGTCCTATACCTTGCCGCTCGGTATCGCTTTTCAGATTCAGGACGACATTTTAGGCGTCTTCGGTTCGACGGAGAAGACCGGCAAGCCAATTATTTCAGATCTAAAAGAGGGTAAAAAAACTCTTTTAATTCTGGATGCCCTGCAAGTTGCTGACAAAAAACAACGAAAAATCATCGAGCACAATCTTGGTAACAAGTGGATAACAAAAAGAGGATTTGAGGCAGTAAAAAAAATTATTGTCGATACAGGCGCCTTAGAAAAGTCAAAAAAGATAGCTCATGATCTGGCCGAAAAAGCAGAAAAAGCGATGGTTGGTTTAGACCTGGAAAAGAACGGCAAGAAATTCCTGGTCGACATTGCCGACTATATCGTTAACCGCGAATATTAGAGTTAATTACTACTCAATTTATCACGACTTACGCAAAACACCGTAGATCACTCTGCTAGCTGGCGGATTATCGTGCTGAAATAACGGCAATTAAATTTATCAAAACTGGCCTCCACCAAGCTGAAGCTTGTGCTACGATTGATTCCGCAGTAGACCACCGTTTACCGTGTTCACCAAGCTAAAGCTTGGACTCTGCCTCAGACTGTAGCCAAGCCTTTAGGCTGGAAACAGGCTAAAGCATGAGTTTCAGCATGTAAATCGTGTCAGTTTCTAATTAAGCCATACAGAGAAATGTCCTCTGGTGGCGTTTTTTATTTCATAAAAAGTATTAAAATAAATGAGTAACTTGGTGAGCGGTCGCCAATAGGGGTGACGCAAGAGCCGAGGTGGAGAGTGCGATGTTGCGATTGTCTCGTCAGGTTCTGCTCGGGATCGTGATTTCGGTGGTTTGCGGCCTGCTCATCGCCTGTGGTGGTGGGGGCGGTGTTTCGGCGGCGCCGAACAACAGCAATGGTGCCGGCAACCACAACAACACCAGCTCCGACAACAACAGTGGTACTGGCACCACGACGAACCAGACGTCGAACAATTCTTCGACCACGAACAACGGATCGTCCCAGTCGGAGAGTGAGGTCATCTACCTCAAGGCTTACTCGAGCGATCCACTGCCAAGCTCGACGAGCCTGACGTTCGGTGTCTTCTCCGATGAGTTGGTGCCCGACGGCAAGTACAAGACGGAAGCGTGTCGAAATCTTCACGGGGATGGCAGTGCTCCGTGGGTCATCAAAGACATCAGTCTGCCTGACCCGCCATCGTATCTTGAAGAAGGCGGTCAGGCGCGCTGTTGCCTGATGATCTGGTACGACAACGATGGCGACACCAGGTGGAACTACCAGACAGAGCAGCTTGAGATGCAGGTCGAGTCAAACGGCAAGTTGCTAGGGCTGATCTACGACGGCAAGCGCGACCCCGGTGATCGCTGGTGGGTCTGCTACTATGACACCGGGGAGATGATCAAACCAGCCAACGGTGAAAGCCTGACGTTCATCCTCAACTAGGGCGACCTCGTTCGTAGCGGACAGATATCCTCAGGCGGCCAGAACTTCTGGCCGCCCAATTAAAAACTAGTTCTTATTTATTCCGATCCAAATATTTTCACCATCGATATTATATTCAGCCTCGCCGTTAAGCTTTTGAGATTCTTCGTTTTTCTCAGAATGACAGCTTGTGGCTAAAACCTCATGACAGATTAGATCGCTATATTTTGCAAAGGTATTTTTTAGCAACTCAGATTTAGTCTCGTAATTCAACTTAATCCTATCCTCGACGTTGAGTCTGGAATTTTTACGGAGTGTTTGAATATTGCGGATGATTTCTCGAGCCATGCCTTCAAGTCTGAGATCATCAGTGATGGTGGTGTTTAGATTAACTTTATTTTCATCACCAGGCTCAAATCTGATTGAACGCATGTTGAGTTCATTAGTAATAATCACCTCTAGAGCTCCGTCGATCTTTTCCTTGCCATGATAAATAACATCAAGCAGTGGTTGCCGAACCTTGATGCCAGCTTTGGCTCTGATAGCCAGACCAGTCTCGATAATCTTGCGAGCTCGAGCCATGTCGTTTAATAGACTCTCATCAATCAGTTCTTTGTTAGCTTTTGGATACTCGGTCAGATGAACCGATTTTTCGCCGGTTAAATTCTTGTAAATTTCATCAGCCAGGAATGGCGTAAATGGTGCCATTAACTTTGTCAAAGTTGTCAAAACTTCATACAAAGTATGATAAGCGGCATTTTTGTCACCGCTGTCTTCACTTTTCCAGAAACGATTGCGACAATTACGAATATACCAGTTTGATAGATTGTCGATGAATGGAGAGAAAAGTCGTATCGTCTTAGTCAGTTCATACTTTTTCATATGGTTATTGACGTTCACGACAAGCTGATTTAATTCAGATAAAATCCAGTCGTCCATTGCTTTGCCGACAGGAGAAGCTGTGTCTGTATTCTGTATTCTGTATTCTGTATTCTGATTCGGTCTCCAATCATCGATACTGGCATAGAGGACGAAGAAGCTGTATGAATTCCAAAGCATGCGAAAAACGCCGCGTTGTAGTTCCGACATATCTTTTTCAGAAAAATTCAAATTCTCTGCTTGGAGTAGTGAAGAGCTCAGAATATAGTAGCGGACGATATCGGCGCCGTATTTGTCAAACATTGCCATCGGGTCAGGATAGTTTTGCAGACGTTTGCTCATCTTCTTGCCGTCTTCAGCTAGGATGATGCCGCTAACGACGACGTTTTTGTAAGCAGTGTTTTTCTTTAGCGCAGTCGAGAGGACGTGGAGATAATAAAACCAGGCGCGAGTTTGGTCCTGGGCCTCGCCGATAAAGTCTGCCGGAAAAGTCGTCTCGAATTTATCGCTGTTTTCAAAAGGATAGTGCAGCTGGGCATAAGGCATCGAGCCGGAATCAAACCAGGTGTCGAGGACGTCAGGAATACGCTTCATTGTGCCAGCCTGTCCTGAACCTGTCGAAGGGCATTTCTCACATCTAAATGTGATTGGGTCAATTTTATCTTTGTGCAAGTCAGTGATCTTTTCGCCACTTAGTTCTTCAAGCTCGGCCACCGAACCAATAACCTTGTATCCGCCACACTGGTCGCATTTCCAAAGCGGGATGACCGAAGCCCAGAAGCGCTGGCGAGAGATAGACCAGTCTTTGGCACCCTCGAGCCAATTACCAAAGCGGCCATCCTTAATGTGCTTCGGTGACCAATTAATATCTTTGGCCAGGTCGATAGCTTCATCCTTGATCTTAGTGACGTTTACAAACCAAGAGGTCGTTGCGTAGTTGAGCAGTGGTGTGTCGCAACGCCAGCAATGTGGGTAGGAGTGCTGGTATTTTTCCTTCGAGAAAAGTAAATTTTTGGCGGCTAGATGTTTTATAATCTCGACATCAGTCGCCTGAGTGTCGTCGATCGGCTTGACATGAAGTCCAGAAAATTCACCGCAACCAGTCTTGATAATGCCGTCCATGCCGACGTGCTGGACAAATGGCAGATCGAGCTCTTTGCCAAGATTCATGTCATCTTCACCAAAGGCCGGAGCAGTGTGGACGATACCGGTACCCTCGTCGGTGGTGACGAAATCAGCCGCGACGATTTGCCAACCGTTGTCATGATTTTTCAGATCAGTCTTGTCTGAGTAATAATTAAAAAGCGGTTTGTATTTTTTGCCAACCAAATCGTGACCCTTAAACTCATCAACAGTTTCAAACCCTTGATCCTTAAGAACCACATCTAGGCGATCCTTGGCGATAATAAATTGCTGTATTCTGTATTCTGTATTCTGTATTCTGACCCTGACCCTGACATAGTCAATGTCTCGTCCGACGGCTAATGCTACATTACCAATCAGTGTCCAAGGAGTTGTCGTCCAAGCGAGGACGAAGGTGCCGGGATCGTCGACTAGTTCAAATTTAGCAACCACTGACAAATCCTTGACCTCGCGGTAGCCCTCGGCGACCTCTGACTGTGACAGTGTCGTCTCGCAGCGCGGGCAGATGTGCATCGAGCGATAACTTTCATAGACCAAGTCCTTGTCCCAAAGTTGCTTGAAGACGGACCAGACTGACTCCATATAAGAGAGATCCATCGTCATGTAGGGATTTTCCATGTCGACCCAGCGACCAAGTCGGCGGATGACCGATTTCCACTCTGGGACATAGCCGAGGATTTTGTCTCTGCATTTCTCGCAAAATTTATCGACACCGAGCTCCTCGATCTCTTTTTTGTGGGTTATGCCCAGCTCTTTCTCGACGATATTCTCAATTGGTAGACCATGACAGTCCCAGCCCCAGACGCGTGGGACGTGATAGCCATGCATCGTCCAATATCGCGGCACGACATCCTTGGTAATACTCTGCAAGATATGGCCGTAGTGAGGTGAGCCGGTAGCAAAAGGAGGGCCGTCATAAAAACTAAAATTTTGCCCATCCTTTGTAAGTTCGAGCGACTTCTCAAATATTTTTTCCTTATCCCAAAAATCGAGAATACCTTTCTCGGTTTCCGGCAGGTTCATTTTAGAATCAACGGGTTTGTACATAAGTTAGTTTAAAGTTGAAAGTAAAAAGTTAAAGAATTAGCTGGAACAGGAGTGAAACGGTAAACGCAATAACGATACCTAGAACTACCAGTATCTGAAGAATTCCAAACCAATAATCAAATGACCCTTTTCTGCAAGCGTTGCCATATTTATCGATGATGCTGTCTGAACGTAGACTGTCGCGAAGCAATTTGAAAAGATAAGGGATCAGCAAAATTATGAATAAAAACATGCCGACAAGGCCGAGAAAGGTTGCCATCTGAACAGCAAAACTCGATGGTCTGGATTTCATGTTGCGGATTACTAAACCAAGAAATGCAGCAGATACTGACACAAGTGTTATCAATGCACCTCGTTTGATCTTCATAACAGTTAAATACTACCACGAGAGAGGAATTTGTTCAACAAAAATAAAATCAAAAAACAAAATCAGTAATACTATTTGTCCTTGTTTTTAAAACG
>Ga0172369_10004871_pt1 | contig 16795 bp, 11 predicted proteins | sample LakKiv25m_FD_114539 | JGI IMG/M metagenome (GOLD analysis project Ga0172369, IMG submission 114539) | Freshwater microbial communities from Kabuno Bay, South-Kivu, Congo - kab_022012_11.25m | ecosystem: Environmental > Aquatic > Freshwater > Lake | place: Democratic Republic of the Congo...
CTGTCTGCCTGCGTCGTCGCGGCGGTGTGCGTCGTGCCGGTGATCTTGCCGCTGCGGGTCTGATCCAGCTGCTTTTGCAGCGCCTCGGCATCCGACATCGTCGAAGCAAACAGCCCCGCGCCGCCGGCCAAGAGGGCCACGCCGCCACCCAGCACCGCCCAGGTCTTCCAGCGCGAAGGCGGCTCGGCAGGCGTCACGAGGGTCGGTGGCTGCACCGGCTTGTCCGGCTGCCTGGCCTGCTGCACGGCCTGCTGCTTGGGCTGCTGCGGCGTCACCGCGACCGGCGGTGCATTGCCTTTCTCCAGCGCTGACAGCTTGATCTTGGCCAGGTTGCGATCGCTGGCATCGGCCGGCGCTTTCTGCAGGTAGTCGCGGTAATGGCCGATGGCCGTGGCATTCTCGCCCGCCAGTTCCTCGGCGACAGCGGCCTTGAACAGCAGCTCTGTCCGGGTGTTGTCCGACCCGTAGGCTGCCAGAAAGAACTGCGCGGCGGCGGAGTGGTGGCGGGCGCGCGAGGCGGCCTCGGCCTCCTGGACCTGGGCATCGACCTGGGCACGGTGGACTTCGTCGATGTAGCCCTTGGCCTTGGCCGAAAGGCCGGCATTGACACCGGGAATCGCAGCGAACTGGCGGTAGTGCGACACGGCGCGGTCCAAGAGGCCGCCGACGTGCTCGGCGCGGGCGGCGCTGTAGAGGTAGACGGGTTGGCTCGGGTCGGTGCGAAAGGCGTCGTGGTAGAGCTGGGCGGCGCGGGCAAAGTCTGCGCCTTCGTAGGCCTTGGTGCCTTGTTCGGCCATGGCGCGCGCGGCGCGGCCGGCGTCGACGGCCAGGGCGGGCTGGGCGAGGCCAAGGAGCAGCAGGAGGGCCAGCACACTCTCGAAGAGATGTCTTGAACCGTAGCGCGGCAATTCATTGCCGCGCCCGCCGACGCACGCAGCGATCTGCGATGGATCTGGGATTCCCTTAAGGTGGCGGAACGAAGTCATGGCTCGCTCCCTTGGCGGCTTCGGGTTTGGCCGGTTTGGCGGGACGCGGTTTCGGCGTCGCGGACACGGTGCGGGCAGCGCTCGGCGCAGCGGCGGGCGCCGGCTTGGCGATATCGAATAGATAGGACTGCGCGAATTCGCGCGGCTCGTTCAAGGCGGGAAAGCCGCGCGCGACCAGGAATCGGTCGGTCACGCAGGTGGCAAAGCCTGCATTGGCGCCGGTCTGGCTGACCTCGGACACCACCCCGCCGGTGCTGAGCCGGAAACGGATCGTCACTTTGCCGGTCAAAGTCGGGTCGCTCTTGAGTGCCGCTTCGAAACAGGCTTGGATCTCTGGGTTCAGGGCAGCGACACGCTTGTTGACCGCCTCGTCGACGAGGCTGGCCGCGGCGGCCTGATCTGGAGCCGGGGCCGGAACCGGAGCGGCGACCGGGGCCGCAACCGGGGCCGGGGCCTGCGCCGGCATTGCATCCGGCGCCTGCGGCACCACCGCGGCCTGCGGCACCGCAGCCCCCATCTGCACCGGAGCCGCGACCGGCGCCGCCGACGCACCCGACTTGAATGCCAGCGCAGCGACCACTGCGATCACCCCGACACCCAGCGCGGCAAGCCCCAGCCACAAGGCCAGCTTGGGTCGCGCGTCCGGCGCCGGCGGCTGCGTCAAGGCGGGCACCTGCGTCGAAGGCATGCGCCGCTGCGGCAAGGGCGTCGTGCCGGGCGACCACACGTGCGTCGGGCCGTCCTCCGCATCGGCCAGGCGCGGCAGCGACATGCCGGGCGTCGGCGTGTGTGCCATGCCGCGCGCCTCTTCGAGCGCCGTGCGCATCGCGCGCGCATCGGCAAAGCGCTCGTCCGCCGACTTGGCCAAGGCGCGTTGCACCAGGGCCACGAAGGCATCCGACAAGGGCGTCTTGGCCAGCGAGCGCAAATCCGGCAGCGGCGCGGCATTGTGCATGTACATCAAGGTCAGCGGATTGGCGTCGTTGAAGGGCAGGCGTCCGGTCACGCAGCGAAAGAGGATGATGCCGAGCGAGTACAGATCGGCGCGGCCGTCGATCTCGGTGCCCATGCATTGCTCGGGGCTCATGTAGGCCGGCGTGCCCAGCGACTTGTTGCCGCCGGTCAGCGAGGAGTCCTTGGCGCGCGCGATGCCGAAATCCAGCACCTTGACGATGGGATCGTCGTTCGGCACTTCGGCGAGCATCAGGTTGGCCGGCTTCAAGTCGCGGTGCACGAGGCTGGCGCTGTGGGCCTCGCCGAGCGCCCGGGTGATCGGAATCGCCAGATCGATCGCCTGCGTCTCGGTCATCACCGTGCCCGCATTCTGGTGATCGCGCAGCACCTGCTCCAGCGTCGGGCCGTGCAGCCGCTCCATCGCCATGTAGAGGGCGCCGTTGTCGGACTGGCCGAAGTCAAAGACGCGCACGGTGTTGGCATGGCGCAGGCTGGAGGTGATGCGCGCCTCTTGGAAAAAGCGCTTGACCACGTCGTCGTCGGTGCTGGCCGGATCGATGGCGAGGTACTTGAGGGCGACCGCCTGGCCGGTGCCGGTGTGCTCGGCAGAACATACAGCGCCGAAACCGCCGCGGCCCAAGAGGCCGATGATGCGGTAGCGGCCGGCAACGACGTCGCCGGGCTTGACGAAGTTCTCGCCCATGTCGATGGGCGAACGCACGATGGTGGCGATGCCGTCGGTGGGGCACAGCGCGAGCGCGGTCGCGAGCCCGCACTTGGGGCAGTGGCGTTGTCCAGTGGTGGGCGTGTCCATCGGGATCCCGGAGCCGCAGCGCAGCCCGCGCGAACGGTAGCCCGGCGCGGCCCGGCATGCAAGGTTGTTTGGTGCGCGCAGTCTACCGCAACGTTTGTCGACCCGTCTGCGCCACCACGCCTTCCAGAACCGTCACAACGCGCGCACCCGCCAGCCCAGAGCGCCCTTGGGAGCGCAGCAGCCCATGCATCTCGAAGCGTTCATCGACAAAGGTCGTCAGGTTGCGCAACCGGTGCCCGCGCACCTGCCAGGTCAGCCGGGCCACATCGCCGGTGTCATCGCGCGTCTGCCACTTGAGCGTTCCCTGCAGCGCGATCACCGCGCACTGCGCCGTGCCACAGCGCACGCTGCGCTCGAACGTCGCACGCACTTCGCCTTGCACGGCCTCGGCTTGCTCGTCCTCGATCAGCTCCTGCAACTGCACAGGCGTCAGCTTCCAGCCTTGGCCAGCGCGCAGCGGCGCGTGCGGGTAGAGATCCGGTGGATGCCAGGGCCGTTTGAGCGCTTCTTGCTGGTCACGGCTCGGCGCGGCGCCCTCCAGGGTTCGCTGCCAGACCTTGCCGGTCCACGCCATGTGCTGCGTGCGCCCGGCAAAGGGACCATCGGTCTCCGAACTGCGCGTCTCGCCGGTCGGCAGCTTGAGCTTGCCCTGACTGCGAAAAGCCAGGACGGTCAAGCGGTACTGCTCGGGACCTTTGGCGCCCGTCTTGGTCACGGCCAGTTCGGTCACGCAGACATCGACCATCGTCAGCGAGGCCTGGGTCGGCAGCGGCGCGGTGCCAAAGGTCGCCGTGCCATCGGTCATGATCGAGGTGGATTCCGTGTGGATGACGACGCCTGGCAAGAGGTGCGGCCCGGCGAGATCGACCTGGGCCGTGCAAGCGGCGAGCAGGGTGACGAGCAGCAGGGTTGCGCGGTGCGGCATGGCTGCGATGGTAGCGCTTTGGGATGGGGGCGGCCATGGGGCGGGCGCGTCGGGTGCGGATGCCTACGTCACGGCTCGACCGTTCTTGGCGCCGCCGCGCGGCAACGCGCGGTAGTAGCGCGAATCCTGCGAGACGAGGCCGCCGCGGGTCACGTCTTGCAGGATGCCGTCCAGGAGCTCGTCGTCGCCGAGCCTGAGCTTGTGCCGGAACTCCAGCGCAATGGCCGTGGCGATTTCCCGCACCGTGTAGCCGCTCGCGCGGGCGACGTCGCGAAACGCGGACTGATAGACACGCATGAGGAGTTCGGCGCCGGCCTCCGATCGCGTCAAGTACTTCAACGCGGTTTCGCCGACGGCGACCACCGTCTCGCGACACGCGCCCAGGACGCCCGCCATGCTGCGGTGGCCCTGCAACGATCTGCCGAAGATGGCGATGTAGTAGGTCTCGGCTGCGTACTTGTCCATCAGCAAACCGAACTGGTCGCCAAGACGCTTGCCGTCACCGCCCTTGGCCGAGCCGGTCTTGTTCTTGACCTGAAACAGCCGGAGCTTCTCGCCGCTGGCAAGTGGTGGCTGCGCAATGTCGGCACCGGGAAAGGGGTTCCTGACAAGGTCCCACGCCTCGCCCTGGGGCTCCGGCACGCGCACGTTGCCTCGCATCGAGCCGATGACGTCCTGATGCAGGTTCCCGACGAGATCTTCAAGCATCATCATGCACTTGTGGAGAACGGCCGCCTCCAGGCCCTGGCCGATGCTGCCGCCGCACAACAGGAATTGGGTGGCACCCAGCAGGAACGGGTCCATGACATCGCCCGGGTTGCGACCGCATTCCAACTCTGCTGCGCCGCGCGGGAACCCGGCAACGACGCGCTCGACCTTGGCCCGCACCCGTTCGATGACGGCGTCGGGTTGGGCGAAAGCGCGCAAGAGCTGGATCTGATCCGCCAACAGCACCGTGGCGCCGTGCGACAGTCCCGCCGCTGCTGGCGCATCACGTAGCAGCGTCGCGAGGCTCGGGTGCGGCAGGTCCGCAAAGGGCAACAACGGTTCGCCGTCGAACGCGTCGGCAATGGCCAGTGGGACGCCGGCACGGCGACAACCGGCGCGGACGAGGTCGCCCGATGTCGCAAAGGTCCGTTCCAGCGCGGAGGCCTGCGCGGCGGCAAACGCTTGGCGAAGGTCTGGACGGATGCCGTGCACCGCATGGTCGCTGGGCAGGTACGCGATCGTCATATCTCACCCGAACAGGGGCATCTGGATGGACTTGTCAGACGGTTGCACGACACGCGCCTTGACCTTGTTGCGCCCGGCCGATCGCAGCCGCGCGATGGCCGCCGTTAGCATGGCCTCGATGTCCAACTCGTCAGGCGACGCACGCTCGCCGGTCAGGATCGCGCGGCCGATCGCGTGGCCCAGGTGGACTGGGACCGCATTGCCAATCTGGCGGAACTGCGCCTCGGTCGTACCCGCGAAGACCCAATCGTCGGGAAATCCCTGGATGCGGCTGCACTCGCGCACGCCGAGCGATCGCGTCTGGTCTGGGTGGCACATGGCGGCGCCTTTGCGATTCGGCTTGCCTGTGACGGTTGGCGCGGGGGCATCCCAGGCCAGGCGCCGGAAAAAGCCCGTCTTGCCGCCGCCCGACTCGAACGCGTTGCCCAGCGCCTCCTTGTGCAGGTGCGCCGGCAGATGGCGCCAGTAGCCACCGGCCGGAACCTGTCTGAACAATTCCGCGAATTTGGGTGTGTAGTTGTAGAAGCGGCCGGGGTCATCGCGAATGTCCCAGATGGCGTCGCGCAGCGTGGCAAACGGCAACAGGCCGCTGCCGGGCAGGCCATGGGTCGCGGGCGGCAAACGTGGTGGCAGTCCTTCACGGGCGCCGATCATGACAAAGCGCAGCCGGTGTTGGGGGGCGCCATAATCCGCCGCGTCGACCACGCCAAAACAGATTCGGTAGCCCAGAGTCTCAATTTCCGCCAGCAACGATCGAACGGCCGATCCAGACAGTTCATCGTCTTGCATCGGCGCGACGTCATCGTCCACACCATGGCCGCGATCGCGTTCGTAGCTCTTGAGATTCCAGTGTTTGCCTGGTCGATCGGCGATCTGCCTGTGCTTGAGTGCCGCGGTAGCGAGATTCGCCACGTTCTCGAAGACGAAGTACGCGGGCCGGGCATCGCGAATGACACGGAAGTACTCGTAGATCAGGTTGCCGCGCGGATCGCTGAGGCCCTCGCGGTTGCCACCGGGGCTGAACGCCTGACAAGGCGGGCCGCCGACGATCAGGAAGACGTCGCCCACCGAGTTGGAGCGCGTGCGGATGTCATGGGCGGTCAGGCTGCGGATGTCCTCGGCGAGAAACATCGTCGGCAGCCATGGATTGGCCTTGGCTGTTGCCGCGCATGCCGCATCAATCTCGACGGCTACAGCTGGTTCGAGGCCGGCACGGACCAAGCCCAGATCGAGACCCATGGCGCCGGAAAAGAGGGACCAGACGACCTTGCCTGCGGATTCCTGTTTGAATTCGATGGTCATGGAGGACGTGAGCTCGTTGCCGCCCAAACGGCGCAGGCGGATGCTACGTGGCGGGCGGCGTTCCATCAAGAGCGAACCGGCGTCCCCAGCCCCATTGCCCTGTCCCCAACCATCGCGCACACTTGCCCAAGACACGCAGGGGGGAACCATGCCGCACGCAGTCCAGTGGATCTACCACCTCGAACAAGACATCCGCTACGAGACCCATCTGAAGTTCGGCGATGGCCGGGCGCTGCTCGACCGGGCGGGGGTGAGGCGACTGGAATTGCACCCGGACGGGTCGATCATCATCTTGAAGGGCTACGCTTGGGATGGCTGCACGCCCAAGTTCAATGTCAGCGACATCCTGGTCGGCACGCCGGACGGGGTCCCGCACGTGCGCACGCAGCGGCCCAAGACCTACTATGCCTCGCTGGTGCACGACGCGCTGTACCAGTTCCTGCCTGAGAACGGCGACATTCTGAGCAGGGCGGATGCGGATGACCTGTTTCATCAAGTTCTGACGCTGCACGACTTTGCACCGCGCCAGATCTACTACCTGGCCGTGCGCACCTTTGGCGGGCTCTTCCAAAAGGGGATGCGCAAGAAGCGCAAGCATGATGGCAAGGTCGAGGCGCTGGGGATGTCCCGCGCCAGCTCGGTGCTGACGGTGCTTGAGCTGCCGCACCTTACCCCACGTGCACCACAGGAACCGCGGGCGCGCCAATCTTCTTGTGGGTAATCGAATTCGGCGCATTGGCATGGGCACCCGCATCGACACCGATGCCCATGCGGTCGACCAACTCGCCGCCGAGCCAGCCGGTGACGGCTCCCATCAGGAACGCGCACAGCTCGAGCAGCAATGCAAAGCGCGTCGTGTCGTGGCCGAATTCTCGCCAGCGCAGGGCCAGGACGATGGTGAACAGCGCGACGACGATCACGTTGCCCAGGCCGTGGATGGCGCCGATGCGCTTGGCGCGCGTCTTGGCGGGAATGGCGAACCAGTCGACCGCGCCGAAGACGGCGGCGAGAAGACCGGTGGCGACGCCAGCGGCAATGTTCCAATACGAGGCGGTGGCGAAGGTCATGCGGTCCAGGGCGACATCGGCAAGGTCGAACAACACGGCCATGATGAACAGACCCAGCGGCAGGACGACGAGCATCTGGTGCACCGGGTGGCCGAGGAGCTTGGCGCGGCTTTGCATGGCAAACCTCCCAGCGCCGGACGCTGCGCGGCCGAACGGGTGTCGGCGCGGGTTGCGTGCAAAACGGCGCGTGCTCACAGCGCACGGATTCCACTGGCGGGCGTCAATGCGCCGCCGCAGAAGGCGTCCGCGATCGCGGGTGTCGGAGGCGGCGCCGGCAGCGCGGCGCCCGGTCGCAGCGGTGCCTGTCGGCCGGCTCGCTACTCGCGCGGGCCTGCTTCCATGTCGCACCACGCCACCGCGCCCGCGCAAGTTGGCTCGATGGCGTGCGCGACCACGCTGACGCCCGCCAGGGCAAAGGCCTGCTCGATCGCCGCGAGCACCGCCTCCACAGAGCCCGTGCGCCGGTCGAGCAGCGCGAGCACGGTCGGGCCGGAACCACTCAGCACCGCGGCCACTGCGCCGGCCTGGCGCGCGGCCTGCAGCGCTTGGATGCCGCCTGGAATTCTGGTGAGACGCAGATCCTGGTGCAGGCGATCCTCGGTCGCAGCGGCGAGCAAATCCAAGCGGCCGGCCAGCAGCGCACCGACCAACAGGCCGCACCGCGACAGGTTGAACACCGCGTCGGCAAGCGAAATCGAAGCGGGCAGGCGCGCGCGTGATTCATCCGTGGCAACATGGAACTGTGGCGTCGCAATCACGGCCGTGAGCATGGGTGGTGGCGCAAAGCGCAGGCAGTGCACGTGCCCCGCCTGCAGGGCCCCGACCACCACGCCGCCGAACAGGGCCGGCGCGATGTTGTCCGGATGGTTCTCCAAGGCGGCGGCGCAGTCGAGCAGCCGCCGTGGATCCAACTCCGCGCCTGTCACGTGAAAGGCGCCGACGACGCCAGCGACGATGGCCGCGGCCGAGCTGCCCAGGCCGCCGCCGAGCGCAATGCGGTTGTGGATGCTCAGGTGCAGGTCGCGCGGCACCTCCGCGCCCAACCAGAGACAGGTCGAAGAGAAGGCCCGGAAGACCAGATTCCCTTCGTCGGTCGGCAGCTGCGCGGCACCGACGCCTTGCGCTTCGATGCGCAAGCCGCAGCCGCTGGTGTCAAAGGAGAAGTCGCTGAACAAGTCGAGCGCCATGCCGACAGCGTCGAATCCGCTGCCCAGGTTGGCGGTCGTGGCAGGGACTCGGACGGTGCAGACGGTCATGCAGCCTCGATCAGCGCAGGTGCCGTTCGAGTTCATCGAGATCGGCGGGCACGGTGACGACGGGGTCGGCGACGGCGATCGCGCAATCCGGATCCTTCAGGCCGTGGCCCGTCAGCACGCAGACGATGCGCGAATCGGCGCCAAAAGGTTGGCGGCGGTTGGTGGCCACGATGCCGGCCAGGCTCGCGGCAGAGGCCGGTTCGCAGAAGATGCCCTCGGTGCGCGCGATCAGCTTGTACGCGCTGAGGATTTCTTCGTCGGTCACGGCTTCGATGGCACCGCCGGATTCATCGCGCGCGGCAACTGCGCTCTGCCAACTAGCCGGATTTCCGATACGGATAGCTGTCGCGATCGTCTGTGGTTCGGCGACGGGTTGGCCGAGGACGATGGGGGCGGCGCCGGCCGCCTGGAAGCCGAGCATGCGCGGCAAGCCGGTGGCACGGCCGGCGGCGCGGTAGCGCTGAAAACCAAGCCAATACGCGGTGATGTTTCCGGCATTGCCGACGGGGATGGCGAGGACATCCGGCGCGTCACCGAGGGCGTCGCAGATCTCGAACGCGCCGCTGGTCTGGCCCTCGATGCGAAATGGATTGACGGAGTTGACCAGGGCAATCGGGTGCCGTTCACAGATCTCGCGCGCGAGATCGAGGGCGACATCGAAGTTGCCGTCGATGGCGATCACTTGCGCGCCATGGATGAGCGCCTGACTGAGCTTGCCGAGGGCAACATTGCCCTTCGGCAACAAAACGATGGCCTTCATGCCGCAGCGCGCGGCGTACGCGGCTGCCGACGCCGAGGTGTTGCCGGTCGACGCGCACAGGATGGCGCGTGCCCCGGATTCGGCCGCCTTGCTCACAGCCATCGTCATGCCGCGGTCCTTGAACGAGCCCGTCGGATTGAGACCCTCATACTTCACGAAGACGCGCGCGGCGATGCCGGCAGCGGCCGCGAACTGCGGTACCGGCAACAAACGCGTGCCGCCTTCGTGCAGCGTGACGATGGGCGTGGCGTCCGTGACAGGCAGGAACTCTCTGTATGTGCGTATAATTCCTGGCCAGATCGGCATGTCGGGTACCCTGTTGCGGCGTTGGTGTTCGCGGCGCGAATGAAAGCACAGGCGCGACGCGCGTTCCAGTTCTTGTCGCAACGGCGCGGCGCAGCTAGCATGATCCGTTGCCACGGCGCTTTGCGGCCTTTCGGGAGAACGACATGGGGCAATGGAGGCATGGCGGCTGGCCGTCGATGGGTGCGCAGCGGGCCTGGCTGATCGCCTGGACGTTGGTCGTGACCGCGTGCAGCACGCCAGCCGGCGAAGGCGCGACACGGCAGGACGTGGCCGCAAAGGACACCAAGACCGACGCCGGGTTGGACCAGTCAGCTGACGTGCCGGGCGACGCACCGGTCGACGTCGTCATCGCTTGCGTGGCGCAGGGCCACGGCGGCGGCCACGGCTGCGCGTGCACCACGAACGAGGAATGCCAGTTGTCGGGCCACTGCATCCAGCGCGCAGACGCCAGTCAGGCTTGTGCGATGCCCTGCGTGAACGGCACTTGCGAAACCGGCTTTACGTGCGCGATGTTGGCGACTGCCACCGGCGACTCGGCCTTGTGTGTCGCGCGCCATGGACGTTTGTGCGACCCCTGCAACAGTTCTGCCGAATGTGCCTCCACAGGCCTGAGCGGTGCTGCTTGTGTCGACTACGGCGCGGCTGGCTCGTTTTGCGGCGTGCAGTGCCTGGGCGACGCGGATTGCGGCGAGGGCTACCGCTGCACAGCAGCGTTGCGCATCGAAGGCGGGCAGACACAGCAATGCGTCAAGACAGGAGATGCCGGCGCCTTGGGAGAATGCACCTGCTCCGGGCGCGCCATCGCTGCCAAGCTGGAAACCGTTTGCCATGCGGCCGCCGCCTCCGCGTGCAAAGGCAAGCGATCTTGCGAAAGCGGCACACTTTCGGCCTGCAGCGCAACCCCCAAGAGCGCCGAACTCTGCGATGGCCTGGACAACAACTGCAACGGCTTGACGGACGAAGGGACCTGCGACGACAACAGTCCTTGCACAGCGGATAGTTGCGACAGTGCAAAGGCAGCACCCGGCAGCCAAGCGTGCCTCCACGATCCCAGCGCCGGTGCGTGCAACGATGGCAATGCGTGCACCCAGGGCGACACCTGCGCGGCTGGCACGTGCGCGGCGGGAACGGCAGCCAACTGCGATGACAGCAACCCGTGCAGCGACGACACCTGCGACACCAACACCGGATGTGTGCACACGTTTGCCGTGGGCAAAGCGTGCAGTGACGGCAACGGCTGCACGGTGGGCGACGCCTGCGACGGCGGCGTGTGCCTGCCCGGCGCCGTCTCGGTGTGCAACGACGGCAATGGTTGCACGGCCGACAGCTGTGACACCGTCACGGGCGACTGCACGGCGACACCGTTTGACGGCGCGACGTGCTCGGATGGCGATGCGTGCACGATCTTCGATGGTTGCAAGGGTGGTGCGTGCGTTGGCGATCCCAATCTGTGCGACGACGGCAATCCGTGCACCAATGCGGCATGCTCCAAGACCAAGGGCTGCGCGTTCGCGCCGGTTGCGGGGTCTTGCAGCGATGGCAACGCCTGCACCGGTGGCGAGGCGTGCGCGAACGGCGCTTGCAGCGGCGGCGCGGCGGTGGTGTGCAGCAACCCGTCGGTGTGCGCCACGGCAGCGTGCGATCCGCAGAGCGGCGAGTGCGTCGCCACTTCCAAGCCGGATGGCGTGGCTTGCAGCGACGGCACTGTCTGCACCACAGGCGACGCGTGCGCGGGCGGCGCGTGCAAGGGGGCTGTGCTTGACTGCGAGGACAACAACGGCTGCACCTTGGACAGTTGCGATGCCGCGACGGGTTGCCAACACACGGTCACGACCGGATCCTGCAGTGACGGCAACGCCTGCACCACGGGCGATACCTGCAGCAGCGGCGTCTGTACGGGTCAGGCGACGACATGCCCGGCGTCGGGCACCTGCGTCACGTCGAGTTGCTCGGCCACAAGCGGCAAGTGCGTCGACTTGCCTGTCGGCGGCACGGTTTCCTGCGATGACGGCACCGCGTGCACGACCGGCGATGCGTGCCTGGCTGGCGAGTGCACGGGCACCTCGGCAGACTGCGACGACAAGAACGAGTGCACCATCGATAGTTGCAGCGCCGGGCTCGGTTGCGCGCACACCGAGACTTCTGGCAATTGCTCGGACGACGACGCGTGCACGACCGGCGATGCGTGCGCTGGCGGCGCTTGCGTGGGCGTGGCGCTCGACGTCACAACCGCATGTGACGACAAGAATGCTTGCACGACGGACAGTTGTACTCCGGCGCTGGGCTGCGTGAACGCGAACAACACGAGCGCGTGCGACGACAACAACAGTTGCACGGTAGGCGACGCGTGCAACGCGGGCAGTTGTGTGTCGGGCAACAACGGCTGCACGTGCAGCAGCACGGCCGAGTGCGCGGGCAACGAGGACGGGGATGCGTGCAACGGCAAATTGATCTGCAATGGAACGCCCGGCGTGTGCGTGCTCGACCCGGACTCCGTCGTGGTGTGCCCGACAGGCGGTGACACGACGTGCGAGCACAGCGTTTGCATTCCTGCAACGGGCGCTTGCGCGCTGACGCCGACGCAGGACGATCTCGCGTGCGACGACAGCAGCGCGTGCACCGAAGAGGATGTCTGCAAATCCGGAAACTGCATCGGATCGCTGCTTGCGTGCGGCGACAACAACGCGTGCACCAGCGATGGCTGCGACCTGGCAAGCGGCTGCACTCACACGAACCTCGACAGCGGCGACTGCGATGCGGACGGCAAGCTTTGCACGAAACCCGACAGTTGCCTGGCCGGGACGTGCGTCGCCGGCCCGGAGGGGATCTGCGACGACGGCAATGCCTGCACATTGGAGAGCTGCGACCCGGCAACGGGCACCTGTGCAGCCACAAACGTATCCGATGGTCTGGCGTGCGATGACGGCAATGCTTGCACGTCGGGCGATGCGTGTGTCGCAGGGGCGTGCAAGGGCACCGCGCCTCCAGCCACGGTGTCGCTCGTTGCCGGTTCGGGCACGCCGGGGTTCGCGGATCTGACTGCAGAGTTTGCCGAGTTCAGCGGGCCGCGCGCCCTGGCCGTGGATGCGGCCGGCGTCGTGTACGTCGCCGACACGGAAAACCACCGCATTCGCAGGATTGCAGTCAACGGCAAAGTGGACCGGCTCGCTGGTATGGGGGCGTCGGGCTTTGCCGACGGCGGCGCGGGCACGGCCAAGTTCTGGAATCCTTCCGGCATTGCCGTCAAGGCGGACGGCTCGGTGGTCTACGTCGCGGATCGGCTCAGTCAACGCATCCGTGTCGTCAGCGGTGGCATCGTCAGCACGCTTGCGGGCTATGCCCCGGACACGAACATCGGCGACCTCAAGGCCGAAGGCGCCTTCCAGGACGGCACCGGCACCGCGGCGCGCTTCAATGAGCCCATCGGCATCGCGCTGGCGACGGACGGCAACTTGTACGTCTCCGACTCGGGCAACCACCGAATCCGCAAAGTGACAGCCACTGGCGTCGTGACCACCATCGCCGGCCAGGCTACGGCGGGCTGGGCCGATGGCGATGGCCCGACCGCCAAGTTCGACATGCCGCTTGGCATCGCGGCGGCCAGCGACGGTGCGCTCTACGTGGCCGACGCGGGCCAGCACCGCATCCGCAAGATCGTCTTCGACGGGCTCGGCGGCGCGACGGTCACGACGCTGTCCGGTACCGGCAGCGCCGGCCTGCTCAACGGTGCAGCAGCGGCCGCTCAGTTCAACATGCCAGCCGGCATCGCCGTCGACTCGCTCGGTCACGTCTATGTCGCCGATGCGATGAACCATGTCGTGCGCGAGATCTTCGCAGGTCAGGTCACGACACTCGCCGGCACCGGTATCGGCGGTTACGCGGAAGGCAGCCTCGCGTCGGCACAATTCAAGGAAGCGTCCGGCATTGCCGTGTCCGGCCTCGGTGTCTGGTTCATCGCCGACTCGCTCAACCACCGCATTCGCAAGATCAGCGACCCGGCGCGCGCCTGTCCATAGTCGCCATGCCGGCGCGCCGGCTGCGGTGGAGCAACGCACGATGCCGCGAGTGGTTGTCATCGGTGCCGGTGTCGTCGGCCTGGCGGTAGCCGCAGCGCTGGCGCGGCGCGACCGCGAGGTCATCGTATGCGAGCGCCGCGGCGGCATTGCCCAAGAGACCTCCAGTCGCAACAGTGGCGTGCTGCATGCCGGCCTGTACTACCCGCAGGGCAGCGCCAAGGCGGTCCTGTGCGTCGAAGGTCGCGAGAGACTGGCGCACTTCTTGCCCAGGCACGGCATTGCGCACCGCTGGATCGGCAAGCTGATCGTCGCCTGCGAAGCGGCGGAACTGGCTGAACTGGAGCGCATTCGCGCGAATGCCCGCGCGTGCGGGGCCGTGCCGCTCGCCGACTGGACCGAGTCGGAAATCCTGAAACGTTTTCCAGCTGTGCGAGCCGCCGCCGGTCTGTGGTCGGCCGGCTCGGGCATCGTCGACGCACACGGGCTGGCGCAGCGTCTCAACGGGCTGGCGCAAGCGCGCGACGCGGTCGTGCTGTGCGGACGAACCGTCGTAGCTGCCGAGATCAGCCCGGCGGGCTTGCGCGTCGGTGTCGCGACGACGGGTCAGCTATCCATGGAGTGGTTGCAGGCCGATGCGGTCGTCAACGCTGCCGGTCTTGGCGCGGATGCCGTCGCGCAACTTCCTGGTACCGATTCAAATCTGCCACGACAACGATGGGTCAAAGGCTGCTGGTTCGCGCTACGCGGCCGCGCGCCGGTCGATGCGCTCGTCTATCCCGTGCCGGCCCCGCACCTGTTGGGATTGGGCACGCACCTGACGGTCGATCTGGCGGGCCACGCACGCTTTGGGCCAGACACCGAGCCGGTGACGAATTGCCAGGATCTGCAGGTCGATCCGCGACGTGCACAGGCCTTCGCGCAAGCGGCGCGGCGCTATCTGCCTCGTGTGCAGGCGACGGATCTGCAACCGGATCAGGCCGGCATCCGAGCCAAGCTGGCCGTGGATCACTTTGCCGACTTCCACATTGCCAGGCGCGCCGAGTTGCCCATGCCCTGGATCGATCTGCTCGGCATCGAGTCGCCAGGCCTGACAGCATGCCTTGCCATCGCCGAGCGTGTCGCAGGTTTGCTGACGTAGCTGGCCGAGCGCACCACTCCGTGGCAACCTCGGCCTGCGCGATGGGTGTAAAGGGGTTCCGATGCCGGCCGTGCCATTGCCGAATTCACCTTGGCGCCGTCACGGAGCATTGGCGCTCGTCCTGCTGGCGGTATGCGCCGTATATGCTCAAACTCTTTCGTTTTCCTTCGTGAATTGGGATGATCCGCAACACGTCTACCGCAATCCAGGCTTGCTCGACCGCGCCAACGCGGACCCGCGCGACGCCTGGCTGACGCACAACCTGGGCTATCCCATGCCGGTCACGCTGGCGACGTACGCTTTGGATCGCGCGCTGTGGGGTCCGACGACGCTGACCGATGCGCTGCCGCGGCAGGGGCGCGGCTACCACGCGACACAGTTTGGATTGGCCATCCTCTATGTTCTTGCGGCCTACGCGCTATTCCTTACCGTCTTGGGCCGGCCAACTGCGGCGGCCTGGGCGGCGGCACTGTGCGCGCTGCACCCGATGACGGTCGAGCCGGTCGCGTGGATTTCCGGGCGCAAGGATCTGCTGGCCGGGCTGTTCACCGCGCTCGCCCTGCAGCGGCTGTGGCGCGCGGTCACGTTGCCGGGAACGTCGCGGATCTGGCTGGAGTTTTCCCTTCTCAGCGCGCTGGCCTTGGCCTCGAAACCGACCGCCGTGCTGCTGCTGCCGCTGTCGCTGTGGCTGCTGTGGGCGTGGCGACCGTTGCTGGCGCAGCCCGCGCGGCGCGCGGCCTTGGCGGCACTGACCTGTCTCGCCGCGCTGGCCACTGCGACCATGGCCCTGTCCCTGGCCTGGCAGCGCGAAGTCGGCGCCATCACGACGGATGTGCCGGTGCCGCACACGCTGCGCAACGCCCTGTGGGCGCTGGGTTTCCAGACGAACCTCTGGCTTTGGCCCCTGCACCTGCGACCCAAGTACGTCGTCACGCCGCCGCCTGGTTTCTCGCCCCTCGACGCCCTGGCGCTGCTGGTGGCCGGCACGCTGCTGGTCGGCGCGCTGCACCGTCAGACCCGCAGAACTGCAGTCGGTTTTGGCTGCGCGCTCGCGGTCTGTGCCTATTTGCCCGTCAGCGGTCTGATCGGTCTCAAGCGCTTCGTCGCCGACACTTACCTCTTGCTGCCTGGCGCTGGCGTGTCGTTGGCCCTGGTCGCTGCCGTCGTGCCGATCAGGCAGCAGGTTCCCCCGCGCCTGCACCTTCTGGTCGCTCTGATGCCGCTGGCACTGTGCATGGGTCTGTCGCTGGGCCAGGCGCGAATCTGGCGCAATTCTATCGAATTATGGTCGCACACTGTCGCCCTGGAGCCCGACAGCCCCGAGGTCTGTCGCATGCTCGGCCACGCCTACGGCGAGGAGAACCAGCCGCGCGCCGCCATCGACGTGTACCTCGCCTGCATGCAGCGTTTCGGGCCGGCGCCGTTCGCCAACAACCTGGCTGTCACCGCGTTTCGCGCGGGCGACAAGGCTCTGGCGCGGCAGTGGTTCGCGTGGATCCTGGAGCGGCATCCGGCGGACGATCGGGCGCGGCACTACTTGCAGCGGCTCGAGCGCTAGGAGTCTGTCGGAGAAACGCCGCCAAGATGGCCGGCGTCGGGGCGGCAAGGCGACGGTGCACAGCAGCATCAGGGCGCGTCGCCGAGGCGGCGACCGGGCTGGAAGTCGCTTCGCGACCGGCGTAGGACGCCGCCCTTCGGGTTCTCATCCCTCGCGCAACTGCGCAATAGTTTGAATATAGGAGCGAAACGGACCTGGACCGCTTCGCTGTGGCATCCGATGCCGCCTGCGCCGCATCGGCGCAGGTCCGGGCCGGGTCCGGCCAAGGGCCCCGCGTGCCGAAGGCCGGATCGCGCCCCCATCGGGCGCGATTCGAGTGGGACGGCCGGATTCGCCCTGAACCTTCGCCCAGGGCTATCGCTAAGTAGAAACAGTCCGAACCACGAGACGCAATTCAAGCAGCTTCAGGCAGTTGCAGATCGAAGCCGAGTTCACCCAGGCGGCCGATGAGGCGCTTGGCGGCGCGGCGACGCTCGCGGA
>Ga0172369_10004877_pt1 | contig 16783 bp, 19 predicted proteins | sample LakKiv25m_FD_114539 | JGI IMG/M metagenome (GOLD analysis project Ga0172369, IMG submission 114539) | Freshwater microbial communities from Kabuno Bay, South-Kivu, Congo - kab_022012_11.25m | ecosystem: Environmental > Aquatic > Freshwater > Lake | place: Democratic Republic of the Congo...
ATTGATACTCCGGGCCATGTTGATTTTGGGTACGAAGTATCTCGATCTTTGGCCGCATGTGAGGGGGCACTTTTAGTGGTTGATGCAACGCAAGGCATTCAGGCCCAAACGCTTTCTAATTTTGATAAGGCAAAACATCTCGGACTCAAGATTATTCCTGTGATCAATAAAATAGATTTGCCTAATGCTGATCCAGACAAAGTTGAGTTGGATTTAATTGAAACATTAGGTGTGGATGAAAAAGATATTGTGAAAGTTTCTGCAAAGTCTGGTATTGGGGTTGATCATTTGCTGAAAGAAGTAGTGCGTCAAATTCCTCCGCCATCTGGAAAAAACACAGAACCACTGCAAGTGTTGGTGTTTGCGTCGCTGTATCATCCACATAAAGGAGTGATCGCGTACGTTCGCGTAAAGCAGGGCGTGTTGAAGAAAGAAAATTTAAAATTGATGGCCGATCATACCTCTTTTGTGCCAACAGAAATCGGAACATTTGCGCCAGAAATGCTTGCGCGCCCAGAGCTTATTGCAGGTGAAGTGGGGTATTTGGCAACTGGACTCAAAGAAGTCGGGCATGTGCGCGTTGGAGATACTGTTTCCACATCACTTGCGGTACAGCAGGGAACTGCTATCGCACTTGATGGATACAAAGAACCTCAGCCCATGGTGTACATGGATTTTTATCCTGTGGACGGGGATGATTTTGTGCTTCTTGTAGACGCCATGGGTAAGTTGGCGCTTCACGATGCCGCCATTCAATATCAAGCCACGCACTCGCATGCGCTCGGCAATGGTTTGCGCGTAGGATTCTTGGGAATTTTGCATGCCGATGTGGTGCAGCAACGCTTAGAAGAGGAGTATAACCTTGAGCTCATTGCAACCTCTCCATCGGTTCCGTATCAAATTCATTTGACCAATGGCACAATCAAAATGATTCACAATCCCGTTGAGCTCCCTGATCCATCCGAGATCGCCCAGTATGACGAACCCATGACGCTTGCCACAATTTTTACTCCTAAAGATTATTTAGGCGCTGTTATGCGACTGTGTGATGAGCATCGCGCACAGCTGCAAGAGTTGGTGGATATTGGCGCGCGTGTGAAGGCGGTATATTTTCTTCCTTTAGCCGAACTCATTGTGCGTTTCCATGATCAACTCAAGTCGGTCTCATCTGGTTTTGCGAGTTTGGAGTACGAAATGATCGGATACGAGCCGGTGGATGCGGTAAAGATGGATATTCTTGTGCATCACGAAATTATTGAAGCGTTGTCGGTGATGGTGGTACGTTCGCAGGTGCAAAAAATCGGCCGAGCGATGGTGAAGAAGTTGAAAGAGGTGATTCCACGGCATCAATTTGAGGTTGCTATTCAAGCTGCCATAGGCGGCAACATTATTGCGCGTGAAACCATTGGGTCATTTAGAAAAGACGTGATTGCGAAGTTGTATGGTGGGGATCAAACCCGCAAAGACAAACTTTTGAAAAAGCAGAAAAAGGGAAAGAAACGCATGAAAGAGTTTGGAAGTGTGTCATTGCCGCAAGAAGCATTTTTGGCGGTGTTGGAACGGTGATTGGATTGATGAGTGGCGTATAATACTAATTATGGGACGTACACCTAAAGAAGTGATTATTTTTCAAGGAACAGGGGCAACGAGTCCTGTGCTTGAAGAAGTACGCGAGCATTTTCGTGGAAACACAATACGATGCCTTACAGGAACCAAGAGTGGTGTTGAGCGATATATTCAAAAAGAAAAACTTCCAAACAAAGATGTTGTTATCCTAGCTGTTGGATTTCAGAAAGAGTTAAAAGAACTGATTGCAATTATTCGTGCATGTTATGCAATCACTCTTTGGCCGATAGTTTATGCCTTAGCTGTTGAGGATCCGGATTGGAGAAAAAAATTAGAAGCAATATAGAATACAAACAAGGAACATATGCAAAATAATAAAGATGTGCTTATTTTATCTGAAGGAAAGATACCCGATCGTTGGATTGCTGAAGCAAAAAAAAGAATTGCTGCCAACGCCACAACACAATTAGTTGAAAGAAATCCGGACGTTGTTGTGTTTTTTTCAGATGGTTTAGTAAGACTAAGTGAATTAACGTCGAGATTTCCACATGCAGCATTACTTATTATTTCTCCAGCAGTTACCGAGATAAGCACATCAAGTTATCGGGATGGAACTTCGAAGTATGGACATCTTCCATCCACACCAAATTCACCATCTGAAATTATTGGAGCACTATCTGATCTCAAAATTATTCCTGACGCTTCATTCAAACTCTAATCTGTCATAATGTCTTCAATGCGCATTTCGTCCCTTTCGCTCCAGCATTTTCGTTGTTATGCAAAAAAGAAATTTGCATTTGATGCGGGCATCACTGTCATTGTTGGTGAAAACGCGCGCGGGAAAACAAACATTTTGGAAGCAATCACGCTGCTTACAACCGGCACAAGTTTTCGTGCGCAAAAAACTGAGGACATGGTGCAGTGGGAGCATGAGGTGGGGCGAGTACGTGGGGAAATTGTTTCAGCAAACCACACGATTGAGTTGGAGGTGATGCTCACAACGGGCTTGGTACAAGGTGAGCGCGTGCAAAAAAGAAAATATTTGGTTGATGGCGTGAGTCGTCGCCGCAAAGATCTCATTGGCAATTTTACGAGTGTGCTTTTTAGGCCAGAAGATTTGGATATGATTTCTGATGGACCAAGTATGCGTCGCTCGTATTTAGATACTGTGTTGAGTGTGGTGAGTATGGAGTATCGATCCTCACTCGATTCCTATGAAAAAGCACTGAAAAGAAGAAATGCATTGTTGGATGTGTTGAGAGAAGGGAACACCACGCGTGCGGCGTTTATGTTTTGGGATCAGTTGCTCATCAAACATGGTAACATCATCACTGATCATCGACGAGATTTTATTGCGTTTCTGAATGAATCAACTGATTTTCCAATGAAGCTTCGCATCACATACGATCCATCAACGATCTCAGAAAAGCGGTTGCATCAATACGCCATTGAGGAGGTTGCTGCAGGATATACCTTGGTTGGTCCGCATAAAGACGATTTTGATGTGTTTCTTTCCAATGGGCATGAAAAACATGTGGGACGATTCGGGTCGCGTGGTGAGCAGCGCATGGCGGTGCTGTGGCTCAAGATGCAAGAAATGGCATACGTAGAAAAATTACTGCATGAGCGGCCGGTACTCCTTTTGGATGATATGTTTTCTGAGCTTGATGAAAGGCATCAGGAAATGATTGGTCCACTGATGGATATGCAGCAAACCATGTTGACCACGACAGAAAACAGAATGGTGATTGGAAAAGTTGATGCGGTGATTCATCTTAGCTAAGGTTGAGCGGAGTAAGAGGTTGTAGAATAGTGGCATGGATCTCAACGCATATACTTCTCAAATTCATCTTCCACAGCCGCAATCGCGCAAAGGTGATAATGGAAAACTTTTGATCATTGGCGGCAGTGCACTGTTTCATGCCGCAAGTGCGTGGAGTTTGGATATTGCTTCGCGTATGGTTGATATGGTGTTTTATTCCTCGCTTCCAGAGAATAACGAGCTCATCAAAGAAGCAAAAAAACAATTTTGGGATGGCGTTGTGGTGCCGCGCGGAGAAGTGCGCGCATATTTGGAGGAGGCGGATTGCGTCCTCATTGGTCCAGGAATGATGCGTGATGATGAAACTGCAGCACTCACACATGATCTTTTACAATCCTATCCAACAAAAAAATGGGTTGTTGATGCGGGAGCACTTCAAATGGCCGATGCATCACTTTTTACTTCATCCATGATCATCACCCCACACCGTCAAGAATTTGCGCGTGTGTTTGGGTATGTGCCCTCACATCACGATGACATCAAGATGACGAGTAAAACGCACAACAATGTGGTGATTGTGTTGAAAGGGCATGAGGATGTGGTGACAGATGGCGTAACACTGGAGAAGGTTGAGGGGGGTAATGGGGGAATGACCAAAGGTGGTACGGGAGATGTCTTAGCTGGACTTATCGCATCATTTTACTGCACGAGTCCGGCATTTGCGTCTGCCGTAATGGGAAGCACAATCAACAAAAAAGCGGGCGATGCTTTGTTTCAAGAAGTTGGTCCATTTTTTAACACATCAGATTTAATTCATCAGCTGCAAAAGACCTTGAACAATGAGCTTGTTTTGCCAAGTGTGATGTCATTATAATTTGCACTTTTTTCTCTGTAAATTTGCAAAGTTTTCTCTTGTGAATTACCGCAAACTATGCAAAAATAACGACAGATTCCGGATCATCAGGTATCGAGGAATCGCAGCGCCTATGTACACGCCCAAATACATCATCTCGAACAATCTTCTCAAGTACATTGGGCGCATTGAGGCGTGCCGCGAGATTATCTTGAACGCCCCACTGGTTCCATCTTGGGAGGCGCACTTTCGAGAGGATGCGGTAGTTCGATCTATTCACCACGGCACCCATCTTGAGGGAAATGAGATTACTAAAGAGCAGGCTGAACGGCTTGTTCATCTTGAGGTAGAGAAGCACGAGGATGCGGGACAAGTTGCGCAAGATGCGGGTATTTTTGCCAAGCATCGCGACGTGCAAGAAGTGATCAACTACAGATCGGTGTTGGAGTGGATCGATCAGCATGCAATCGGCGAAGAAAAAAAGCACTTATTTACCCTTGAAAACTTGAAGAAAATTCACGCAATTGCGATGGATAAGCTGATGGATGCCGAGGCGGCGCATCAACTGCGAACGCAGCAAGTGGTGGTGCGCAGTGTGGAAACAGGGGAAGTGGTGTTTCGTCCACCGGTGTCTTTAGACATTCCATTTTTGTTGGAAGAGTTTTTGAATTGGCTCAACTCCAAGGATGCGCAAGAGATCCATCCGGTGATTCGCGCGGGTATTGTGCATTACGAGCTTGTGCGGATTCATCCATTTGTGGATGGAAATGGTCGTACCGCACGCGCCATGGCGCTCATGGTGCTATATGCAGAAGGTTATGACGTAAAAAGATTTTTCAGTTTGGAGGATTATTTTGACAAGGATATTCAGGAATATTATCGAGCGATTCTTTCTGTGCAGTTGCACGCAGAGCGCGATGCAACTTATTGGCTTGAGTACTTTAGTTATGGTTTAGCGGTTGAGTTGGATCGCATTCGCGAACAAGTGTTGAAGTTGTCACAAGACATTAAATTGAAGAATAAGTTGGGCGCGCAGGTTGCGCTGTCTGAGCGACAAATTATTTTGTTGGAGCTTTTGCAATCAACGGGTCAAATCACCACTACGGAAGCAAACGCGGCACTTCCTATGATCTCGACCGACACCATTTTGCGCGATATTAAAGACCTGGTTGAGAAGGGAATTATTCGCAAGTTTGGCGTGACGAAGGGTGTGGTGTATAAGTTGAGTGAGTAGAAATTATTTGCAAAGAATTACAAAAACTTTTTTTGATGGATCAGACAGAGGGTATACTTCAACAGCTTTCCATTCCATACTAGGCCCATAAGCTAGGTCCAATCTATCGTTTGTAGCACCTTTGTTTTCAAAACTAAAATCTTCTTCGTGAAAAACATCTGTTTCTCTTCCAAATTTCCATCCCTGTTTTTCTACCTTTATAAATTCATTTTTATGCACAAAGGCGTATTTTGCAGTGTCGAATACCAATGAGAATTCTTCAGTTAGTGGCTTTCCTTCAACTCGTGGTGGGGTTGTTGTAATTTCTTTTGGTTGACTCATTTTGCATTCTCCTATTAGCGTAATTTTACAGAGAGTGAGAGCAAAAGTAAATATTAAAGAACTGGCTGTATAATGTTTGCATGATCTTCCAAGATTTTTGTGCGATTCTTTCTCGTATTGAAGCAACCACTTTACGTCTGGAAATGACGCGTTTGCTGGCAGATTTATTCAAGGAATTGAACGAAGCTGAAATTGAGCCGGCATGTTGGTTGCTCCTCGGTCGTTTGGCTCCACTCTATGAAAATTTGGAGTTTAATTTTGCAGAAAAAATGTTGATGCGCGCGTTGTCTTCGTGCGTTGTTGGGAAAGTTGATACAGCTCAAGCCAACGATGCGCAACTCGGATTGTTGGTTGCCGATCAACATGACTCAGCACTACAGTTTGTGCAAAACCAATTTAAAACCTACGGTGATTTAGGCATCGTGACTGAGCGCGTGTTGGAAGCGCTGGAGAATCGCCAAGATGCGCGCACATTGATTGATGTGTACACATCGCTGAAACAACTCGCACTGGAGAATGGCGAGGGAAGTCAGGATCGCAAAATTCAGCATGCGGTTGCATTGTTGAAAAAAAGCACACCGCAAACCGGTCGATACATTTCTCGTATTATGTTAGGCACCTTGCGCCTTGGTTTTTCTGATATGACGTTGCTGGATGCATTAAGTTGGGCTAAAACTGGAGATAAATCGCTTCGCAAAACGTTGGAGTTGGCGTACCAAGTCAAAGCGGATATTGGAAAGTTGGCGCACACTATTTTGGTTGAGGGCGAGGAAGGTTTGAAAAACTTTGAGATTGAGTTGGGGGTGCCGATTGCTCCTGCATTGTGTCAGCGTTTGGATACAGCCGATGAGATGGTAGAAAAAATGGGCACCATGATTGTTGAGCCAAAATATGATGGGACGCGCGTGCTCATTCATTACAAAAAGAATGGCAAAGATTGGCGCGTGCGCACCTTTACGCGCAACCTGGAAGAATCGTCGGGCATGTTTCCAGAATTAGTAAAGGCGCTGGAATCGCTTGATGTAAAGGAAATTATTTTAGATTCAGAAGCGGTTGGCTACGATCCAGAAACGAACAAAATGCTGTCGTTCCAACTCACGATTCAACGCAAACGTAAGCACGATGTTGCTGAAACTGCTGCAAAAATTCCACTTCGATTTTTTGTGTTTGATGTGTTGTACGTCGATGGCGTTTCTTTGGTGCATAGGCCTTTGGATGATCGCAAAACCATACTTGCCAAATTATTTGAAGATGTATCGCCAACCTTTGTGTTGTCACCATTTATTGTGACCGAAAATGCAGATGAACTTCGCGCATATCATGCAAAGCAGCTGGCTCTTGGACTCGAGGGTGTGGTGATGAAGCAACTGCATAGCGAGTATCAGCCGGGACGTCGTGGCTTTAGTTGGGTCAAGTTTAAAGAGGGGGAGGGAACATCAGGAAAGTTGGCGGACACCATCGATTGCGTGGTGATGGGGTACTACAAAGGACAAGGAAAGCGGACAGGATTTGGGATTGGCGCATTTCTTGTAGGTGTGTACGACACTAAAGCGGATGTGTACAAAACCATTGCAAAGATCGGTACAGGTTTAAGCGATGATCAGTGGCGCGACATGAAGGATCGTTGTGAGGAGTTGAAGAGTGATGGTGCCCCGCGCACGTATATTGTCAGTGATGCGCTCATTCCTGATGTATGGGTTCGTCCCTCATTGGTTGTTGAGATTGCGGCAGATGAGATCACCAACTCACCGAATCATTCGGCAGAGTTGGCATTACGGTTTCCCAGATTGATAAAGTGCCGGGATGATAAAAAGCCTGAACAAGCAACGAGTTTGATAGAATTACAAAAGATGGTGGGGAAGTAAAAAAAGGAGGGCGGAATGAATAATGGAGCAGAAAAAAAATTTTATGGTAGAACAATAGATTCATTAACAAAAGATGAATGGATTGAAGTAATGCAAATTATTGCACCAAAAGTCGGAAGCATTATTACATTTGAACAATTGTTAAAGGGAATAGAAAAGCAGCTTGCATTAGGAAAAGGTAAAGGATATGTTCCTGATGTGGTAAAAGGAATAGTATGGGAAGATACACATTTTTCTTTAACGAAAGACAGAAAAGCACAGCGTGTGCAATAAACGAACTGCGTTACACTCCCGCAATTTCTCTCAATTTTTCTACGATTTCTTTTGCTTGTTTTTTGCGTGACTTCACAATTTTTTTCAACATTTTTTGAAGTTCGCGAATTTCAATAAGCGTTTGTTTTTTGCGTCGTTTGTAATATGAACCGCCAAGCATAGGGTAAATATGTGAGATGTTGTCCATTTTATTTGTAACCAAAGACTGCACAAATGCAGGAATCATTTTTACAGTAAGCGTGAGCGTTCCTTCTTTTCTAAACCTGCGCATATTCATCACAAAAGTGGGATCTTTGTATGCAACAAAACTATGTCCTGCTTTGTGTATGCGTCGTGCCAACTCAGTATCTTCCATATACTGTATCGTAGAATCAAAACCTTTGAGCTGCATAAATACATTTCTTCGCACTCCCAATGATGCCCCCAGTGCATACGGAATGCCAAGCGTGGAGCCACCCTCAAGACCAATGTTTAATACACGAATAATATTTTTTGTTTCTAATGTAGAAGTATCCGGTGTCGCCAACGTGGTAAACGCATCAACCTCTTTTTTCATCAAATTGTAATGAATGCCTTCAAGATAATACGGAGGAATACGTACGTCTGCGTCTAAAAACAAGATATATTGCCCTTTGGAATAATCTGCACCAATGTTGCGTTGTGTACTTACATTCTTTTTATCGCATCTCAAAACAGAAAATCCTTTGTGTGCTTGTGCAAAATCGGTTGCAATTTCGATGGTATGATCTTGTGATCCGCCATCCACAATGGTGACATCGATATCTGTATATGTTTGTTCGGAAAGATCGTGTAAAAGTTTTGGAAGCGTTTTTTCTTCATCCAACGTTGGAATCACGACAGAGAAAAACGGTATTTGCATGGTATGATTTTACCATGGGAAAAACGTACATTGTTGGTCTTGGAAATCCTGGAAAAAAGTATGAGCGCACGCGTCACAACGCGGGGTTTATGGTGCTTGATGCGCTTGTGCAACACCTTAACCTTGAGTGGAAAAAAGACATCTCTTTGCAGGCTGAAATAGCAGTAGATTCCAATACAGGACTTGTGTGTATGAAACCACAAACATTTATGAATAAAAGTGGGGAAGCGGTGCGTGCGCTTGTAAAATATGGTGGGCAATATGATGCGTTATATGTTGTGTACGACGATTTAGATATGCAAGTTGGAGCATACAAAATTGTTTTAGATTCATCACCAAAAATTCATAATGGCATCAATTCTATCAAAGAAATACTTGGGAATGACGCATCGTATTGGCATGTGCGTGTGGGAACAGATGGACGCAATGGTGATCGCTCGATTCCTGGTGAAGAGTACGTGCTTATGGAGTTTTCACCGGAGGAAAAAGTGATATTAAACACAACAATTGAACATGTTGCGAAGGATCTCTATGCCAAGATCATTTCATCATAGTCTTCACTTTGAATACTCACTTTTTCCACGAAAATTAAAGTGGCTTTTTGTTGGACATGTACTGCGTGGTGCTGCACAACAAATGGTCGGGTTATTTGTTCCAATTTATCTTTATTTACATGCCGACGTATTTCTGTGGTGGGGAATGATTCCATTTTCATCACATTGGGGTAGTTTGGTGCGTGGAGTGTTAATAGTATCTGTCTATTACATCGCAATGAAGTGCGTAGAGTTTTTTCTTGCAATTCCAATGGCACGTGTGATTCGTATGTTGGGTTTAGTGAAAAGCATGATTGTTGGAAATTTCATGCTTGTTACGTTTTACATAGCACTTTCATTCACTGAAGTGTGGCCTATGCTTTTTTTTGCACTTCCATTTTTAGCGGCATGTGAAATAACATTATATTGGGTTTCATATCACACGCTTTTTACGGTGAATGCGGATATGTCATTGATTGGTAGAGAGGTGGGATCTTTTCAATTTTTAGACAAATTACTACGTGCCACACTTCCTATGTTGGGGGGATTGGTTGCAGGCACACTCGGATTTCAAACACTGAATATTTTTGGAGCAACGCTTCTTTTTGGCGCATGCATATTTCTTACGCTCGTGCATGAAACAACACTTTCATTTACGGTGAATTGGAAAGAATTTTTTGAATGGTGCAAACAAACTCATGTGCGTAATGTTGTTTTTGGTTTTGTTGGAAATACCATCAATGATGTTTCAAAAGAAATATGGATTGTGTATGTTTTTGTTTTTTTTGGAACAATTGAGCGCGTTGGGTACGCATACTCCGTTGTTCTCTTTTTATCACTTTTTATAAGCTATTTTATGGGATGGTATTTGGGAACACACAAGGGGAAAAAGGCATTATTTATGAGTGGTAGTCTTATGAGCGCGCTGTGGTGGTTTCGTATGTTTATTCAATCCGTGTGGCACTTTTTTGTCATCGATATTATGGATCGTCTTGTTGCAAGTATTTTTGTGCCGATTTTTGATACCATGTTTTACCGTGCATCACACGGAAAAAAAGTGTTTCACTTTTATGTGTTTCGCGAGATGATTATTTCTCTTACTGGCGCATGTTTTTGGTGTGCAATAGCGCTTCTTTTTATTCTTCCATTCCAGTGGATTGGTGTATTTATGCTTGCAAGCATAGGAACATTATTAAGTCTTCGTATGGCAAAGGATGATGCATGAAAGCAATCAGTTCAGTACTTCAAAATTACACGTTGGATGATAAGGGGGGTCACATTACGCGTGAATTTCAAGACTATGCGTATCGACTTGCAGTAGAGCTTAACGATCTCGATCACAAACCCATTTACATGCGTATGGCAAAAACGGTTGATCGATCAATCCTTGAACAAGCTCGCACATTTGTGTTAGATGCCAACGCAAGAAATCGTGCGCGTCTTTTTATGTGGAAAGTGCGTGAGCTTCGCGAAGCAAAAAAAGCACAATCGTCGTACAATCAAAGAGGGCGCATATGACAGAAATTATCACACTTTTTGTTTTTAAGTTGATTGGTGCGTTGATTGGATACAGTATTCCGTGGATAGATGTTTTGGGATACGTGTTTTATCTTCACCCTGAAGATTCAGAAACACAACACATACGTGATGACATGCGTGCTAAGCGTTTTATTCCTGCTCTTCGTAACAGCGCAACTCTTTTAGGACATCCTTTGCGACTGATGCATAGAAGCATTTACTTTGCCGCAGCATTTTTTGTATTAGGCATATTTGTTTTAACCTCAACAGGAAGTGCGATTGGAAAGGGAGTGGTTGGTGGATTGGGTATTCACATGGTGCTTGCGATGACTCCATTTTGGTCATCAGCACATGAGCTTCGAACGCGGTTTTTTTGGGGACTTGCTGACACTGTTTCAGAACAATCTTTACGTATTTTAGTTGGATTAGTCGCTACTATTTCACTACTCGTATTACTTTTATGATATTTCATTGGTATGGACTTATTCTAGGCATTGCAATTACCACAGGAGTTGTTTCTGCACAATGGCTTCTTGCTCGTGTTCATGCTGCACATGCAAAACATGCTGATGATTTGGCATTATGGACAATCATTGGTGGGATTATTGGTGCTCGCGCGTATCACATTTTTACGGATTGGCAGTTATATGTAGGCGCAACATTTTTGGATTACATTGCGGTGTGGAATGGGGGATTGGGGTTGTGGGGCGCCGTTGCTGGTGGTTTGTTTGCAGCACTTTTATATACTAAAGTGCATGGACTATGGAAACACATACTCCTTTTTTTTGATGGCATTGGATTTGGATTACCTATAGCACAAGCAATTGGTCGATTTGGGAATGCGATCAACCAAGAAGTGTATGGGAAAGTTACTACATTACCTTGGGGAATATCAGTATATGGGTCACAGGAAAAATATCATCCGCTTTTTGCATACGAAATGATTGGGCTTTTTACGTTGTGGATTATGATGTGGCGATTGGTTGTGGGTAAACGCATCTCCCTGAGTGAAGGAAAAGTGTTTGGGATATGGCTCGTGTGGTATGGAATACTTCGTTTTTTTCTCGAGTATCTGCGATTTTCTACAGCAATGTTTGGCATATTTTCTGTTGCGCAGTGGATTGCGTTGTGTGCGAGTATTATAGGAATCATCATGATAGATAAAAGACATGTATGGACGCGTTTACTGGGTGGTATTGCACTATTTGCATTAGTAGTAACGGCATGGAGTATGCGCACAACGTACGTGAATATGCGTGTTGGAACTTCATTGTTGCGCGTTGAGACTGCGCAAAGCGCAAGTGCAATTGAAAAAGGATTGGGTGATCGTGCATCGATTGGATCTGATGGGATGTTATTCATTCTCCCAACGCGAACAACTCCATCATTTTGGATGAAGGGTATGCAGTTTGCATTGGATTTTGTGTGGATAGATACAGATCATGTTGTCGATCTTCACACAAACGTTTTACCTCCTGCAAATAATCAAAATACACAAGCACTTCCCACATATCATCCAAAATCACTAGTCACGCATGTATTAGAACTTCCCGCAGGAGATGTTGTAAGGCGCAACATTACGATTGGTGATAGTGTGCAGTTTGAGGTAAGATAGCCGCATGCTTCTCGCTTCTACTTCACAAGGATGTACACGCATCGCGTGTTGGCTTTCAACACAGGGTGGTTTAGTAAGTTTTCCGTTAATTACTATTGCGGGTCTTGTAGACGGCATTAATCCATGTGCAATTGGCATGATGGTGATGCTTTTGGGCTATCTTTTGGTGTTTGGGCAAGGCAAAAAACAAGAGATAGAACGGCGTGTTCTTATCATTGGTATTGTGTATATTTTGTCGGTATTTCTTACGTATCTTTTGGTTGGATTGTTATTTTATTCATCGATTGCCGCACTTCATTTAGATGTGTTGCGATCATGGCTTAATCCTGTGTTGGGGTGGCTTTTAATTGGTGCGGGTGCGATTCAAATTAAAGACTTTTTTAAGCCCGAATGGCCAATTCATTTGCGCATCCCAACCGCGAGTAAAGAAAAACTGATGCCACTTATTGAAAAAACAAGTATTCCAACAACAATTATTTTAGGTATTTTGGTAACACTTTTGGAAACTCCGTGCAGCCTTCCAATTTATGTTGGTACAGCAACTATTTTAGCTCAATCTGGCTTGGCAATTCCGTTTATTGTTGGATATTTTTTCTATTACAACTTTTTATTTGTATTGCCTTTGATTGTTGTATTGGTGCTTGTATGGCGAGCCAAAAAAGTGATGCAAATGAAGGAATGGGAACACAAAGCAGAGAAGTGGATGAAGCTCGCAATAGGAATCGTTTTAGCGATTATGGGTGTGTGGTTGGTTAAATAAATATTGACACGTGTTTTTTTTGCAGTACTATACAAGCATACCCCCTAGGGGTATATCTCTATGTCAACATCACATCAAGATTTAATTCATCAGTTGAGCAGAATTCGCGGCCAAGTAGAAGGTATTGCAACAATGCTAGATGAACAACGGGATTGTTTGGACATTGTTCAACAAATCATGGCGGCACGAAGTTCGTTAGCACGAGTGGGCAAGGAATTTTTGACCACAGAAGCGGTGCAGTGCTCTCGTTCAACTCGGGATAAAGACAAACTAGATACGTTATTAAAACAATTATTCACCTTAGAATAGGAGGCCGTATGGCAGCACAACATATTACTGATGCACAGTTTCAAGCAACTGTTTTGGATAGCAACACACCGGTGCTTGTGGATTTTTATGCAACATGGTGCGGTCCATGCAAAATGGCAGCGCCTGTTTTGGACAAGTTGTCAGATGAACTCGCTGGCAAACTCACGATCGTCAAAATGGATGTGGATGAGAATAGTGAAACACCTGGCAAACAAGGGGTAATGAGTATTCCAACCGTAGTGTTGTATAAAGATGGCAAAGAAGTTTCTCGCAAAGTTGGATTTGGTGGTGAGGCAGGGTATAGAAAAATGATTGATGAGGTGTTGGGTGAGTAATTTCACACGTCTCATCGCGCACATGTCTGAGTGAGAAAAGGAGAAAGATATGATTCACAACGTCATCATTATTGGCTCTGGACCTTCCGGATGGGCGGCATCCATCTACCTTTCTCGCGCACAACTTGCACCTGTTCTTTTTGCTGGTGAAAAAGCGGGTGGCCAGCTCATGTTGACCACAGAAATTGAAAACTTTCCTGGCTTTGCACAAGGCATTCAGGGGCCTGAACTCATGATGAATATGCGCGCGCAGGCTGAACGATTTGGCACCACTATTCATGATGCGTACGTCACGCGCATCGATACAACCTCACGTCCATTTAAAGTGTACGCAAGTACCGGCAAAAAAGGAGCGGAAGAAGAGTATCAAGCGCATGCGCTGCTCATTTCTACAGGGGCGGAGTCCATGTGGCTGGGCGTTCCTGGTGAACAAGAGTTTCTTGGAAAAGGAGTTTCAACGTGCGCGGTGTGCGATGCAGCATTTTACAAAAACAAAAACACGTGTGTTGTTGGTGGAGGCGATGCGGCAATGGAAGATGCGCTCGCATTAACAAAGTTTGCTGCGTCCGTAACAGTGATTCATCGTCGCGATAGTTTTAAAGCAAGCAAAATTATGGCCCAACGCGTACTTGAACATCCAAAAGTAAAAGTGATGTGGAATGCGGCAGTCAAAGAAATTCAAGGCAACACAAAAGTCACAGGAATTGTTGTGGAGCATACAGATTCGCAGCAGCAAGAAACACTCGCAACCGATGGCGTATTTGTCGCCATTGGTCACAAACCCACAACGTCTTTGTATGAAAAACAGATTGAATTGGATGAAAAAGGTTTTGTGGTGACGCGTTTTGCATTGGGAGAAAAAAGTTTGCATCTTGCGCAAGCCGCAATGAAAAACGGTTTTGTGCAGTATCCCACAATGACCTCAGTAGAGGGTGTGTTTGCGGCAGGTGATGTTGTTGATTTTAGATACAAGCAAGCAGCAACGGCATCTGGATTTGGCGTGATGGCATCGCTTGATATTGAAAAATGGCTCGAGGAAAACATACACAACGAAGCATAGAAAGAAGGGGATCATGTCGAACAATCCATACACAAATGCAGTGCTACAGCTGGAGCAAGCGGCAACGTTGCTTAAACCTCAATACAAAGATGCAACGGCGTTTGATCGTGTGATTGGATCGCTTAAAACTCCGCACAAAGTGCATCATGCTGAACTTGAAATCATGATGGATGATGGATCGACCAAAAAATTTACTGCGTACAGAAGTCAACACAATGATGCGCGTGGACCGTACAAGGGCGGCATTCGTTATCACAAAAACGTGAACTTGGATGAAGTGAAGGCGCTTTCTATGTGGATGACCTGGAAGTGTGCAACAACGGGAATTCCATATGGTGGAGCAAAGGGTGGAATTATTATTGATCCTTCACTATTGTCGGTGAGCGAGCTTGAACGACTTTCGCGTGCGTATGCGCGATTCCTTGCTCCGCACATTGGCGTGTGGCGCGATGTTCCAGCCCCTGACGTAAACACCAATGGTCAAATGATGGCGTGGATGTTAGATGAGTATGAATCCATTGTTGGGCATCATGAACCAGGTGTATTTACCGGAAAACCACTTGAGGTTGGAGGGTCGCTTGGTCGCGAAGAAGCAACAGGTCAGGGTGGTGTGTACGTGTTAGAGCAGCTTGCTGCAAAATTAAAGATGAAGCCTACTTCAACGCGCGTTGCTGTGCAGGGAATTGGAAACGTAGGGTATTGGTTTGCCGTGTTGGCTTGTGAAATGGGATTTCAAATTGTGGCGTTGTCTGACAGTAAAGGTGGCATTGTGTCTCAAAAAGGATTGGATCCTGCAAAGGTGTTGGAGTTTAAGCGCAAGCATGGAACCATTGCTGGATACCCATCCACGACGTCGATTACCAACGAAGAAATGTTGCAGTTGGATGTTGATGTGCTTGTGCCTGCGGCGTTGGAAAATGTGATTCATGCGGAGAATGCGTCTTTAGTAAAAGCGAAGGCGATTATTGAGATGGCCAACGGCCCAGTCACTCCAGAAGCCGACGAGATTTTATGGAAAAAAGGCATTTTATCCGTTCCCGATGTGTTGTCTAATGCTGGCGGAGTCACAGTCTCATACTTTGAGTGGGTGCAGAACTTGCATGGATATGTGTGGAGCAAAGCAGAAGTCTTTGCCAAATTAAAGCCATTAATGATTCAAGCATTTGATCAAATGTGGGCGATGTATACGGACAAAAAAGTTTCACTCCGCATGGCGACCTACGTGGGCGCGGTGAAGCGCGTTGTGGATGCGATGATTGTGAGAGGGAAGTAGGGGAGTAAGGCAAAGTTTTTGCTCGCGCATCACACGCAATTTCTTCTTGTGTTTTGATCTGGTAATCGGTACCATGAAAACATGGGTTTTTTGACTGAGAACGTTGGTGGTATAAAGCAATTTTTTTACAACGTTTTTCGTCGTCCAAAACTTCTTTTGCCACTTATAACTTTAGTCATTATTATTGGCGGTTTGATCGGTGTTTCTGTGTTGGTTAAACAGTCACAAGAGACACGTAGGTATGCAAGCGGTGGATTTTGTCCGGTATACAATGGGGATTCGTCAGATCCGGCAAATTTTGCAGGTTATGTTCCATGTGATAGTCCAGGAGAAACACTCCAAGGGACTTATGAGCAAGTAATGAATATTCGCAATGATGCTCCCGCCATCACAGATCCAGGAAACACACAACAACTCGAGGCTGTAAAAAATCAGGTAGGAAGCGCCAACGTAAGTAACGGAACTATTGACGGAGGAACGCATGGTGGACAAGAAAACGTTCAAGCATGCAGTGGAAGCAGTTGCAACCCAACAGATCAGGGGAATGGTGCTGCTGTTGGGGGAGGAAATACTGTCGTAAATAATACTTCCGGAACTGGAGAAGGAGTAACCGGTGGTGGAACTCC
>Ga0172369_10004879_pt1 | contig 16780 bp, 16 predicted proteins | sample LakKiv25m_FD_114539 | JGI IMG/M metagenome (GOLD analysis project Ga0172369, IMG submission 114539) | Freshwater microbial communities from Kabuno Bay, South-Kivu, Congo - kab_022012_11.25m | ecosystem: Environmental > Aquatic > Freshwater > Lake | place: Democratic Republic of the Congo...
GTCATCTTTGATTTAACGACATCGCCGATGTATGGGTCTAGATTTTGATCGGGGCCTATGCCTCTTACTTCTCCGATAGAATCACCTTCCATGCGAATAGCGGCTCGAGGGATTTTAGCTTGTCCGTTTTCATCAAGCGAATAATAGACATAAAAGTCGCCATTAGATAGTTGGGTTTTAGCAGTTGACTCACCGGCCGTACACCAGCCGGTACCGTGCCCCTGAAGAGATTCAACCAGTGGCATGTGGTCAGAATTTTGATTATATTTAATCCATTTACCCTCTGTACTAGCTAATCTTTCTTTGCTAGCTGGAGTCACTTTATCTATCGCCCAGGCATAGAGCTTGGCGAAATTTTCTCCTTGAAGAATTTTTTCAAAATTTATCTGTTCTTCTTGTTTGAGTTGTCTTTCTTCATCACTTAGATTGGTTTCTTTTTGAATTCTTTTTTCGACTTCTATTTTTTTCTGTTCTTCTGTCTGAGGTTGATATTTTTTTTCAATGGCATCAAGTACATAAGCGAGTGCTTCACGATTTAAATCAGGGAACGGTTTAGTGGTTCCCTTGGAACGTTTAGTAAACTGTTTACTTTCTTTATCATACTCGCCTAGTGACAGCATACTACGAAACGAATAGTATTTGAGCCAATCTGGATAAGTGGCGTCTTTTGAGGATAAATAATCTGTCCAATTATCAAGCGAACTTTTTTGATCGGTAATAATTACTTCAGTTAACTGTTTTCTTTGTTCTTCGCCAATCTTAACTTCACCATGACCGAGTTCACGGGCTAGTCTCTGTTGAGTCGTAAAGTAACTCTCAGGAATTTCTTCGGGTTTGATAACAAACTTATTGTAGAGAATATGTTTAAGGGCATTCATTCCCTGTTCACGTTTATCTTCGTCAGGCCTATCAATTATTTCTTTAAACCTATCTAGATAATTTTGAATTTGGGCGTCTGGTTTTTGCGGAACTTTTTCACCGCTTCGAACTTCTGTCCGTTTAGCAGCTGACTCAGCTTCAGGAGTATTGTGGAGGTTGTATTTTTGTTTTAGGAAATTAGGATTTTCCATGTTCATAAACTTACAAATTATATAAATTACATCTTTATTTTAGCTTTCGGGGGATAAAAAATCAATAGAAATAGGCAAAATGAGTACGCAAATATTGCAAAAATCTTAAATAACAGGACATGGATTCGAACCAAGATAAAGCAATAAAATCAAGGGTTTTCTGTAAATTACTACAAATATCCCAAAAATGTTCGAACCGCTTTGTAACTTAAAATGTGTCTAATATTAAAACAAAAACAGACCTTAAAAGCCTGTCTTTGTATTTTGCTCGCTTGGAGGGACTGCTTTCGAACCTTAATGGCTAATTATGAAGAAAATCTACACTAAATTATTTTAATTAATGAGTCATTATTTCAAAATTTACTTTATTATTTTTAGCACTAATTTTTATCTGACCGCCTATGGGCAAAGTAAGTAACGGCGAGGTGTGCCCAAAATCCATATAAGCCACCACAGGTATATTAGTAAGCTCTTTTTTTGTTTTGATAACATATTTTAGCTTATCAATATTAATATCTGTTTTCTTTTGAAATCTGCCAATAATAATTCCTTTTACTTTACTAAACTTTGGCTGATCAATTAAAGACTGTAAATTACGATCAAATTCAACACTAAACAGATCGCCGGCCTGATCATCATCTTCTATAAATAGAATAGAGTCGCTTATATCCGGCATAAATTCTGTTCCCTGCAATAAGTTTAAGGTGCATAAATTACCTCCAATAGCCATACCCTCCGCTGAGCCCTCATTGATGATTACTAAACCATCATTTTTAATAAAATTTCTATTTTCTTGGTCTTTATACCAACTATCATCACTCCATTCTAAAGACTCTTCAACCCTGTAGGAATTTTTTGTGGTAAGGCATCTATTAAAATAATCCAGAGAATAATCAAATCCTTTTTTCATTCCCCAGGTAGAAAAGTGGGGCCCAATATAAGTTACTAAACCGGTCTTTGTAAAAATAGCATTGTTCAGGGCGGTTATATCAGAATAACCACAAATTATTTTAGGATTATTTCTGATTAAATCATAGTCTAGATATTTTAATAATTGATTGGAGTTAAAACCACCAATAACGGTTAAAATAGCTTTTACATTTTTATCTCTAAAAGCGTCATGGATATCGTTTACCCTTGATTTAATAGAAGATGATCTAAAAATATCATCTTCTTCACAATTTTTTGAAAAGGAAACTACATAACCTTGTTCCTCTAATTTAGAGATAGCCTCTAGCTTTAATTCTTTAGAAATTAAAGATAAGCTTCTCGCAGGTGCGATAACTCTAATTTCATCACCTTTTTTTAACTTTTCAGGTATTATTATATTCATACATTAACATTTAACAACTTGACTCTTTGTTAGTTATTATAGCATATTTACTTATAAAAAACAGACAAAGGGATTCGAACTTTTTTAAGCCAATGTAATTAGGGTATTTGCTAAAATGGCAAAAACTTAGTGTTATTTTCGAATTACTTTGGAACGTAGAAGTCGGCAATAAAAAAATCGCTAATATTTCATTCAAAGAGCCATATAAACAGTTCTCTGAAGTCACAAATAAAAGCGATTTTTCTTCAGTGCTCGCTTGGAGAGACAGTTTTCGGACGTGGGTGGCTAATAATAGATGAGATTTCTATAGTATTTTTCCGAACTCTGTATTTAAATAATATACAGTTTTTTCCCATGCCTCACTTAATATTTTATTACCGCTTATAAAATCATTAGTTAAATTTGAAATTGTTTGTAAATTTTTATTAGTAGCATTTCTCCAATCAAGGTATTTATCCTGCGTGCCAATTTTAGGAAATGTAAAACGATTATTATCAATCATGGTTGGAATGATCATGCCGTGCATTAACCTGTGTCTGTATAATTCAGAATCTCGCAGATTTTGTCCTTTGCTATAACGCCAATTTTTGGTAGCTTTTTTACTCTCTTCCCAATCCCAAGCTTTATATTTACCTGGATTAGTAAATCTTTCTAAAAGTTCGAAGGCGGTATCATGAGAAGCGACTAATCGAGAAAAACCCTCCATTAATTTATCTAAAGTCACATTTTCATTGTTTATAATATCATAACAACGACTAAGATGCTGAAGAGTCGTGTAATTTAATTGCCCTAAACAAACATCTTCATCTGTTTTTCCCTTTAGAGAAAGTTCAATTGAAGTTTGTAAATGAATATCATTATTATCTTTATTTCGATTAGTTAAGTCTACAACAAACTTCTGCCAAAATATTTCATAATTTGGGAATATATCTTTAATAAATAAATTCCAATATTTTTTCTCTAAATCATCACCATTATTTTCCAGAGTAAACATATAAAATTTTAATAAATTTCTATAAATTATTTAGTATATTCTCAAGCCACATCACAGCAGCTTCACCATTGCGTTTATCAATTTCATTCAATCCTCTTCCGTGTTTAATAGGGTTCCTATAATTTTTTAACGCTCTAAAATGCTGCTCAACTTCACCCTTACTTCCAAAGTATTTATTAAAAAATTGCCAATTAGATAAAATTATTTTTGAATAATCCATTATATCAAGAAATGTTATTTTGACTTCGTCCCGATCATACTCATCTAGATTATAAGGGTGTCTCTTTAAGTCGTCCTGAATCTTCCTTTCAACTGCCTCCTTGATATCAGACGGAATATACTCATCCCAGTATGATAAATCTGCCTGATTTTTTAGAACCTCCTGTATCAAAGATCTAACTTTCGTTTCAATAATATCTAAAGGTTTTACTGGATTGGTATTAAAATATTCTTCAGAATATGAGCCAACTCCAGTTTTAACTCTAAACATTTGGACAATCTGATCAGCACGATAATTTAAAAATTTAATAAAATCATTCTCCATTAAACCAGACTCATCAATATTTGGTATAAAGTGATTAATTAAGATTTCTTTTAAGTCTGTATTTGCCTCCCGTATCCTCATAAAATAAGAAGCTGGATCATCGTCGCTTATATTAATATTTGTTATTGCTGGTATAAACATTATATTTGCCACACTATCAAAAAATTCTTTTTTACTTGCTTCATTTTTCCTCAAATAAGCTTGCGGGAAAATATGATGTAAATTATGTTTATAATAACCGGAAAAAACTTCATCCAAAGAAACACTTCTTCCATCAATTAAATTTTTAGGCTCTGAATATGAATACAAAGATAAAATGGTTTTAACAAAGGCATTTCGTAAATTATAACGTTGCGAGATGATTCTACTCTTAAGCGTTTCCCAATCAATAAAATAAGAAAATATAGGCGTTTCATTATTCAAAATTTTATCAAAATAAGAGCAATCTTCTTCTATTTTTGATTCAACTGTAGAATCGTATCTATTTGAAAGACATGCAGACCAAAACCATTTTTCCACTATTTGAGTTTGCTCATTATTAATTACTTTTTGTTTATAAAATAAATAAGACAAAGGAACTAATATTGAATCAAAAGGTAAATAATCAAAATTTTTAATGTGTATTTTGGTTTTTATAAATTCAATTGAAAGCAAAAAGGCTCCAATAATATTATCCCACTCTTCTTCTAGTTTACGAATATTAGTTCTATCTAAAATATCCCTAGAACGACATTTTTTGTAATTCAATATAACCGAAGCTATTTGTAAAATAGTTTCCTCTCTTATAGAATCTAGCTTATTATTTTCACTATAAAAACTATCTAACGCCTCTCTCAAATCAAAATCCTCTCCCCAACATTTAGCAACCATTTTCGCAACAACTGTTAATTTTCTTCCTGTATCATTAATTCTAGAAAACATTCTAACAACTTGTTTAACTCCTTCGCTTTGCTCCTCTTCATTATTAATATTTTGATCTATAACATTGATAACTGAAAATCTATAATTAGTAAATCGCTCAAATAATGTATTTAATGTGTTTGCATAATCATCATTTTCGCCATATTGTCGACACAATTGTCTATATGCGGCCAATGTATTAGTTATAACTGATTCAATAGAAATTTGTAGATTTTTTTTATCAGCTTCTATTAATTCATCTATATTAGAACTACCAACCTTGCTTACTAAAAATTTTTTACTTCTTATATCAAATAAAAAACGAAACCTCTCCCCATCTATGTCAGCGCCTTTTACTGCTGCAAACAAAGAAGTGATTCTTTGTTGTCCGTCTAAAACATATGAAATTTCTGCACCAGGGGCAACTTCTCGTTGCTCAAAATTAATATTACCAATGCTTCTAGTATGAGGAAGCTTTCTTGTTGTCTTCCAAAAAATAAAACTGCCAATTGGATAACCTCTATAAATACTATCTAATAGATAACGGATATCCGCTGGTCGCCAAACAAAAGATCTTTGAAATGGTGGCACTTGAATTTTGCTTGAATCAATACCAGAAATTAATTCTTGGAATCTAATATCATCCGGCTTAACATCCATTAATATTTCAGGTTCTTCGTTTTCTTCAAATTCAAGATCGTCATTATCATCTATTTTATCAGTTTTCCAGTTATCATAAGCTCTGTCAGATAAATTCTTAATTTCCAAAGGCGTTAAAGATTCAAAATTATATTCTTTATCTTTCAACAACCAAAGACCTTTCTTTTTTTGAATTAGACCAGCTTTAACAAGGCCAATCGAGCTAAATCTAAAATGAGTGATCCAATTATACTGACCAGAATTATTTAAACCCTTTTCATGATCGGAAAGATTTAATCTGTTTCCCATTTCTTTAATAAGCACGGCAGAAGGACACTCCCCACCTTTTTCAAAAAGTACCCGTAAACACTCTTTTAAATATTCCCCCTTTCTTTCTTTTGTTATTTTTGGCATATTTTATTTGTATTTAATATTTTGATTAGAAAGTATTTCAGATAATTCTTTATAAAACTTATTATCTTTCAAATATTCAAAAACACCTTTCAGTGATATATTTGTGGACTCCATCGATCCAATGGCATACTTTGCCCAAGTGCTGGCCCTAAAATTATTAGAATACCCATCAAAGTCGTAATCTTCAGTAAACGGACTGACGCATTCGAGAATTGATTCATAGGAATTGTGAGCTGCCTGTGATTCCATCTGATAGGTTTTTGTACTTAATTCTTTAAATTCATCCCCATCTTCAGTTTTACTCTCACCAATAAATTTACTTAATTTTTTCCTACCGACTCCATGACTTAAAATTTCACCAGAAAACCATTTATTTAAATCAGCATCAACGTTTTTTAAAGCATCGGTAACCAAAAGATCAACCTGCATATTGCCCTCTTTTATAGTACGCAGTAAACAGGCGCATTCAATACCCTTTCCATTTTTCAATAAAATAAAAAAAGAACTCCAAAATTCAAACACATTACATAGCGTAAGATACATAGCAGTAATATGTGTCTGCTCAGTTATATCTTGTATGTGTGATTTAATTTTACTTAAAAATGGAAACAATGTTTTATAATAATTTATTAAAATCTCTAAGCTAATAGCAATTTCTTTAGCAATCAATGCTCTATCTTTTTCTAAGTAAAAAGGATCATCTTTTATGGCTTTTTTAGGGCCACCATCTTTTATTGCTGTTTTATGATCATTAATAAGCGACTGAATATCTTTTTTATTATCTTCTCTCATTTCTTTTTAATCTAATTTATACCTCCCCCCTGTACCATCTAAATAATCATGAATAAAGAATTTACCCATAAAGGCACCGCAAGATGGACAGGTGTTCGCCAAGTATGTAGATTCTGACGTTTTAGCATCTTGTAATTTAATTAGTACTCCTTTAGACCTAGCTAATTCTAGTTGTTTTTCATTAAACTCTTCCGGTCCATAAAGTTCTCCTTTTGAAAAAACCAGAGCCATTTTCATTAATTTGCCACATTTCCAACACTCAGCACCATTTATTTGCATGATGCTTTGCGCTAAATATTCTTCTAATTCTTTCTTCTTTATTTCTTTGTCTGTCATTTTATAGATTACTAATTATTTTGAGGCAATTGGATTGTTCCTTCATCAAGTAATCTTATTAATAGACTCGCTAAAGTAAGATACTCTATTGTTTTTAATGGATCTTCTTGAATAAAATTCAAATGAGCTTTTCTATCTCGCAAGCCGACTATTCCTTTATATAGATTCAAAAAGCCACGCTGTTCTGTTTTATCGAGTGAATTGGACAACTCATTGAAAGATATTATCGGGACTTGATCGCTATCACAACCAAAAACTCTATTCATTAAAGTGTCTCCATCGAGATCTGTTACATTTCCATTATTATTTTTACTTGGATTATTAGATTTTTGCTTAACTTGGTTTATAACTTCAACAAATGCGTTTTGGATCGCTTCTTTAAAATATCCATCCGTAAATTGACTGTAAGAAACTTTATTTATTAACGGATGAAAACGATATTCATTAAATAATTCTATCCTTTTAGATTTATCATCAATTTCATCTTTTTTTACGGAAGAAACCCCCTGTTCATTATCAGAGATACTATTTTCATCGCCTTTTTCACAAACTTCTTTTAAAGATTTATAGGCCGTTTCGAAATTAGGGTTAATAATTTCAATTTTATATAATCTTTTATTCATATTCTCCTGTCCCTCCCGGGTTTATAATTTTTATTAAGCCCATCTCTTCCAACTTTTCCAATATACCAATTTCGACTTCTGGTTTTTGATAATTAGAATCTATAACCATTGGATTGTATTCCACCCAATATCTTATTGACTCGTTTTTTTTAGTTAAAAGTGATAAGTCATAAATTTGATCCATTATTGTTAATAATCTTCTGTTGTGTTTTTGACCGATATTCATAGATATATTTTTTGTAATAACCTAATAAATTTAATTTTATCCCATTATATAATTATTTTTTAGGTCTTCCTCTTCCCTGAGATTTACTTCCAACAATTACATCACGCAGTTGATTAATTAAAGCCATTATTTCTTCTACTTTTTTAACAATACGTTTTTGTTCAGCAATTGGTGAAAGAGGAATAATCTTCTCATTTAAATACTTAAAATGTCGACTGTATCCCCTGCTTTTTGGTTTAAAATATTTAATTAAAAAATATAACCATTTTGAATCACACAGAATCGGTTTTAAAATTTTTGTACCATCAGCTCCCGCAACAAAATTAAAATCAACAAGTTTAACGTTAAGAGTGTGATCACCAAATACAACAACCGGGGTATCAATAATTATAGGTTTTACTGTCGAGATATACCCTGATATGAATTTTTCACCTTGATCAATAACTGGCCACTCTCCCTCAGTTTTAATTTCTGTAGTTTTTATTTTATCAGAGGATGCTACACTTGCATAAACATCTAATAAATTAACCCATTTCCATGATTTTGGAATCTCAAAAGGAATCTCTTCTGCTTTAATTTTAATTATATCTTTTATTTTATGTTTTACACCATTTTTTATTTTTTCTATTTGAATTTGGCTATAAAGTTCCTCAGCTGTACCATCTTTTTTATCCTGAGGAATTAGTTTACCTGAAAAAGCAAGCGATAGAAGTGCGTTTTCAAGTTCTTTAATATCCTCTGGCCTTCTAATAATTTCGATAAGATTCTCGAAGGCTATTTTTGATTCACCTCTTCCAAGTGTTTGCATTGCACTTCGAGCAAAACGAGTTCGTGTTTCGTCACTTTTTTGTTTTTTAATTTCTAGGTCATCAAGTTGTTTCATTAATTCTTCTATTTTTTGAACAATACGTTTCTGTTCTGCTAATGGTGGAAGTGGTACTTCTATCAAAGCAATAGTTTCGCTATTTAAAGTTTTTCCTTTTATAGCATTAGCGGTCCTTCCTGTCATATTAACAGCTGGAAGTATATTAAATAAATAGTCTCGTAAAGTATCATTCAATGGAAAAAATGCAGCAATTGCCTCATTGTGACAGGCGTCTACTCCTAAAATTGACATCTTTCCTATGGTTAATTTAAAACTAAATAAAAGAGTACCTTTTGGGGCAATATATCCACCAAAGACTTTATCTAAGGCAAGCTTATTAATGTTTTCTTTTGTTGAAATAACCTCTCCCCCATCATTTAAGTCAGCAATGGAAACCCATGGAATTTTAGCATTAGACCAATATTGAGGTTCTTTTCTTGGTGGAGTTTTTCCTATTCTAAATTCTACTATTTCTCCAAGTCTTACCCATTTCCATGAAGATGGAATTTCTTAAGGAATCTCCTCTGGTGTAAGGGGTAAAAAATTATGGATTTTTCTTTTACGACCAGTAGCACCATCTTCACTATTTTTACGATCAATTTTTATTTTATTGTAAAATTTTTCTGCACTTTCTTCTTTTGGATCTTGTGGGACTAATTTACCTGATGCAGCTAAAGATAACATTGCCGTACGAAGACGATCTATCCCATTAGGCACATCTATAAAATCATCCAAGTTATTTGTGATTGTTTTTATATTATTTAGTGTCATGGTATGAAAGCGCCTCGGTGATCACTGTTCGAATTTGTTCGAGCACTTTCTTCACCTCTTTTTGCTTATTATTATATGTTTTTAGAAGTTCTTCTGGCGATTCCAATACATCAATTGGTGTACGAGGATTTGTTATATCTAGATTATAATTATGACTTATTATTTCATCAATAGAAACTTTCCAAGCATGTTCATTCTCTTCACGCTTATTCCACCATTTTTTTTCAACATCAAATTCTTCAACAGTTATTGGACTTGAAGTTGAATAACTTGTTTTACCTTCTGGATAAGGATGCTCATAGTACCAAATCTCTTTTGTTGGTTCTCCTTTAGTAAAGAAAAGAAGGTTTGTATTAATACTTGTGTACGGAGAAAAAACATTTTTAGGCAAACGTACAATTGTATGCAAATTACATTCCTCAAGCAACATTTTCTTCAGTGCTGTTTTCATCCCTTCACCGAAAAGAGTTCCGTCTGGAAGAACAATTCCTGCTCTACCATGTTTTTTAAGTAAGCGGACAATAAGGACAAGAAAAAGGTCCTCTGTAGCACGAGTCTGAAATTCCTTGGGAAAGTTTGATTCAATACCGGGCTCTTCAGTGCCACCGAATGGCGGATTTGTTATGACGCAATCTATCTTATCTGCATCAGTATATTCACGAAGTGGTTTCTCTAAAGTATTTCCACGTCTCATTGTTATTGGTTCTTCAATACCATGAAGCATCATGTTTGTAATTAGGAGCATGAATGGAAGTGGCTTCTTTTCTACCCCATGAATACTTTCTTGAATCTTCTGCTCATCTTTTACAGATTTAACTTGTTTTCTCATGTGCTCGAGTGCATGAACTAAAAAACCACCGGTACCAACTGCGGGGTCTAGAATTGATTCACCAACTTTAGGGTCTACCATTTCCACAATAAATTCTGTTAAAGCACGTGGGGTGTACATTTCTCCAAAATTTCCCGCACTTTGAAGTCCTTTAAGAAGTTTCTCATAAATATCATTAAATGCGTGTCTATCTTTGGAAGCATTAAAATCAATTTCATTTATTTTATTTATGACTTGTTTTAAAAGTGTACCCTTACGCATAAAGTTATAAACATCCTTAAAGGCCATACGTGTAAGGTCTGTCCTTTTATTATCTCCTTTAGGAAGATTGCGTAATCCTGGCAATAAATCATTATTCACAAATTCAATAAGCTTATCTCCTGTCATCCCATCCATTGGACCAGCCCAAGTACTCCACTGATACTTTTTGGGTAGTGTTGGTATAAATTTATCCTTGCGAATTTCTAATGCCTTATCTTCATCATCAAGTATTTTTAAATAAATAAGCCAAACCATTTGTGAAAGTCGTGTTGCATCACCATCTAGACCAATATCTTGACGCATGATATCTTGAATTGCTTTTATTGTTGAGGGCGTAAACATATTATTGAGTATATATTACATCGAGTAATTTATCGACTGTTTCAAAGTATCCTTCTTTTCCGCCAAATAAAGAAACCAGTTCATAATCAGTGCCAAGAGAGCGAAGTGGTTCAAGGGTAAGAATACGAACACTTTCAATATCTTTTAGGGCAACATCGGCATATTTAGAAATTAATGCTTCTAGCACTTCTCGTGCCTTACCATTATATTTATCTAAATAATTCGAGCGACGAAGGGCTTCTATCCTTTCGTTTTTTTTCATCATTTTTTTATCATACGCAACGTGCATGATAAGGTCAAATAAATCAAATTCTACCCCTATTTGTTTCTGTAGTTCTTCAAGAGGAATACCACTTTCATTAATTTGATCAATTATCACTTGTCGTCTTTCAGCCGATTGCCAAGCAGTGAAAAAACTTTCAAGGGTTGGATAATGTGTCAAAATATTTTTTCTAGTAAAATCGGTTAATGATTGAGTAAGAAGTTTTCCATCTGGACCAAGATATTGCACTTGTTCTTTCACAACCGCATATGGCACACCGCTTAATGTAAATACAGGGGGTCTATCTGTGATTTCCAAAGATGAGCCTTTTGAAAGTATTACATCAACTAGCCTATCTTCGTCTTCTTTTTCTTCAATAGTAACATCCGGAGGATCCTGTTCTTTTAATGTTTTAGCAATATCTTCATCTTCAGTTACTTCGAATACACGCTCAGCTACACCATCAAATCTTGGGTCAGCAAAAAGTTTTGTAACTCCTTGAAAATCCATAATAGTAAACCACATCTTTCCCTTATCTTCTCTAACACGAGTACCACGTCCAATAATTTGTTTAAACTCCGTCATGCTTTCTATCGGTTTATCAAGTACTATTAGTTTACATGTTTGAGCATCAACTCCCGTGGATAGCAATTGTGAGGTAGTAACTAAAGTAGGAAATTTTTCTTCCGGATCAATAAAACGGTCAAGTTGATTTTTTCCTTCTTCATCATCGCCAGTAATTCTCATGACATAACGAGAATCCTCTAATGCTCTATCTCCAGAAGCATTCACTAATGCCGAGCGCATACGTTCAGCATGAGCAGTTGTTCTACAAAAAATAATTGATTTTGCATATGGATCATCAATTGCGTTTAGATATTCAACAATCTTTTCGGCAACAACTTTATCACGTTGTGGAAAAATAACTGATTTATTAATATCTCGAAGTTCAAAAAGACGGTCTTCAACAATATTTCCGCCATCATCTAGCGTGCCGATAGATGGGCGCCATCCTGTAATATCATTATCAAGCAAAACCCTTAATACTTTATATGGAGCTAAAAATCCATCATCTATTCCCTGTTTAAGAGAGTATGTATAAATTGAATCTCCAAAATAATGCGTAGTGCTAGTATCTATTGTTTCCTTTGGCGTTGCAGTAAGACCAAGGTGAGTAGCACTTGTAAAGTGGTCTAGAATTTCATGCCATTCACTATCTTGCGACGCACTACCCCGATGACACTCGTCTATAATGATTAAATCAAAAAAATCTTTTGGAAGTTTTTTAAAAAGTTTATCTTCCTCAGTAACCCCGCTCATAGCCTGATAAAGTCCTAAGAAAATTTCATAAGACATTAGATAGCCTATGTCATTAAAATTGTGTCGAGAAATTTTTGTAAGAGCATCACCAAAATGTTTCAAATCATTTATACGAGCTTGGTCTACTAAAATATTTCTATCAGCAAGAAAGAGTATCCTCTTCGCATTCCCTGATTTCCAAAGACGCCAGATTATTTGCCCTGCTGTATACGTTTTCCCCGTACCGGTAGCCATTACTAATAATAAACGTTTTTCTCCACGAGCAATTGCCTCAACAGAACGATCAATAGCAATTCTCTGAAAATAACGAGGTGATTTGGTTGGATCATCAGAATAGAAGGGCGTCTCAACAACTGCACGTAAAAGAGGAGCTTCTCCCTTCCATTTAAGATAGCGCTCATAAAGTTCTTCGGGGGATGGAAATTCATCTGGAGTAAGTATTGTTTCTGTTATTGTTGATAAACCTGTTTTATCATGAAAAAGAAATCCACTTCCATTTGCAGAAAAAACGAAAGGAACATCGAGAGCGTTTGCATATCCCAGAGCTTGTTGCATCCCTATACCAAGGTCTTTGTCCGAGTGCTTAGCTTCAATTATTGCTAGGGGCAAATTAGGTTTATATTCAAGAAGAAAATCTACCTTCTTCTTTTCGCCACGTTTTGTTGTTTTTCCACTAACATGAATACGCCCCATTGTGTATGGATACTCTTCTCTAATCTGATTGTCTTTCCAACCAGAGTTTATTATTGATGGTCTAATTAATCTATTTCGTGTTTCTTCTTCGTTCATAAAAATATTTAGTTTTGCTTTCGCAAAAAACTATATTATTTTAATAAATCATCAATTTTGAGACTTTATTTCTTATTTATATTTATTTTATCTTTCCTTCATAATCCCATAAATTTACTCAAAAGTCAAAAAAACTGATATCCAGCATTAGCCAAAAAATAAGCCTAAAATATAACTCATTTGCCTATACAAAAAAGGAGCCAATCCCTTAAGGACAGCTCCTAAATTTGTTAAGCTTGCGCTTCAACCTGCTTCTCGTAGAAAAGGTAAATCGTTTTCGGCCGTCTCTCGACAACCGTTCCAGTTTTCTTGTCTTTCTTCTCAACGATAATGAAAGACCGGATAGCCTTTTCGTCCTTACGAACGACATAGCCGTTCTTAAGCCAACCGTTAAAAGTGAAGCAATTAACAAACGGATTATAACGCTTAGCTTCATCTTCACCCCAACGCTCGGCGATTTGTTTTCTAACAAGATCAGAAGTACTCTCTGAGCCTGTCCAATTTGATTTGACTGATATAGTCATAAAATTAAATGTAGCGACTGATATTAAATTGCCGGATAACGTCGCCTTAGATTATCTATCGGCACGAAATAAGATAGCGTCTGATTGCTTGCGACAGTCAAAGTGGAGACTTGTACTACCTTGATGGGTGATAAGCTGACGCTAAAATGAGAAGCCACAGATAGACAATTAATCCCGTTTCCCTGCTTTTGACTAATACCAGTTCACGTTATAAAATAAGCTCACTATGACAGGAGAAACTAAACAACTAAAAAAGGAGGTTGATGGCCTTGTAATGGAGTTTTATAAAGCCTACTTCAAGATTATATTTTCTCGCAAGAAAATTAAGCTCAGCGAAAAACTATCAATTTCTGCAGAAATTCCTGGTCTTTTTATGGTGATTAAAAAGTATTTAGATGCCATTGAATCCGCTAAAGCCTTTAATGGTTTTATGACTGCTCTAAACAAAGAACTTAAAGAAAACGACAAAGACGGAGCTCTTTCTGAAGTAGATTTAAAAAAGATTAAAAACAGTCCAACTAAATCATATAATTGGATGTATTACAGTCTATTTAAAGAAATGATTACAGGCGCCAGTCTCTTGGCTCCTGCCCTTCAGAAAGCCCTTAAAGCCGGCAGCATAGTGCCACTAAGAAAAGCGGTGGTAGATAGTAAGCTCGAAGAACAACTCAAAGAAATTCAAGCCATAGAGAAAGACTTAATAGATGCTAAAGCCGATATTTTCATCAAGCCTAAATACTATAAAAAGTTTTTCCTAGATTTTAATAAAAGCGTAATGTCTTGGCTTAAAGCCTTAGAGATGGCTAATGAATTTGCTGACACGGAAAGTAAGCTATATAAAGAGCCACTAACTGATGCTTGGGATAATATTGAAATTCGCTTTAAGAATAATCACGATATTATCTTAAAAATAGACGGCAATGAAAGTGATTCTGATTATGAGAAATTGGGCTTTGCTGATACTCGCCAAAATTCTTCTCAAAACGCCTCTTACGTTAAAAGCTGGAATACTTTAATTCTTTTTTCTACTCAAAACAACCGCATTAAAATGAGTATGTTTGCCAGCAGCAAAGTCAAGAAAGACTTATTTAAGAAGAATAAACAAGACTTATCTAAAAGATTAAAAACCTATTTTGGCATTAAAGACGATCCGATTGTCTATAATGAAAAGAATGAAGAATATCAGATTAAAATTAAACTAGTCTCACCGCCAGAATTTAGGGACTCCTGGTCGGACCGCCATATATCCGAATCAGACATTAAAAAACTGCCGCCCAGAGAATATCTTTCAAATCATTAAAGAATTTTCCTCGCTATTTCCCTGCTAATTTAATCCTCTAACTTATCTAAAGTTAGGGGATTTTTTTATTATCTGCGAAATTTCGTCCATATAGGTTAGGAGACAAACAAAGGTCGAGCTCCTCATTAATTCCTAATCTAAACTATGTGCCAAAAAGTTTAATTACCAGCCTGTTTGTTGTTTCTTTTTTCGGCGGCATCCCCTTGGGGGAGCCGAAAAAAGAAAACAAAGGCGATAAGAAGCGTTGTGCTTCTTGACTTGACTATAAGCACACTCAACAAGATTTAAGTGATATGAACGATAACGAAAGATTAGAACGGGGACGATTAAAGTATTTAGAATACATTAAAAAATCTAGAGAAAAACGAACTAAAGGGTCTTATAAAACCAAAATTATTATCTCCGGATCATTTATTGAAGAATATATTTACCAAAACGAGATTACTTTAGGCAGAAAGGCGGTCCGTAGAAAGAAAAGAAAAAATAAACCAAAAGAAGAACAAACAGAAATGAGAAGCGGTGCTTTACGTCGAACCCGAATGACCATTATGCGTCTCGTAAATAGCAACCCCGATTTTATCACTTTCCTAACTCTGACTTTTGATGAAAATAAGTTTGAGAATAAAAAAGATATTACCGAATTTGAAAAATGTAATTATCTGTTTATGACTTTCATCCAAAGATTAAAATATAACTTCATCGGCATTAAATATTTAGCCGTTCCCGAATTTCAAGGTGATTACTATTTCCGCACCAACATCAAGAAAGAATTCGGCGGAGCCATACACTATCATCTCCTGCTCAATCAAAAAGCTGATACTAAAAAAATTGAAAAAGTTTGGCGGCATGGTTTCGTTAAAATCAACAAAATAAAATCAATCAATAATGTCGGTTTATACGTCTCAAAATATTTAAGCAAAGAATCTTTTAACCGCAAATATTTCGGCAAGAAAAAATTCTTTTACTCTCGTAACTTAAACCGTCCTCAAGAATTTAAAGGTCAAGAATGCGAAGAGATGCTGATGGGCTACTCCCCGCCACCAGAAAAAGTTTATGAAAAGGAATTTAGCAATAAATATCGAGGTGAGGTAATGGTAAACATTTATCAAATTAAATAATATGGCAAACTTAGAAAAAATTAATTTTGGTTCAGCCGGATATAAGGAATGGTTAATCGGAAAAATAAACGGCATGAAAAAAGCACTAGAAGCCGGAGAAAGTTTTGAACATTCCGAAAGCCAAGAAATGCTCGGGCGAAAATTAGCCTCTTACGAAAAGGCCCTCAAAGAAACTGAGTAAAAAGTCATGCACAACTTTTTACGTTAAAATTAATTTATAACTATTACTATGGTTAGCAAGCAAATGCTTCAAAAACTGAAAATAATCATCAAAGATGAATACGGACGAGATCTAACAGATAGCGAAGTGTTTGAAATTGGTAATGGTTTAGTGAGATATTTTAAAGCTCTAAAAAGATTGAATTTATCAAAACAATTTGCTAATATGAAGAAGCACACAAATCAAACATAATACTAAAAGCTTTTTTTATACTTGTCCCCTAAAAGGGGGCGGTTCTGACAGACAAGTATTGCTTTTAGTGATATTGGTTTGTGTGCACGGAGCCGCTCCCTTTTAGTTATCCAAAA
>Ga0172369_10004881_pt1 | contig 16779 bp, 11 predicted proteins | sample LakKiv25m_FD_114539 | JGI IMG/M metagenome (GOLD analysis project Ga0172369, IMG submission 114539) | Freshwater microbial communities from Kabuno Bay, South-Kivu, Congo - kab_022012_11.25m | ecosystem: Environmental > Aquatic > Freshwater > Lake | place: Democratic Republic of the Congo...
AATGGTCTAAAAATGCTAGTGGGCAAACCAACTTTGCTAAAGGCAATAAAACTTGGCAACAAGCAATTTATAATTATCAAATAGGCAATAAACAAGAAGCTTTTATTATTTTAGGTCATATTTTGCATTTAATAGAAGATATGACAGTGCCAGCGCATACGCGCAATGATCCACATCCAGAAGGGGATCCTTATGAAAAGTGGACAAGGAATAATTATAAAGAATTATTAACTAACTCAATTTATTTTAATAGTTTAGATAAGTATTTTGATTATTTAGCTAATTATTCTAATAATAATTTTTATAGTAAGGATACGATTTTAGGCAGCGATTTTAATAATCCAAAATTAAATAATTTATTATATGAAGATAATTATTTGTATTCTAAGATCGATAAAGTGAAATATAAAATAGTATTAACTAAAACAGATCTAAAAACAAATAAAGTATCTTATTCTTTTGTTGATAATAGCGTTAATTCTGATTATTATTCCCTCCTTGCCCCCAAAGCCATTGGCGCTGGCGCTGGGGTAATTAAATTATTTTTTGAAGAAACTCAAAAACAGCAAAATTATAAACCTCCATTTTGGAAAATTACACCGGTGGGTATTATTCAAGAAGGGTTGGGCGGTTTTATTAGTTCTGCGGAAAAAAATATTGTTGCGTCAGCAGATCAATTTTCTAATCTTTGGGACGCAACCAAAGATATGGTAACGCATTTTGGGGATAAGCAAACTAATATAAAATTTATTACTGAATTATGGAAAACCCAAGATGCATTAGCCCAAGGTTTTGTTGATATAAAACAAGATGCTCAAGATGTGGCCAATATACCAACTAAAATTACGCAAGAGTTTATAAGTGATTTTGTAGAAAATATAACTAACCCAAAACCCAAGCCGGTGGCTAATAATAATCAACCAAAAGAAGTGGTTGTTACTATCCCAAGCCAAGCGCCTAATGTAACACCAGTAATTGTTACAGAATTGCCAATTGAGCCTGCTTTACCAATTGTCCCACAAGCAGAACCTATTTCAATTAAGCCAATCGTGCCTGTAAGTTATGGTGGGGGTGGCTCTACTGCTAATCCAGTTGTAGTAAATGTAGATAATTCTAATAATGAAATTATTCAAACTCCAGCTGGTTCTAATACAGTGCCTGATACTTTGCCAGAAGCCACAACTTCTTCAACTGAAATAATAGAACCAGAACCAAGTTCTTCTACGCCGGAAATTATTATTGATACAACTCCACCAGCAGCGCCAATTATTTTAGATCCTGCGTCTAACATTTCTACTACTAGTTCTAGTTATGTAATTAATGGATTAATCTCCGCGGATACTTTTAAATTGTTATTAAATAATAATGAAGTTATAACCTCTAGCACCTCTTTTGGTATAACATCCCAATTAATACAAGGCATGAACAATTTTGATTTTGTGGCGGTTGATACTGAAAATAATTATAGCGCTACAACCTCTGTAAGTATCATCTATGATATTATCCCGCCAGTAGCTACAATTAACGCGATTTCAAATATAGACGACAGAACTAAGATTGAGGTTACTTGGTCTAGTGATGACGCAAATGGTTCTGGTACTGCTTATTATGTAGTGGAATATCAAAGCAAGAATTTAGGTACAAGTTCATCTACGGGTTGGGTTGTGTGGCAAGAAAATTCTACATCAACGGCCGCTCAATTTAATGGCGAAGAAGATTTTGAATATATTTTTAGAGTAAAAGCTATTGATAATTTAGAAAACGTCAGCGCTTGGCAAGAATCTGAGAAAAAATTAATTTTGCCGCCCAATGTGGTTATAAATGAAATTGCCTGGGGTGGCAGCGGCGCGGGTTTTAATGATGAGTGGATAGAGTTATTTAATAATTCAGATTTTGCAGTAGATTTAACAGGTTGGGTTTTAAGCGACGGCAATGATATTAATATTCATTTTAGTTCTTCATCGGTTGTAAAAATTCCAGCCTATGGATTTTATTTATTGGAAAGAACATCAGACAATACTGTTTTAAACAGGGCTGCTGATTATGTATATACTGGCGCGTTAAAAGATAGTGGAGAAAAATTAGAGCTAAAAAACAAGTTCGGTTTGATAATGGATTTAGTTGATTGTAAAAGTAAGTGGTTTGCTGGTAGAAATGATTATGATAAGGAAAGTATGGAACGTGTCAGTGTGGCCGTAGCGGGCAGTATTGCCAGTAATTGGAAAAGTTCTGTGCGTTTGGCTTCAAGTGATAGAGATACTTTAAATAATATTTTGGTAGGCACGCCAAAACATATAAATTCAACCATTACTTTTTTAACAGGTATTTTAAATGCTGATAGAACTTTAACAGCGGCCGAGAGTCCATACTTTTTAAGTTATTATACTATTGCCTCGGGTACTGTTTTATCTATTAACCCTGGTGTAACAATTATTGGTGGCAGGTCTGCATCAATACAGGTTTATGGAAAATTAAATAGTTTAGGCACAGCTGAAAAACTAATTATTTTTACATCATATAATGATGCTAGTTTAACAGAGAAATATGGTTTACCTTTAGAAAAAAATTGGTCTCAAATAAGAGCATATCCTGGAGCTACAGTAAATTTAAAGCATGTAAATTTATTAAATGGTTTAAGCAATAGTAGTATTCAAACACCAAAAAGCTTAATTTATGCAGATGGCGCAAATGTAACTTTAGAAAATGTTGATGCTAAGGGAGACACTAAAATGGGTGATAGGTATTTAGCGCAGTTTAAAGACACAAATTTTACAGTTAGTAATTCGCATTTATATGATAGTTATCAAGGGATTGAAATTGTTAGAGGTGGTGGTTCAATTACTGATTCTGTCTTTGAGAATATGGATTATAAAGCAATTGATGCCAGTGACTGTGAAAATTGTTTGGTGGAAAATAACACGTTTAAAAACAATGGCTGGAAATATACAACCTATCCAATGCTTGTAACGCGTTCCTCTGTTTCTTTTAGGGATTATTTCCCAAAATTAAAAAATAACATTTGGGATAATAATTTTGTTAACGCGCCAGATTGGACAGGGGAAATTAAGGCAACTGGTACTCTTATTCTAGATTTTGCAATTGAGCAGCCTTTAGTTATACAATCTTTAACAATACCGGTTGGCCTTGCGTTAAATATACCAGAGGGCAGTATTTTAAAAATGTCAACAAGAGTGTCTATTAATATAAAAGGCAGTCTGAATGTGTTAGGCACAGAAACTAATCCTGTTATTTTTACATCAGTGCGTGATGATGAAAGTGGCGGTAATACAAATTTGGGAGATATTAAAACATTAAATACTGATGGTTATGAATGGTCGCAATTAACTTTTAATCAATCAGACACATCAACAATAAATTATTTAACGTTAAATTACGCTAACGATGTATCTGTGCCAGCTGCGGGAATTTACGTTAATAAATCTGCTGTTATTTTTGATCATCTAAAATTATTAAATACTCGCATGCCGGGGAACGCAGTACTTTTAGTAGATGCTAATGACGTGATTATAAAAAATAGTTTAATAAAAAATTTAACCAAAAGAGATGAGAGTTTGGGATTGGCAGGTATCTATATTAAAAGCGGCGCGCCGTACTTAGATAATATTACAATTGACACGCATGATTATGGAATAATGGTTGATTACGGAGTAAGTCCTCAATTTGGTCCAGCTGGAATTACTTATCTTAATGTTCATTTTGAATCATTTGGGTTACCTGTGGTAGCGGTAGACATACCAGAATAAATAGCCTATAATAGGTAGGTAAATAATAATTTTTATAATATATGGTGGAAAAACGCCTAGTTTTGGTTATTAAGATTTTAATTTTTGCTACTTTGTTTGTGCCATTAATTGTAATGGGGAATTCTTATATTTTCCCATTTGTTTTTCCTAAGGCTATTTATTTTAGAATAGTAACAGAAATAATGCTGGGGTTATATATTATTTTATGTGTGGTAAATAAAGATTATTTACCAAAACGCACTCCAATTTCTATGGCAGTGTTGTTTTGGGCTTTGGCATTATTTTTAGCTAGTGTATTTGGAACTGATTTTAGCCGTAGTTTTTGGGGTAATTTTGAGCGTATGAGCGGCTGGTATACTTTAGCTCACTTTGCGATATTTTCTTTAATTACAAGCGCTGTAATGCTAAATTGGAGTGATTGGAAATGGTTGTGCCGCTGGTCTTTATTGTTGGCATTTATTGTTGGCTGTACAGGGTTAGAATTTTTGGTTCCAGAAAAATCAATCTTGCGTATGGGCGGTGGCGGTAGTTTAGGCAACTCAATTTATATTTCTAATTTTATTTTGTTTAATGTGTTAATTGCATGGTATTTATTGCGCAAGGAAACAAACAAAATTTGGCAGGCTTTTTATATATTGTTTGGCATATTTGGAATTTGGATCATGTTTATTATAGACAAGCGTGGCCCTTTTATTGGTTTATTGGGGGGGGTTTTTATTGGGGCTTTGTTGTACGGTTTATTTTCTAAAATTAAAAAGATTAAAATAATTACTGTTACATTAATATTAGTAATGATTTTAAGCGGTTTAACTATTTTTTCTGCCCGTAAAACTGAATTTGTAAAAAGTTTGCCTTTAATTGGCAATTTGGCTAATACTAGTATAAATACCGGTACAGCAGAAACAAGAATAATTGCCTGGAATATTGCGATTCAGGCTTGGAAAGAAAAGCCTATTTTTGGTTGGGGGCCAGAGAATTTTTATTACGCTTTTAATAAATATTATAATCCACGTTCTTTAGAACATGGGTATTATGAAACTTGGTTTGATAGAAGCCATAATATCTTTTTTGATTATTTATCCACTAGTGGTATTGTTGGTTTTGTGTCATATTTAGGATTATTTTTTGCAATTGCTTGGGTATTAATTAAAAACTATTTAAAGAAAAAGATTGATTTAGATTTTTTGGTTTTTATCTCTGTCTTTTTTATAGCTTACGCAATTCAGAATGTTTTTGTGTTTGATCATTTAAGTTCATATTTATTGTTCTTTTTGATTTTAGCAATGGCCGATGCATTTTGTTCTGCGGAAAGAACAGGAGCAAAAGAAAAAGTTGTAAAAATTATTAAAGAGGTGGGTAAAAAAAATAAAAATGAGTGGCCGTTAGGTGCAAGTTTTGTTGTTGGAGCGTTAATGCTCATAGTTATATATCAAACAAATATTCAACCAGCTAAGGCTAATAATTTAGATTTTCAGTCACAAAGAATGTTGCAAGGTAATATTAGTAGTGGTTTTAATAAAATCAAGCAAGCTTTAGAAATTAGTCAAATCAATAGCACAGATATTCGTTCTGATTTTTCTAGAGCAATGTTGAGTCTAACTGCTTCAACTGAAGCAAAAAAAGATAAAGCATTTAATGAGGCAATAAAATTTTCAATGGAAGAAACTAAAAAAACCCTTGCGGCACATCCTTTGGAAATTCAGGGTTATTTATTATTGGCGCAATATTATGCCATGATTGGTAAAATAGGTGAGGCACAAACATATTTTAGCCAGGCGCAGAATTTAAGTCCAAAACGGCAGCAAGTGGCGTATATGTGGGTTAGATTAAAAATGGCTTTGAAAGATTATGAGGGCTCTTTGGCTTTATTAAATAAAGTTAAGAGTGAGAACAGTAAAATTGCAGATACAGATTGGTATTTGTCTTTGGTGTATGCAGAAAAAAATGATAAAGAAACTGCCTGGTTGTATTTAAAGGAGGCTATTGTTAAGGGTAAGGATTTTACTCAACCAACAGAAAGAGAGTATGTTTTAAATATTTTAGATCAGCATCAAGATTGGGAAGCAGTAAAGACAAGCGGAGAATTATTTTTACTTAAGGAACCTAATAATCCAAAAATATTATTAAAATTGTCTAAGGCTTATGCTGCTTTAGGAGATATGGTTAAAGCTAAGGAAATGGCAGAAAGGGCAGCAAAATAAGTATAAATAACCCTGCGTCAAGCAGGGTTTTGTATATAGACTTCTTTTGTTTTATTTATCATGTTGTCTAAACTATACTGATTGCATCGTTCTTTTGCAGATGTTGCTAGTTGGGTTTGTAGATTAGAGTTATTTATCAGATTTTTAATAACCATTGAGAGTTCTTGAGGATTTTTTGGTTCAATTAATAAACCATCAATTACATCTCTAATTATTTCTGGTATAGCTCCAACTTTTGTGGCAATGATTGGTAATTCTGCTGCCATAGCTTCTAAAATTGTGTAAGGAAATCCTTCTTTAATTGATGGTAAGACAAATATACCAAAAGCCTTTAGATATTTAGAAGCGTCAGATAAAGAGCCAAATAAAATTATTTTATTTTGTAAATTATAATGCTGGATTTGCATTTCAAGATTTTTTCTTGTCTGTCCTTCACCAATAATTATTAATTGACAATTATTAAAACTATTTTGTTCATTTAAAATTTGTACTGCCTCAATTAAATATTTTAAGCCTTTTGTTTTGTATAAATTGGCAATTGTGCCAATAATAAAATTTTCTGTTGGTAAGTTTAGGTCTTTTTTGGCTGTTTTTTTGTCTAAAAAAATTAATTTATTTAATGCTATTCCATTAGGAATAATAAAAATATTTTCTTTTTTTGCTGTTTGATATTTTAATGCAACTTCTTTTTCTTTATTGGATAAGACAATTGTTGCGTGGCGTAAATTATTGGCTAAACGTTCTAAATTAAGATATAGCACTTGTTTTAATGTATTTTGAGGTTCTAAATAAGCCCAGCCGTGGGCTGTATAAATGACTTTTGTGTGTTTTGTGTTGGCTAGTAGAACTGCTAGTTTATTTGCTAAGGCGCCAATCACACCTGCCTTGGAGCTGTTTAAATGAATAATATCAAATTGTCTTTGTTTTAAAAATTTAGCAATCTCTAAAATAGCTAAAAAATCATGATAAGGATTTATATTGCGTTTTAAGTGTTTAAAGAGGTGCGTTCTAATTTTAAAATTCTCTAGTTTATTAATCAAATCATGATTTGTGCCATCTGGACCAGCGGCAACAGCTATATCAAAATCATTGGCTAAATTAGTAGCCAAATCAAAAATGTATTTTTGCGCCCCACCCCATTCAGATTGGGTGACAATGTAGAGTAGTTTTTGTTTGTCTTTTTTGATCTCCATATTATTTATGAAATGTTCATATCATTTTTTTGCTGCGGACTAGCGCCCACGTCGGCAAAAATGATATGAATACTTCAAGGTGTCTATATAAATTTATGTTGACTTTTAGTCTTATTTTGAGTATACTAAAAAAAGCCTTTTTAAGCAAGAATAAGCTAAATCCAAGAGATGTATTTAAAAATTTTTTGCGCTGCGGACTTGTCGCCACGTCGGCAAAAAATATTTAAATACATTCCTTGTTAATCTTTTATAGGTTTAAATATGAAAAAAACAATTTTAGTTACCGGTGGAGCTGGGTTTATCGGCTCTCATCTATGTGAAAAGTTATTATCTATGGGTCAAAAGGTGATTTGTTTGGATAATGTTTTTACAGGGTCTAAGGAAAATATTCAGCATTTATTTTCTAATCCAAATTTTAGTTTTGTTGAGCACGATATTATTAATTCGTTTTTTTCTGACACAAAAATAGATCAAATTTACAATCTAGCGTGTCCCGCGTCTCCTGTACATTATCAAGTTAATGCTATCCGTACTATTAAGGCTAACACTTTGGGAGTAATTAATATGCTGGGGTTGGCAAAAAAACAAGGCGCTAGAATTTTGCAAGCATCTACTTCAGAAGTTTATGGCGACCCAATGGAGCATCCACAAAAGGAATCTTATAGAGGTAATGTTAATACTATTGGCCCGCGCGCTTGTTATGATGAAGGAAAACGTGTAGCGGAAACTTTATTTTTTGATTACCACCGTAAATGGGGGTTGGAAATTAAAGTAGTGCGAATTTTTAATACTTTTGGCCCAAAAATGGCAGAAAATGATGGCAGAGTAGTTAGTAATTTTATTATTCAGGCTATTAATAACAAACCAATCACAATTTACGGAAGGGGTAACCAAACCCGTAGTTTTTGTTATGTTAGTGATTTAGTTGATGGTTTAATTAAGATGATGAATAGCACAAAAACTTTTACAGGACCTGTTAATTTGGGAAATCCAGTTGAATTTACTGTTAAGCAATTGGCAGAAAAAATTATTAAAATGACTGTGTCAAAATCAAAGATAGTTTATAAACAATTACCAATTGATGACCCAAGAAAGAGAAATCCAGATGTTACTTTGGCTAAGAAAATTTTAAAATGGCAACCAAAGGTAAAACTAGAAGATGGGTTAAAAAAGACGATAGAGTATTTTAAAAGTATATAAGAGCCTTATCTTAATATTTTTTGCAGACTCGGCGACAAGTCCGCAGCGCAAAAAAAAATTAAGATAAGGCTCAATCAAGACAATTTCATGAATTTCTATTTTGTTAAAAATCTATTTATCTCAATGCGTCCTCGTCAATGGATAAAAAATCTATTTATTTTTGCTGCTTTAATTTTTGCTAAAAAATTTACAGATGTTCAAGATTTGCAAATTACATTAGTTGCTTTTGTTGCTTTTTGTTTAGCCTCAAGTGCTGTTTACTTACTTAATGATGTAGTTGATTATCCAAAGGATAAACTACATCCATTAAAAAAATTCCGTCCTATTGCTGCTGGTAAAATATCTTGTAAATTAGCGACAATTTTTAGTTTAGTTTTTGTTTTTTTAAGTTTATTTATTGCTCAATTAATTAATAATCAACTTTTAATTGTTGTTTTTGGTTATTTAATTTTAAATATTTTATATTCTTTTTATCTTAAAAAAATTGTAATACTAGATGTAATTGTAATTGCCTTAGGTTTTGTTTTAAGAGTTATTGCTGGGGCAGTGGCAATTAATGTTATTTTTTCTTCGTGGTTACTTTTGTGCACTTTTTTTCTAACGCTTTTTTTAGCAATTGGTAAACGTAAAAATGAATTGGTTAATCTAAATGGTAATTCTACACGTGGTGTTTTGTCGCAATATTCCAAAGAGTTGTTAGAACAAATGACAATGATTGTATTGCCGGCTACTTTAATTACCTATACTTTATATACTTTTAATTCCGGACACACACAGTGGTTAATTTTTACAGTACCTATTGTTTTATATGGTCTGTTTCGTTATTTATTAATAATTGATAGAAAAAAAGAATGTGATAATGGGCCCACAGATGATTTATTATTTGATAAGCCATTGCAGATTACAGTTTTAGTTTGGGCTGTAATGATTATGTTATTACTAATTAAATTATGAAGATTTTAATAGCAACTGGCATTTACCCACCAGACATTGGTGGGCCAGCCATGTATGCAAAAAATCTAAAAGAAGAATGGGAAAAAACAGGCCACATTGTTGCCGTGACTTTTTTTGGATTTGAAAAAAAAATGCCAACAGGCATTAGGCACATATATTATTTTTTTAAAATTATTCCTCAAATATTTTCTTCTGATTTTATTTTAATTTTAGACACTTTTAGTGTTGGTTTGCCAGCAGTAATTGCGGCTAAAATTTTTAACAAAAAAACAATCTTGCGTGTTGGCGGCGATTTTTTATGGGAGCAGTATGTAGAAAATCATCAAGTAGATATTACTTTGAATAAATTTTATGAAATTAAACCCAAGCTTAGTATAAAAGAAAAAATTATTTATTTTCTAACTAAAATTGTTTTTAAAAATGCTTCAGCTATTGTTTTTAGCACAGACTGGCAAAAAGAGATTTTTGAAAAAAATTATAATTTATTAAAAAGTAAATGTTTTATCATAAAAAATTATTATCCAGAAAAGAAAATTGAGGGTAGGAACTCTTTTAAGAAAAATTTTTTATGGGCTGGCAGACAAATATATTTAAAAAATACTAATAAATTAATTAAGGCTTTTAGAAAAGCTAAAGAAATTAATCCGTTAATAGAGTTAGATTTAATAACTGGTGTTGATAATAAAGAACTAGCAGATTATCTTAATCAATGTTATGCGGTTGTATTACCATCCTTAAGTGAAGTTAGTCCTAATTTTATTTTAGAAGCAATAAGCTGGAATAAAACTTTTATACTTACTAAAGAAACTGGATTTTATAATGAAATGAAAGAGTTTGGAATTTTTGTTGATCCTTTGGACGAAGAAGATATTAAAAATAAAATTTTATTTTTAGCAGATGAAAATAATTATAAACTAACCAAAGAAAAAATTAACAATTTTAATTTTACGCATAGTTGGAAAGATGTTGCAGAAGAATTTAAATCAATATTTCAAAAAATATGAAGATTTTGGTAATTGGTTTAGATAAAAAAATCTTGGAACTTAATTCCGAGGTTGGAAACCGCGCTATACAATATGGCGCCTTAGTTGATATTTATGAAATTTTGGTGCCGAATTCTAAAAAAGTTATTCAACAATTAGCTTCAAATGTTAGAGTTGTTGGTTCTGGTGGACAAAACAAATTTTTACAATTAATTAATATATTTAGAATTGCCAGGAAATCAATTAGTGAAAATAAAATCAATGTAATAAGTATCCAAGATGTTTATTTTTTAGGGTTGCTTGGAGTTTTATTGTCAAAAATATGTGCTGTTGGTTTGGAAATTCAGGTACATGGATGGGAAAAACATTTTGGTTTGCGAAAATTAATTACAATGTTTGTTCTTTCCATGGCTAATTCTATTAGGGTGGTAAGTAAAAGATTAAAAAAAGAATTAGAAGAGGAGTATGGTATATCGGATGGTAAAATTACAGTTGTTCCAGTTTTGTTAAATGGTAAAGTAGAGAATGTTGGTGTTGTCACAAAATCGCCTAATTTTGTCTTTTTAACAGTTGCTCGTTTAGTGAAAGTAAAAAATGTGGACATACAAATTTTGGCGGCTGCAGAATTAAAAAAGAAGGGTATTAAATTTGAATGGTGGATTATTGGCGATGGGTCAGAAAAAAATCGCCTAATTAATTTATCAAAAAAATTATTAGTTGAAGATGTAGTTAAGTTTTTGGGGTGGAAAAATAAGCAGGAATTAGCATTATATTATAGAACAGTTGATTGTTTTGTTTTAACGTCTAAATATGAGGGGTGGGGGATGGTGGTGGTAGAAGCCGCCGAAGCTGGGTTGCCGATTATTATGACAGATGTTGGGTGCGCGGGAGAATTAATAATAGATAAAGAAAGCGGTTTAATTGTTAAAGATTTTCAAGAACTTGTTTTGGCAGCGGTAAAAATTATGATTGATAAAGAATTAAGAGTTCGCTTATCTCAAGAAGTAAAGAAAGTGATTGGTAAATTACCATCTGCTCAAGAAGCACTAAAATTATATTTAGAAAGTTGGCAAAAAGCTAAATTATGAAATTACTTATCTTAACGCAAAAAGTGGATAAAAATGACTCTGTGTTGGGTTTTTTTCATCGTTGGTTAGAAGAATTTGCTAAAAATTTTGAGTATGTTACGGTTATTTGTTTGGAATTAGGTGAATATGATTTACCAAGTAATGTTAAGGTTTTAAGTTTAGGTAAGGAGATGGGGCAATCTAGAATTAAGTACCTGTATAGATTTTATAAATATATTTTGCAAGAGAGAAAAAATTATGATAGTGTGTTTGTACACATGAATCCTGAGTATGTTGTTTTTGGTGGTATAATTTGGAGATTATTGAATAAGAAAATTGGTTTTTGGTACACTCATAAATCTGTTACTTGTTCATTGTGTTTAGCAGAAAAATTTAGTCAATTAATTTTTACTGCTTCAGTAGAGAGTTTTAGAATTAAAAGTAAAAAAATAAAAGTTGTAGGACATGGTATTGATGTTTATTTATTTAAACCCGGCATCGAAGAAATAGCTATTAGAAACAAGATATTAATGATAGGTAGAATTTCTGAGACAAAAAATCAGTTAAATTTGCTGGAGACTTTTACAGAAATTAATAAAACATTCCCGGATTATATCTTGTATTTTATTGGTTCAGTTCTTACTGAAGCTGACAAAATTTATGAAAATAAGATTAAAGATTTTTTAAAAAATAATATTATTAAAAAACGAGTCGTCTTTTGTGGAAGTCTTAATCAAGCTGAGGTGGCTAATTATTTATCTCAGGCCAGACTTTTGGTAAATTTAAGTTCAACTGGTAGTCTGGATAAGGATGTCCTTGAAGCTTTATCCTGCAAAGTGCCGGTCATCACTAGTAATAAAGCTTTTATTAATTTAATACCTGAGTGTGTCATTAGTTCTAATAAAATTTTAAGACAAAGAATGATGGTAGAATTGGCAAAAAAAGAAGATGGAAACAGTAGGGATTTAATTATTTCATCACACAGTTTATTGTCTTTGATTCCTAAAATACACAAAGCTTACGAAATATGAAACAAGATAAAAAACAGGTAAGTGTTTCGCATTATAAATTTAGGCACTATGATAATCTAGAACGGTTTGCAAGTTATTGGCATCAACTAGATTTAATTTTGGCTGAAGAACCGGCAAGTGTTTTGGAAATTGGAGTAGGTACCAAGGTGATGTCAAATTATTTAAAAAGTAATACCGGAATCTTGAACACTTCTTTAGATATTGCGAGTGATCTTTCTCCTGATTATTTAGGTGATGTAAAAGCATTACCTTTTGCTGATAATAGTTATGATTTAGTGTGTGCATTTGAAGTCTTAGAACATTTACCTTTTGATCAATTTGAAAATTGTTTAAAGGAATTAAAGAGAGTTAGCAAAAAAGTAGTTGTATTAAGTTTGCCACATTTTGGCCCAATAATAAAATTTGATTTTAAATTTCCATTTGTCAAAGAGAAAAAAATAATGATGAAAATACCCATCTCTAAAGTTCATAAATTTAATGGACAGCACTATTGGGAGATTGGAAAGAAAGAGTTCTCCTTAAAAAAAATCTTAAATATTTTAAGACAATATTTTATTGTTAGTAAACAATTTGTAGCGTTTGATAGTCCGTACCATCATTTTTTTGTACTTATTAAAAAATAGTTTATATGCAAAATGAAGATGTTAAAGAAATTTATAATAAATTTTTAAAACAGGAGGAAATTGGCGATTATGAATTTTATCGTTGGTCTACCAATAGTATCTTGCGTTCGCAGTATTTCATGACTTTAAGATGCGTTTTAGATTTTCTAACTAGAGTTAATTCTCCAGCAAGATGTTTAGAAGTAGGACCCGGACCTGGGACTTGGACTAAAAAAATATGTGAAAAATTTCCACAGACTAATTTTACTTTAGTAGATATTTCTGAAGAAATGCTCGGACAAGCAAAAAAGAATTTGTCATCAGACAGAATAAATTTTTTTGTTTCTGATTTTTTGCAATTTTCTTCTTTAGAAAAGTACCAATTATTTTTTTCTTCTCGTGCTTTGGAGTATTTTGTCGATAAAAATAATTTCTTTTTACACCTAGAAGGCTTACTTGATTTCCAAGCTAGAGGTTTTGTTATTACCAAAACACCACATTATTTTTTGTCTAAATTACGGGGTAGTGTTGTAAAAGATTTTCATTCATGGCAAATTGCTCCGCAAGCATTAAGAAAAATCATTGAAGCAAATGGTTTTAAGGTGATAAAAATTAGGCCAGTTACTATGCGTTTCCCAGGTGTGAAAATAGTTTTTGTTAATGATTTATTGTTTAAGCTGTTTCATAGCTGCCGAATGAATTTTATATTACAATTTTTATCTGAGTCATATAGTATTGAATTTGAAAAATTATGATCATGGAATTGTACGGGCTCCCTGGATCTGGTAAGAGTACCCTAGCCAGACAAGTAGAAGCAAAAAATTATCAGGTAATAAAAATAGATAATCGCTGGGAACTTTTTTACCTTAATGTCTTATTTTTATTTAAAAATCCTGGCTGTTTTTTTTATTGGTTGTATTTGATTTTTGTTAATAAAGTTGATAGTAAATTATTTTATTACAAATTTTTGAATGCTTTTCTGTATCGTAACGCCAAATATATTAAGGCCCAGAAAATATCTAAGACAATTATTGATGAAGGTTTTTTTCAAAACACTTTGTCTTTTTTTGAAAATTCAATTAATGAGGATTTTTTAATTAAATTTGTTGCTAAATTACCACGTCCAGATTTATTAGTAGTTTTTAATATGGATGAGACTGTAATAACCAATGAACGGTTTGAATCGAAACTTCTTGCTACTCGGTTGCAGTTTGGGGATAGTTATGTTGTTAAATGGAAATCCGTCCTTTTGGGCAATAATCGACTTTTTTTGAATTATATTCAGACTCCATATTTTTCCTCTAAACAAAAAATAATTTTTATAAAAAATGAAAAAGATATTGAAGATTTTTTATTAAGAATATGAAAAATTATTTTAAATTACTTTCTTATTTATTTTTTTATCCTTTTTTGTTTTTGAAAAAACCTCGTGTGATGATTTTGTTTTATCACTCAGTTGGTGAAAGTAATTGGAAACATCAGATATCAGAAAGAGATTTTACTAAACAAATTGAATATTTGGTAAAAAATTTTAATATTATATCTCTGGATAAGTTGATGAATTTTGTTGATGGAAAAATTACTTTACCTGACAAAACTATTGCCTTAACTTTTGATGATGGTTATGAAGATAATTACCAATTAATTTTTCCTATTATAAAGAAATATAATTTGCCAATAGTTATATTTTTAACTACTAATCTGGATCGTATGGAGTGTCTGGGTAATTTATCTAGGTTAACTTGGGAACAAATAAAAGAAATGCAAGAAAGCGGTTTAGTTAAGTTTGAAGTTCATGGGCACGATCATCTCAATTTGCGTAAATCTTCTAATGATCCAGAAAAATTAAAAGAACAAATTATTAAGTCTCGTGATCTTATCCAATTACAATTAAATTATCATTCAGAGTATTTTGCTTACCCTTTTGGTCACCGTGATAGTAAAATTGTCGTTTTTTTAAAAAATAATGGTTTTGCAGCTGCGTTTTCTATTACTGAGGGGTTGTTGAAACCAGAGGATGATAGGTATTGTATAAGAAGGGTTTTGATTGATAGTACGATGAATTGGTTATTGTTTAAATTACGCGTTAATGGGACTTTTCATTTTCAGAGGATTTTTCTTAACTTTCTGCGAAAAATATTTTAGATATGAATGAAGAATTAATTTCTTGTACAATAGGAATTTTGACATATAATTCTGGTAAATATTTAGCCAGATGCTTAAATAGTCTCCAAGGTTTTGGAGAAATTATTATTAGTGATGGCGGTAGCACTGATAATACTTTGGAAATTGCCAAAAAATATAATTGTAAAATAATTGAACAAACAAAAAAGAATCAGCCTATTGATGATTTTTCCCGTGAGCGAAATAATATTTTTGATCAGGCTAAGTATGATTGGTTTTTTTATTTGGATAGTGACGAAATAATGTCACCAGAGTTGAGATTGAAAATGAGTGAAGAGGTAATGAAAAAAGAAAATAAATTTCAATTGTTTAAAATTAAATATTCTTTGGTTGGAGAGCGGCTGCAAGTTTTTCAATCTTATAAACCATATTACCAAATTAGGCTTTTTAATCGTAATACAGGCGCTAGATTTATAAAAAAGATGCACGAGAAAGTTATTTTTGATGAAACAAAATATCAGGTAGGTGTTATTAATGAACCCTGGTTTGTTCCGCTAGATATAAATTTGGATTTTAAGGTTTATCGGTCAAAGGTGGAATTTAGAATAAGACAAATGTTGTCTAGTTGGAAGTTTTGTGTTTTTTCAAAATTTCTAACTAATGGTATAATTCCAGAGTTTTTTTCTATAATAAAACAAATTTATAAAATAATTTATTTGCGACTTAAATATGAATCTAGTGAAATTGTTCCACTTAAATATGAGTTTTATCGTATTTATTCACATTTATTTACGATAAAAGAGCTTATCAGGCAATTTTTTATTTTAAGAAAAAAAATTGATTTTTTAAATATGCGAAAAATGTACTTAATTTTTCATGGGCGATTCCCTTCAGAAAAAGCAGCAGCACTTTTTGTTGCTAAAAGTTGTGAAGCTTTTGCCGATTTATCTTTGGATGTTACCATTCTTGTGCCTAAGATGAAAGGTTGGGGGAGTGTGGATCCTTTTTCTTTTTATCAAATTAAAAATAACTTTAAAATAGATTATTTACCAACGATTGATTTATTTTCTAATAAATTTTTCAAACATTGGGCTTTTTTAATAAGTTTTATTATCTTTTCAATATCGTGTTTTTTTTATTTATTATTTAAAAATAAAAAAGATGTGATAGTTTATTCCAATGAGAGTCTGCCGTTGCTTTTAATTTCTTTTTTAACAGATAATACTTTTTATGAAGTTCATGATTTTCCAGAGAGGAAATTTAAATTTTATAATTTATTATTTAAACGCTTGCGCTGGATTTTATCTACTAATCGTTGGAAGAAAAATAGACTAAGTGAATTGTTTAAAATTAAACAGGATAAAATTTTATATGAGCCAAATGCTATTGATTTGAATGAGTTAGACCTTCCTGTTAATCGTGTGATGGCCAGGCAATATTTAAGCTTACCATTAGATAAAAAAATCGTTGTTTATACCGGCCACTTGTATTATTGGAAGGGAGTAGATACATTAGCGGATGCGGCTAAATTATTACCAGATGATTATTTGGTGTACTTTGTGGGTGGTACAGACGCAGATATTGTTAATTTCAAAAATAAATATGGGAAAATAAACGGAGTTATTCTGGCTGGTTATCGAGCACATATGGAAATTCCTTA
>Ga0172369_10004891_pt1 | contig 16739 bp, 17 predicted proteins | sample LakKiv25m_FD_114539 | JGI IMG/M metagenome (GOLD analysis project Ga0172369, IMG submission 114539) | Freshwater microbial communities from Kabuno Bay, South-Kivu, Congo - kab_022012_11.25m | ecosystem: Environmental > Aquatic > Freshwater > Lake | place: Democratic Republic of the Congo...
ACCACAGGATGCTAACTTACCCAAGCCCGCAAGGAACCGTAAGAAAGCAGGCTGGTTTTCATCTGCCTATTAGGCGGACTAATCAACTTTAGCTGTTGATGGAAAAGATGGGAGAAGGACAATTGAATTCAAAAAAAGTCAGTTTTGGTTTCTTTTTGTTGCTGTTTGTTCTCTTAGCAGCTTTGGATGCTCATGCACAAGACCTAACCACCGATGAAAAAGATGAGCTGGAGAAGGTAGACCAGGCCTTGGCAAGTGGCAGCTACAAGGCTACGGCGGGAGATGCTTGGCTGTTCTATCGGAGCGGCAATGCCGCGAATTATGCAAAGGCCGATGCGATTCTAACCAAGTTCATCTCATTGCAGGACAGCCTTCCCGAATCGAAGACCTACGGTCAGTGGGCTTGGTCAGAAGGCGCAGAGATCGGTGATTTGAACGTCGCTTTGTTCCGTGCGCATGACATGTTCCGAAATTTGTGGGAGCAGCAAGGCAAGATGTCCGGCGCAACGCAGGGAAAGCATCTGACGTCCTGCAAACGGCTGGTTGAAGCAGCCAAGCGTCGCTGGGACACGGAAGTGTTCGACATCGGCAGGGATTTCGTTGCTTACAGCAACGTCTTTGTCCTGTGGGTACAAACCTTCACCTTGGCCGGTGATCGCCTTGATGATACCAGGATCAAGGCGACGGCCCAAAGCCAATGGACTCGCTGGTACAATCACATCTCCTTTATTGGAATCGACGAATTCGCCTCGCCCACCTACAACAACGTTATCTTCCGCGCGCTCATGGACATTCATGATTTCTGCCATGACGAACGCATTCAAAAGGAAACCAAAGAGGTGATGGATCACGTTTACCTCCTGCAATCTGCACTGACGCACCCAGTCCTCAAGCTTCCGGTCAGCGGAATCAGCCGCGACTATCGGATCTTCCTCAAGGAAGCGGACGCGCGCTCGGGCGTTTTGACCACTCCATTGGCAGGCTATGCACCTCCTGCAAAAGCGGTTGAAATCAATGAGAATCGCAAGTATCCATTCGAGGTAATCGGCAAAGCTGCCATCAGTCCATTCATTTTCAAGTCGTTTCAGCTTAAAGACGCGGCCATGGGAAGCATGACTGGCGGCGCATGCTTTCAACAGCAGATCCATTGCCTAGCCGCAGTCGGAAAATCCGCAAACGAACGGGCGGTGGCTTTCATTCAGGGTTCCAACACGCCTGTTAACGGATATGCGGATCAAAAAGGCATGTCCTGTCTGTGCGTCTATAACCGGCTACCGGCCCTCTGGCATCTCACCCAGTGGCGCGGGGACATGGCCTCTTATCGGGAGACCTTCGGAGAGTTCGGCGTTGGCCTTTCGTTGCTGTGGAAAGCAAAGTCGGAAAAACCTGATCACATCGTTCTGGAAGCATTCGGCTACGATTTGCACCTTTTCCCATTTGCAGTGCAAAACGAAAGCATCGTGCCCTGCGAGCTGGCCCTCAAGCACCGAACCAGCTCGAGCCCACGCTACCATCCAAGACCGTTGGTTTTCGATGAATATGTTTTCCCGGAAGAGCCCGACTGGTTTGGGGTGTTTGTCGTATTGGTCAAGTCCGGCTCAAAGGTTGATAATCCGGCAGTCAAATATACCATGAAGGACGGCATTCGGACTTTCAACACTCGCAAAGGACACCAGATTCGGTTGTTCACAACCGAAAAAGGCGATACCCAGCAGCTTCACAATGTCGATCCTGCCCTCATCCCGCTATTGAAAATTAGCGAACCGAATTGATCAGTGTGTGGATCGACAGAAGCAAAAGACAAAGGCCGGCATCAAGTTGCCGGCCTTTTTGATTTTATCTCTGTCTTGCACCGTAGCAGAGATCCTGCATGCAAATTTCCAATCCTCTGTTACGCGCGTTTTTGTCGATTCGTGTCCTGATACAAAAAGATCATAAAATTCAACGTCACGACAATAAAAATAACAACAAAACGGTTATAGACTCTGTAGAAATTGGAATGTGCTCGTTGAAGATCGAAGGTAATACGATTGGATTGCAAGCTTTTTTGTCGTAAGGAGGAATAGTCTATGCCCGGTGATGATAAGAAGGGTGGAATCATGAGGCCGATTATCATTGGTGTTTCGACCACCGTGTTGACTGCGGCTGCGCTATCCTATCTCGGACTCGAGAAAAAGTCATCGCCTGATGTCAAGGCGCAACCGGCAGTGTCGACAACGGAGGTTGAGCTGCGCCAACGCCAGGTCGAATTGGAGGAAAAGATACACCAGCTCAGTGAGAAGGAGTTGACTCGCCGCCAGGATGAATTGGATGACAAATTGCGCCAATACGAACAAAAGTTCAAGAAGACCGACTACCAGGATGATAACCGATCGCAACAGCAATCAAGTCTGCCAAACATCGGTGGCACTTGGCGCGATCCCAATACCCAAGCTTCATATCTGATCGAACAGCAAGGCGAGCAGTTCACCATCAAAGAATTTTCCGTAGGGGTTGTCAGCGCTGTGGGTCAAGGAACGATTATCGGCCAAAGCGGCAGCTTTTCCTACTCGACGATTTTAGGAGCCTACGGAACGGGTCGTATTACGATCGGTGAAAATGGCGGTTATCTGGCTTGCGTTTTCACCGATGCAATCTCACAAATGACCTTGAGCATCAATCTGTACCGATAATATCGGCAAGGCCTCCGCCTCTGTACAACGGCGGCGATGGGCAATCGCTCAAATCCCAAGCGTTGAGAGCGGTGTGACGTACATTGACTTGAGGAATCCTTCAAAACAAGTGTGGCCTGCTTAGCCAGTGCGAAAAATAACTCTTGCTCTTTGTGGGCCTAATTGCTATCATTGAGCACAGGCAGTAAGGCTTTGCACGGCGAGGCAGGTAGACATGAATAGCATGAGAGACGCATTTTAGGCAAAGCTGGACCTAAGATGTGACTTTTTTGTGAACCGGCTGCTGCGCACTCTCGAGCATTTTGCTGATTGAATGCTTGCTGACCTGCCGAGAAAGTTCATCACTTGATTCGAAACCATAGCTGGAATGCAATTCATCTAAAAAGTGGAGGCTACGATGAGTGTCAGATTCTTCAGCTTATTTCTAATCTCAGCGCTCTTTGTGAGTCAAGGATGCCGGCATGTTAGCGAGAGACAGAGCCAACGCCCGACGCATGTTCTGCAATTCATTACCGGGGAATCGAGAGTCGAAGGGGAGGCAACGCTGTTCGTGCAGAATGGCCAAGCCCGGATCAAAGTGGTTTTGCCGGATGGCGAGATTCTTACCTCGCAATATGCGATGAACGATTCCAACCAAATCCGGTTTCAATTGGCGCGCATTACCGAGGGTAAGCTGGCGGTGATCCAATTTATAGGCACAGGAGAAACCGCTAACGGGCACGAAGGAGCATTTGTCGGAATGGTCGATGGCAAGCTGCGCGACGATATGTCCGGCCATTTCATTTTGAAAGAGAAGAAGCTTTGACATTGTGCCGGCACCACTTCGGCCTACCACAATTGGCCTTGAGATTTAAAATCCCGATTCTGCTATTGGCTTTGTTGACGGTCGCTTTTCTGCCCGCTTCTGCAAAAGGGCAACTGCAATGGCAAAGATACGTGGGCAATCCGATCTTGCTTCCCGATCCTCAGTCCGGCATTTCGGGCTACAGCGATCCGTCACTGCTGTTTGACGGCACGACTTTTCATCTGTGGATTTCCGCCGGCGGATTCATCTACGGCAATCCTAACGTCGGTGTGCGGACATTTTACTTTACTTCCCAAGATGGATTCGCTTGGTCTGCGTATCCCGAAAATCCGGTCCTGCGCGAAAACAAAGCCGGCGCTTGGGATTCCGGGCACATCGAGACCCCTTCAGTCATCATGATCGACGGCCAGTATTGGCTATATTACACTGCCACTGTCGATTCTGCGGCCGATGACCCGGCAAACCTGCAACTTGGACTTGCAACTTCTATGGATGGCTCGACTTGGATTCGCCATCCAGAAAATCCCTTGTTAGGACGCGGCACGCCAGCAAGCTGGGAAGGGCGTTGGATTGAATCTCCCAGCGTACTAAAGACGGCCCCGCTTTTCTACCTTTGGTACAACGGCGTCGATATGGATTGGCAGGTCCATGTCGGACTGGCTACTTCAAGGGACGGCATCCATTGGGAAAAATATCCGGGTAACCCGGTCTTCTCGCCGGATGCAGCGAGCAACTGGGAATCCGCAGCAGTCTATGCCCCACAAGTGCACAAGCTTGGCGACCGACTTGTTATGATTTATACGGGGCTGGTGTTTGGTGAAGCCACCTATGACTTTGCCCACTCAAGTAATGGCATCGCGGTTTCGCAGGACGGGATTGACTGGCAGCGACTGCAAGATGAGCCGATATTCTCCGAAATGCCAGGTGCATGGGATTCCACCGGAGCTTTCACCCTGGATTGGACGGTCGCTGATGAAAAGCTTCTAATGATTTACGCTTCCGGCGGAAAGGTGGGGGTTACCACGAGCGTCATTACTGGGATAGGTGGCGAGGATCGGGCCCCTGATTTGCCGGTTGGTTATGATCTTTTGCAGAATTACCCGAATCCGTTTAATGAGAGTACTGTGATCCACTATCCAGTGCCCGCTGCTGGAGACGTGCAACTGACCGTCTTTGATTTGAAAGGTAGAGAGATAAAGACGCTTGTCAGTCAACGACAGTCGCCCGGAACGTACGAGATAAAATTTTCTGCCCATAATCTCCCCAGTGGCCTTTATTTGTACCGGCTATCGACGAGCGACTTTGTCGCAACCAGGAAAATAACCATTCTGAGATAGTATCATCAACCAAATCCAAAGGCAAAACGATTGGAGGCAAAACTATTTAATTCTGTTCTCGCTGACTCAATTGTTTTGCCCTAAATGGTTTTGCCACTAAGAATCTTCTCGGTCGTGACGGTTTTTCCAGAGTAATACTATAGCGCTGCGATGGCGAGACCTGAAAGTCAAAATGATTTTGTCCTTAATTATTTTGACGATCTTTCTATGGGCAGAATAATTTGTTTGCAGTGATCGAATATTTTTTGCAGCTTAATCCACCACCAAACGAATCACTACGACAGGGACAATCATGAAACACTGGTATCAGGAGCTGTTTGAAAACTATGCCAAGAAGTACGACCAAGAGTCCTTCACGCAAGGGACTTTACAGGAAGTCGATTTTTTCTCCGTCTCAAGTTGTACTTGGATGGAACTGAATTGGGGAAGCAAAGCTTCATCTGTTCGTTGCCACCAAGTCTAACTTGGGACGCAAGTGAAGCCGAAATCTGCCAGTACCAATGTTGGCTTTTGACTGGTAATATGGGAGTGAAAATGTATATCAATACAAATCCAATTTGGATAGTTGGCTTGTTAATAATTCTATTTTTGAACAATCCAACTTTGGCGCAACAAGACATGAAAATGGATGGTGACGAATCTGATTGGATTAATGATCCTGTCTTGATTCATGATCCGGATAATATCGAAGGATTCTATCCGGCCAGTGTTGGCGCTGCTGTTACCGATATTGTCGACATAAAGCAAATCAAGGCAAAGTCGATTGGTGATAAAGTTTATTTTTTCATTCGCTTTTATGGTTCACCAGTCTGGCCAAATTACGCCCAGAAATCAGAATTTAATGGCGTGCCTGTCTATCGCCATCGAGGATACTATCATGTGATCGTTGACCTGGATAATGATGCCAGCACAGGATGGGATACGCATTGGTACATAGGGCATTGGACACCGGTAGGTTACAGGCACTCGCTGGGCGAGGAAAATACCGAAAATATCGGCGGAGAGGTCTTTTTTGCTTGGCAAACCAACATGGGTTTTACGGTACCACATCCGGACAGCGGAAAAGTGAAAGAAATTAGGTATTCGGCAGAGGATAAAACATATAAATGCGGGGAGACCGAAGAATGTGGTCGGCTTTATTGCTTCAAATTTGACATCCCGAATCCGGATTCAATCAAACAAATAAGCTGGGAAGGCACATACTACGACAGCGTATTGAATAAAAGCCTTTGGGTCGGACATGGCTGGGGGAAAGATTTCTTGGAAATGGGCTTTCAAATTGATGCTGTCAAAAACTACTGGAAGGAATTAGGTCGCGAGTATTTACAACCTGGCGATACCCTTGGGCTTGCCGGCTTTGTGGAAACTCCCATTGATGACTGGGGAGTTGATTTCACACCTCGCGGGGAGCTGGTAATCGAAACGGGTACTCCTGCCTTGACAAGAAATAGTACTGAAACCGAGAACACTTTCGTATTAGCATATAACTATCCCAACCCTTTCAACCTACAAACAACAATTCGCTACGTCCTTCCTTGGAGAGCATTTGTTTTGCTCGAAATAGTTAATACCTCTGGTCAGAAAGTATGTACTTTGGTACAGCAAGAATTACCGTCCGGTACACACCAGATAAAGTGGGACGGTAAAGACGATTTCGGTAATTCAGTGGCGAGCGGCGTTTATCTGATCATCTTGAGAACAGCAACCACCTCTCTCATTAACAGAATGCTCCTGCTTAGATAGTTTCTCGCCGCTAAACTCACTACGAAACGAACCAAAACGATAGGGAGAATCTTGAAACACTGGTACCAGGAATTGTTTGAAAACTATGCAAAGAAGTACGACCAAGAGTCCTTCACCCAAGGGACTTTACAGGAAGTTGATTTCATCGAAAAAGAGCTTGGCTTTGACAAAACGCTTCGTATTCTGGACGTGGGCTGTGGCACCGGCAGGCACAGCATCGAGCTGGTGAAGCGAGGATACTCGGTCGTTGGAGCGGATTTGTCGGAAGCGCAGTTAGCGAGAGCGAAAGAAAAAGCCGCCGCGGAGAAATTATCTATCCCGTTTTTGCTTCGCGATGCTCGCGATTTGGGATTCGAAAGTGAGTTCGACGTCGCCTTGATTTTATGCGAAGGCGCTTTTCCTCTGTTGGAAACCGACGCGGAGAATTACCGCGTCCTTCAGTCTGTCTCGCAAGCGTTAAAGCCCAAATGCAAACTGATCATGACAACCCTCAACGCCCTGTATCCCTTGCATCATTCGGTGGATGACTTTATCAACGAATCCATGGAAGACAACAGATCCACCAAGAGTCGGTTCGATCTACTCACTTTTCGCATGACTTCGGAATTTCAGTTTACCGATGATGACGGCAAGGTTCATACAGTCCATCCCAATGAGCGCTATTACGCTCCTTCGGAAATGTCATGGCTGTTGGGATCTTTGGGTTTTGAAAAGGTGTCGATCTTTGGCTGCGCGACGGGGGCTTTCAGCCGGGAGAAGCCATTGACCTACGAGGACTTTGAAATGCTGGTGATCGCCGGCAGGCAGAAGTAACTCTGACAGGGTTTGGAACCCTGCCAGAGTTGAGATTCATGAAAGCTCATTGGAAATACGTTCCAACTTTACCTCCAATGTCTCTCAATTTCCTCCAAACTCTTCCCCTTGGTTTCGGGCAGGACGAGCCAGACAAAGGCAAAGCTTGCCACGCACATTGCCCCGTACAGCCAAAATGTAAAATACTCATTGAAACGATCGGCAAGCACGGGAAAAGTCAGCGACACTAGAAAACAGGAGCCCCACAGAAAAACGGTGGCCACGGACATGGCTCTTCCGCGTATTCTTGTGGGGAAGATTTCCGCAAGCACCACCCAAACGATGGGTCCCATTGCCAGAGCGAAAAAGCCGATATAGGATAGAATAAAGAGCAGAACCCAGGGGCCATCAAATAGTTGCAAATAAAAGGCCGCCCCCGCCAAGGCAAAAGACACACCCATTCCTCCTGAAGCGATCAATAACAGTGGTTTGCGGCCAAGCTTGTCTACTTTCCAAATGGCGATGCTGGTGAAGAGAATGTTCACCGCCCCAACAATGACGGACTGAAGAATAGCCGAAGTCCGTTCGAGACCGGCGTGCTCGAAGATTCTTGGGGCATAGTATAGCACGGCATTAATGCCGGTGATTTGCTGGAAAACAGCCAAGACGATGCCGATGAATAGGGCAGTCCTCAATCCCGGCTGAAGGAGCTGTGCAATACTCCCGGCTTCCATTTGAATAGCTTGCCTGATGTCTGCCAGCTCAAGGTTCGCTTGCTCGGTGTCGTTGATCTTGGTCAGAGTCTTGAGCGCCTCGGACTCGCGCCCTTGTTTGACCATCCAGCGCGGACTTTCCGGCACTTTGAGAAGAAGCGCCAAAAACAGGAGGGAGGGCAAAGCCGCGGAGCCGAACATCCAGCGCCAGTTTGTGGGGCCGATGTCCGCACACAGCCAGCTTACAAAATATGCCAGCAGCATCCCGGTCACGATGGTCATTTGATTGAGGGAAACCAGACTGCCGCGGATGCGAGCGGGCGCGATCTCGGAAATGTAGAGCGGCGACAGCATCGAAGCGGAGCCGATGCCGATACCGCCGACGAATCTGGCGATGATGAATTGAGTGACATTCTTTGGCATGGCGGAGCCGATGGCTGAAACGAGGAAGAGAAGTGCGGAAATGATCAGGAAATTCTTGCGGCCTATTCGGTCGCTGATGGTCCCGGCAATGCTAGCGCCGACGATGCAGCCGACCAAGGCGCTGCTGACTGCCCAGCCTTCCTGCAAGGAGTTGAGGGCGAACTGGTCTTTTAGGTAACCTATGGCGCCGGCAATAATGGCGGTATCGAACCCGAATAGCAGGCCGCCGATGGCGGCAACAAAGGATACAAAATAGACGTACGGGTTTTTATTGGAGGTCATGGTTTCTCCCATCTTGGTCTTGATTGGTGACTATTTCCCCGAGAACTGCCAAAGATATGTCGGCTTTTTACTGCGAAAATGCCAGCGATAATTTAAGAATCCGGGGGAGCAATTCAAGCTCTTTTATCGCCAATGATTGGATAGCGCCGAATGGATCAGTCGAGATGAAATACCTCCTGAAGAACAGTGGAGACCGGGCTGTTATCGGGATTCGTGACCAGAATATCGCTCATGTGCCGGCGCCATTTTTGACCTATCGCCGTTTATCCGACGGCCTTCCAGCGTTCCTCGTTCTCTATCTCGACGTAACCGAACAGACGATCCGTCGTGGAGTCGAGGAAGATGGAGTAACTGTGCACGCCGTGCTCGCGGAGAACCTGTTGCAACTCCGGCCATATGGTATTATGCCTCCTTTTGTACTCCTGCTGACATCCTGGTTTTAATTGCAACACAAAGGCTTTGCGAATCATATTAACCTCTCTTTTTTTTGAATGGATGCTTCAAACTGCTGAGAAGGGAGTACGGGCAGGCGGGATTTATGCGGACTTCTTGTGATCCAATCGATGCAGCCGGCCTGAGAAAGTGCCAATCATCAAAGCACTACTTCGATCAGCAAGTCCACATAATTCTCTATCAACCGTGTAATCAGAAAATTGGCTTTGATGTATTCTTTACCGCATTTGGCCATTTATTTTGCATCATCTGGATATTTCAAGACTTCAATGATTCCATCGGCGAAGCTGTCGGTATTCGGGACCGGATAATCGTCGACGGTAATTTTCTTGTCGTTATCTGTGTCCTCCTCCTGCAATAGGATACTTAAAGTCAACGCCGTTTCCACTTCGATGTTTTTTGGGAATAAGACAGTTGGGCGGCAGATAAGGGAGGCTGCGAGCAGAATGAAAATCATGAAGCTCTTTACTGAGCGCGCATTTGACTTGAACATGCGCCACGAACTCCGCAGTCAAAAATCCAAAAGGCCATGAAACCGTGAATTTCGCGTGCAGATTTCTCGTATGTTTAGATATTCTCATTAAGGGTAAGAATTCCACCCTTTTTGTCATTCCTGCGCATGCAGGAATCTCCTTGTGAATGGAGGATTAGGAGATGCCTGTATTCACAGGCATGACGTGACAAAGTGAACCTTAGCGAATATAACTCTGTAAAATCATCCCGAATTCCATGCTCTGTCGCTGTTCATCAATTAGCCTACTCCCACATCCCTCCTGAGTGAATTGATGCAAAAGCCCTGATGTCGAAAAAGCATTTTAGTTGACATAGCCGCCTTTTTTGTTGCAATTGCGATTTTGATTTTTTATATTTGGCCGCTTTTTGGTGAAGGCACCAAGCGACAGGAAGCACAGTGAGAAGGGGGATGATTCCAAGTCAGTACTCCTAATTGGCCTGATATAAAAAGGGAGATAGTGGTAAGCAGAGAGATAAAGTTTAAGATCAAGAAAATATGTTTGGGGCTATAGCTCAGCTGGGAGAGCGCTTGACTGGCAGTCAAGAGGTCACCGGTTCGATCCCGGTTAGCTCCACAAAGACAATGAAAATGGCTGGTCGTTCGACCGGCCTTTTTTGTTGCTATATGTTACGGAGTAGGAGGCGTACTATTGAAGCGAAAGCCCCAAGGTGCTCCACGGAAAGGGGGAAATCCATTTGCCTGTATATCGCGCTGCTCTTCATGTGCTCTTGTTCCATCGCATGCCAGGCGCTAGTGGCTTCAAATAGTTCGGCTGGCGGGAGGAAAAAGGATGCAATCTTTCTATCGCCTTGTACGCTCCTACGAAAACGGTACAATGGGGCAAGCGATGGATTCGGCAAAGTATAGACCGAATAGGCGTGGCAGAGTAGAGCGGGTGTGGACTTTTTTTCCTTTTTAAAGTGAAAAAAATAGGATATATTTCCCTCAAAAAGGGAAAGAATGTATGAAAGAGCTGCTCAAAACGATTTTGCGAGATTTTCATCTCTCATTGCCGCGACTGAGTGTGATGCCTCGTGATTTGCAAGTTCCCATGCGATCCGGTAAAATAGTCTCCTTAATTGGACCACGACGCTGCGGCAAGACGTATTATTTTTATCATCTCATCAACCAGATGCTCTCGGGAGTAGCCAAAGAACAGATCATTTATATCAACTTCGAGGATGAGCGCCTTGAGTTAACGTCCGAGAAACTTCACTTGATTGTCGATGCATACTCCGAATTGTATCCGGAAAACATGCAAAAGCCGCTGTTCTTTTTATTCGATGAAATCCAACAGATTCCAGGTTGGGAGCGATTCGTCCGTCGGGTTTATGATACAATATCCAAAGATATCTATATTACCGGCTCTTCGGCCAAGCTGCTCGACCGCGAATTGGCCTCCAGCCTGCGTGGCCGCCATATCGTATACCGCCTATATCCGCTCTCTTTCAAGGAGTATTGCTTTTTCAAACAAGTGGACGCCAGCGATTTCTATGCAACCGCCAGCAAAGGGCTACTTAGCCGGGAATTCGACAGATACGTGCAGTTCGGCGGTTATCCGGAGATCATTGCTATGGAGCCGGAGCTGGCGCAAAAAGCCCTACAATCTTATTTTGAGGTGATGCTGTTTCGGGATATTATCGAAAGACATCGCGTGACCAACGTGGTCGCTTTGAAGCAATTTCTCAAAAAAGTATTCAGCAATATTGCCAATCCGTTTTCTGTTAACAAATTTTTTAATGAGCTGAAGAGCCAGGGCGTTGCGGTCAGCAAGAACGACGTCTATCAGTTCTTGGACTATGCCGCGGATAGTCTCTTGATCTACACTGTTAATCACTATGATTCTTTCATGGTAAAGCAGCAGATGGCCAGCAAAAAACTTTACGCCGTCGATACCGGTTTGGTTAATGCCATCACTTTTCGGTATTCGCATGATCGCGGCTATCTTCTCGAAAACGCCGTTTTTGTTCAACTCAAAAGAGCTACAGAAAACGTGTTTTTCCTCAAAAACAAAGTTGAATGCGACTTTTGCACTCAGGCCAAGGATGCGACTCAAGTGATGCAGGTTTGTTATTCGTTGCAAGATAGTGATGCCAGGCGGCGTGAATTGAATGGATTGCTAAATGCAATGAATCGCTTTGGATTGCAGGAGGGGACCATTCTGACCTGGGGCGAAGAGGAGACTATAACTGTGGGCAGCAAGATTGTAGAGATCAAGCCTGCTTGGAAGGCTTTTTTGCAGATGGAAAGTGGCGACCGGAAAGAGGGGCAGAGGATTGACCGATAGCCAAAGCAATGCGACAAAATCTACAAAATTCCAAATTTTCCCTTGATATTTTAGCATAATCGTTTATATTGTTCAGGCGATACGATCCAAATACCGGATGGGAGGAAGGATAGATAGCAGCATGAGCATGGGATCGTGTTTGGGTAGGCGTGGGCACCAATTTCCTCTTTAAAAAACCACCGAATCACAGTATCACATTTCTACGACAATCGGCCAGTTTTTGCTGGGTGAGTAAACTGAGGCGACATTGCTCTTACCCATCCTTTTTCAATAGAGCAAGAGATTGTTTGTTTACGAATGATTTGACACTCCCTTTTCTGATTCATATTCACATTTCTTAGCGTGCGGTTTTAGTAGCAATTGCTGTTGACACCAATTGTTCGGGGTCGTGATGAGCTATCATTTACCCGCCGTTCCGTATTTAAAGCTGAATTTTGTTCTTGCAGCGCAACAGGAGGCTTTTCTTTCCGAGATCAAAGGCTCCATGCTGCGCGGCGCCTTTGGCCATGCCCTGCGGCGTACTGTCTGTATTATGGGAGCCATGCACGAGTGCCGGGATTGCATGCTGCGCCGGCAGTGTGTGTACACCCGCCTATTCGAAACCTACATCGAAGGCGAGCCGCCTAGATTCCTGCGCGGCTTAGACACCTCCCCCAGACCTTACATCTTTCATTCCTCCGACAACCGCCGGGAATACCGCCAAGGCGACCTCTTTGCCTTCGATCTGACGCTGCTCGGTAATGTGGGCGAGCTGCATCCTTATGTGATCTTTGCCGTGGCGCAAATGGCAGAACGGGGCTTAGGAGCGCATCAATATCGATTTCATTTGGAAAAGGTCGAATGGCTGCCACCAGAGCCTTTGTTGGAACAGCCCGATGACGACCCACATGAGGACAGCCGGATAATTTATGACGGCTGTACACAATGCCTGAAACAAGTGGCACACTCTTACCACGTCCCTGTGAGCGATCCGCTGCAATCTCCTCTTACCCTCAAGTTCCTCACTCCAACCCGCTTGAAATTCGACAATGAGCTGGCCCGCGACTTTAGCTTTCGCCAGTTGGTTTTTAAGATGATCCGGCGCGTCCTGGAAATCGCCTATTTCTATGTCCCGGATGCGACCATCGATTGGGAATTCCATTCCTTGCTGGAGCAAGCCAGCTCAATCAAGATAGCCAAGAAAGCGCTGCAGTGGGAAGATTGGCAGCGACACAGCAACCGTCAGAAAGCGGAAATGCTCATGGGCGGGTTCACCGGAGAGATTGTTTTGGAGGGAGACTTAACCCCATTTACGGAGCTGCTGCGGACTTGCGAAATATTGCACGTGGGGAAGGGGACAGTGTTTGGGAATGGGAAAATTGAATTAGCTTATGGCAGGTGACAAGACCAATGGCAGGCTGAACAAGGGGGGACAGGATATCAGGATTTCCAAAGATCAACAGGATCAAGTGATGAATTCTCCGCCATGTTGCCCAAAGGAGGATCGCGTGAATAGGGGTGATTTGGTTAAGAAGCTGGCTGGACTGACGATATCATTTAAAACGAAAAAGAGCGTGCCCTACAGATTTGTTGCGCCAAGGCTGTGGCCAACCAATGGGAGGGAACACCTTGGACAATCTGTAGCGGGCTTACCGCTCGACAATAATATAGCTTTTTAGAAGAAATAATCAAGTTCTTTTTTGTGAGTTTTGGAAAAGGAGTAAATCATTGTAGAACAGAATTAGCCATGTTTGCTTCATCTCGCGAAGGAGTAATGACATGGCCAAAGTGAAGACCAATCCGATCATCGAGCAGTTGCGCGGCAAGGTGGGCGATCTGGTGTTCAAGCGCTATGGCGACGAGGTGGTGCTGACGCGCGTTCCCGATGTGGAAGGGCGCGAGCCTACCGACAAGCAATTGGACTCATAGGAGCTGTTCCGCCAGGCAGTGGTGTATGGCCGGACGGTGATGACCGATGAGGCCACCAAGGCCATCTATGCAGAGGCGGCCAAGGCGAAAGGCAAGCCGGTCTTTAGCCTCATGGTTGGCGATTTTCGCAACACGCCCTCCATCGATGAGGTCGACGTGAGCGGCTATGCCGGCCAGATCGGCGACACCATCCGCGTCCGCGCCCATGATGATTTCATGGTGACCGGAGTCAGCCTGAGCTTGTCGCAAGCCGATGGGCAGACTATCGAGAGCGGCGAAGCGGTGGAGGCCCCGCCAAAGAGCGGGCAGTGGATCTATACCGCTACGCAGACCGTGACTACCGACCGCGTGGCGGTGATCGCCGAATTGCCGACGGTGTTTTTGCAACAAGACGAATTGTTTACGAATGAAAAATGAGTCAAATGACTCAGGCGATAAAGCTGTTAATTTACGAAATTACTCTGGAAGTGTATTCTGAACAATTTTGATTCTGAAACAAATACCAATAAGGAGGCTCTTATGGCTGACGAATGGCATGACTGGTTGGTGTCTTTTGATACCGACCGTATCAAGGACTACATCTTTGCGACCAACAACCTCAAAGAGATTCGTGGCGCAAGCGCTTTGCTCGCCTCACTTGATCAAGAGCGTAAAAACGATCTGATCGAGAAATTCGAGGACGCGGCGGTGGCTTACTCGGCAGGCGGAGGGGCTTCAGTGCTGCTGAAAAGCCGAGAGAAAGCTGAGGAGCTCATTAAGCAAGTTGAGAAGGCTTTTCGCAAGGAGACGAAAACTGGCTCTATAACCGGTATTTGGATTAAGCCGGAAGAAAAAGATGCCAGCGCTCAAAATGGTACAGGAGAGAAAAAATTCGGCGAGCGCATGAAAAAAGCGGCCGCAAAACTAAGCTTACAAAAATCACGAAAGGCTGAGCTTGCCTTTATGCCGGTTGAGCCGTATTTCCGTCTCTGTGATTCCTGTGGCCAGCATCCTGCCAGCAAGCGAGCAGAAGACGAGGTGGGCGACTTGTTATGTGAAAGTTGTTTTACCAAGCGCAAAGGTGGTTCTCAGGGGCGGCGTAGTCTGTACTATAAATGCATCGACTATGCGAACGCTAAAGAGGGCAAGATAGTTTGGCGTGATGAGTATCTTCCGGAAGATTTGAATGCCATTGGCGCGGTTTCACACCCCCGGAACTACGTCGGGTTCATAGCTCTCGATGGCAACAATATGGGCCAGCTTCTGGATAAATTACCCTCTAAGGAAAACTACCGTAAATACTCCGATGGCTTGGTCAGCTTGGTAGAAGAAATTACTTTTGATGCGCTCCGAAAGTATGGTCAGCATTGCTCAAAAACAGCCCCGTTTGAGATTGTGCTCATTGGTGGCGACGATGTTATGCTGTTTACTGCCGCCGATATTGCCATTCCCGTGGCGCAGTTCATTCTTGAGGAATTCGAGAAAAGGTCACCGCAACTCATGGAAAAAGTCGGTTTGAAGGAAAAAAGGCTGACTATGGCAGCTGGCATAGTTTTGTCCCATAGCAACTATCCCATCCCATCGATGCACAGCATGGCCGAAGCGCTGCTCAAGTCGGCAAAACGCTGTTGCGCCAAAAACGGGTATCAGAGCTCTGCTCTTGATTTTGAAGTGATTTCCGGCAGTGGTTCAAGTTTGGATACAGCGCGTGAAGGCCTTCCTCATCGTCGACCTTATGACCTGTTAGAGATCGGTAAGCTCCTGGATCATATCTGCAAATTGAAGGCAGCCAACTTTCCTGCCAGCCAGTTGCACGCAATGTATCAGGCCCTTTTCGATGAATTGCCAGGTAATGGGACGATGGCCACATTGAGGGTTCTCGGCCGTGCAAAACGTGAACATCGTGAGCCATTGGAAGGCTTTTTCACAGAGTTCATTCCCCCTACCACTGATCCGATGATTCTCCCATGGTCCACGTGGGCCAAGGAAAAATCAAAATGTCGTTCCCCGCTTGTTGATTTGGTAGACCTTTACCCATTTGTCCATGATTGAAAGGAGGATATTATACATGCCTTACACACACCTTAATCTTGAACTGAGTATTGTGCTCGACGGCCCGCTTGCCGTCGGCACTGGTTTTCGACGTGGTTTAGTGCAACGCACTATTGAGCGCAATGGTGAAGATATGCTTTATATCCCTGCATCTTCTCTTAAAGGGCGCATCCGCGACATTGCAGAACAACTGGCAAGGCAATTGGAGCTTACTGACATTTGCCATGCTCCTCACGGCGATACAATGTGTTCGATTAAAAAAGGTAAAGACGAGCTTTGCCTAGTTTGCCGAACTTTTGGGACGCCCGGCTTGTCCTCTCGTACCCGCCATACCGGCTTGCGCTGGAGCGATGCACAACTCCTGCAAGAGTATCACGACCTCTTCGCCGACAGCCACGCTGCGCAAGTGCGTACCCGCACCCAGGCGCAGTTGAGCAGGTCACGTGGCGTAGCACTGGAAGAGCGTTTATTCACCAGCGAGCTGAGTATCGACAATCTTTCGTTCAGATCATGCATCAGCGGTTGGATGGCAACGACGCCCATTGCCGGTGACGAAGTGCTTTCTTATGAGCTTATGCTTTTGGTCGCAGCATTGAAAATGGTGCCCAGCCTTGGCGGCGGAAGAAGCCGCGGGTATGGGCGTTGTGCAATCAACGTTGATGTGATTCAGGTTAATCAGCAATCAGTAACCCTCGAAGAGGTCATAGAGAACCTTGAATTACTTCGTGATTATGTTCAGGAGGAAAACCATGGCGATTGAAGCGACAATTTCCGTGCAT
>Ga0172369_10004894_pt1 | contig 16737 bp, 13 predicted proteins | sample LakKiv25m_FD_114539 | JGI IMG/M metagenome (GOLD analysis project Ga0172369, IMG submission 114539) | Freshwater microbial communities from Kabuno Bay, South-Kivu, Congo - kab_022012_11.25m | ecosystem: Environmental > Aquatic > Freshwater > Lake | place: Democratic Republic of the Congo...
CGCGGTGCCGCGCGCCGACCTCGTGACGGTCGAGGGGCGCGAGGTCGTGCCGTGGCAGGGTCGGCACGTGCCGCTCGTCCACCTGGGTTCCTTCCTGGGGCAGCGCGCGGACCAGGTCGAGGCGGCCCCCACCGTTCCGGCCGTGATCGTCGTGGTCGGCGAGCGCGCGGTGGCCTGCGTGGTCGACGAGCTCGTCGCCGAGCAGGAGATCACCGTGCGTACCCTGAGCCCGCGCCTCAGCCACCTGCCGGCGCTGGCGGGCGCCACGCTGCTGGCCGATGGCAGCGTCGCCCTGATCCTGAGCGCGACCGCGTTGTTGCGGGCGGCGATGGAGCCGTCGCGCTCCACGTCGCTCGCCGCCGCCCCGACCGCGCGGGAGCCGAAGCGTCCCCACGTCCTGCTGGTCGAGGACTCGCTGACCACGCGAAGCCTCGAGAAGATGATCCTCGAAGCCGCGGGCTACCGCGTCACGCCGACCGTCGACGGCCGCGACGCGCTCGATCGCCTCGACACGCTCGACGTGGACCTGGTGGTGACCGACGTGCAGATGCCGCGCGTCGACGGGTTCGAGCTCACGAAGGCCCTGCGTGGTTCGACCCGCTTCGCCTCGCTGCCGATCGTGCTGGTCACGGGCATGGGCAGCGACGCCGACCGGAAGCGGGGGCTCGAAGCCGGCGCCGACGCGTACCTGGTCAAGAGCGCCTTCGACCAGGCCGAGCTGTTGGCCACGCTCGTGCAGCTCCTCGGAAGGAGGCCGGCGTGATCCGCGTGGTGGTGGCCGACGACTCGCCGACCGTTCGCCAGTTGCTGGTAGCGATCGTGGAGGGTGACAAGGGCCTGCAGGTCGTGGGCACGGCGGCCGACGGCGATGAAGCGGTGCGCCTCGTGCGTACGCTTCGCCCCGACGTCGTGCTCATGGACATCCTGATGCCGCGCCTCGACGGCTTCGAGGCGACCGGCGCGATCATGCGCGAGTGCCCAACCCCCATCGTGCTCATCACCGGCAACGTCGACGTGCGCGAGGCCGACGCCTCGGTCTGTGCGTTGGGGCTGGGGGCCTTGTGGGTGCTGCGCAAGCCGCCGGCGCCGGGGACGCCGGGCTTCGACGGGGCCGCGCGCCAGATCGTCGAGATCCTGAAGGCCATGGCCACGGTACGGGTCGCGCCCCGCGGCTCGCGCGGAGATGCCCCGCCACGCGCGCGCGACCCGGGCTCCGTTCGGGCGCCGCGAAGCCTCCGGGTGCGGTCGGGTCCCGTGGCCATCGCGGCATCTACGGGGGGGCCCGCCGCGCTCGTGCGGATCCTCGAGGAGCTGCCGGCGCGCTTTCCGGCTCCCATCCTGATCGTCCAGCACATCAGCCCGGGGTTCGTGGGCTCCTTCGCCACCACGCTCGACCGCGCGTCTCGCCTGCGCGTGAAGGTGGCCGAGCCCGGTGAGGTCCTGCGCGCCTCCACGGTCTACGTGGCCCCTGACGGCCAGCACCTCGGCATGTCGTCCAAGGGCCTCGTGCAGCTCTCCGCCGCGCCGCCCGTCGAGGGCTTCCGGCCCTCGGGGACGCACCTGTTCCGCTCGGTCGCGGGGGCCCGGGGCGACGGCGTGGTCGCCGTGATCCTGACCGGCATGGGGCACGACGGCGTGGTCGGCCTGCGCGACGTGCGCGGGTCCGGGGGCCTGGTGCTGGCGCAGGACGAGGCGACGTCGGTGGTCTATGGCATGCCCGGGGTGGCGGTGCGTGAGGGTCTGGCCGATCACGTGCTGCCCCTGCCCCGCATCGCGACGGTGTTGAAGGAGGTGGTCGATGGTGGCGATGCCTGGCCCTCGCCGGTCTGAGCCGGCGCGCATCCTGATCGTCGAGGACAGCCCCACGCAGGCCATGCGCCTGCAGGCGGTGCTCGAGGAGCACAACTACAGCGTGCACCACGAGCCGAACGGCGAGGCCGCGCTCTCCGCCCTGCGCGGCGAGCTGCCCGATCTCGTGCTCAGCGACGTGGTCATGCCGGCCATGAACGGCTTCGAGCTCTGTCGACGCATGAAGGAGGACGAGCGCACGCGCCACGTACCGGTCATCCTGCTCACGTCGCTGTCCGACGTGAAGGACGTCATCCACGGGCTGCGCGCGCGTGCCGACTACTTCATCACCAAGCCCTACGACGACGGCTACCTGTTGACGCAGGTCGAGTACCTGCTGGCCCACCCCCCCTCGGCGGCCGAGCGGCGGGTGGCGGCGGGCGGCAGCCTCGAGGTGACGTTCGCCGGCGAGCGCTTCACGGTCACGTCGACCCGCGAGCAGATCCTCAGCCTGCTGCTCTCCACGTACGAGAACGCGGTGCGTCAGAACCGCGAGCTCGTCCAGATCCAGGTGCAGCTCGAGGAGGTCAACGACCAGTTGAAGTCCACGCTCACCGAGCTCGAGCGCTCCAACGGCGAGCTGCAGCAGTTCGCGTACGTGGTCTCGCACGACCTGCAGGCGCCGCTCAGGTCCATCTCGGGCTACGTCGAGATCGTGCAGGACGAGTACGCCGGGCGTCTCGACGACGAGGCGCGCGACATGCTGCGCGGCGCCCTCGACAACGCCCGCCGCATGCGCGACCTCATCCTCGACCTGCTGGCCTACTCCCGTGTCGGCTCCCGCGGCGAGGCGCCCCGCGAGACCGACCTGCAGGTCGTGCTCGACGAGGCGCTGGCCAACCTGCGCGCGAACCTCAAGGAAGCCGACGCGCTCGTCACGGTCGATCCCCTGCCGCGGCTGTTCGTCGATCCGATGCAGTTCGTCCAGTTGTTCCAGAACCTGATCGGCAACGCCGTCAAGTTCCGGCGCGACGAGCCCCCCAGGGTCCACGTGTCGGCCCGCCTCGAGGGCAACCGCTGGCACCTGGCGGTAGCCGACAACGGCATCGGCATGGAGCCCCGGCACATCCCCCAGATCTTCGAGGTGTTCCAGCGCCTGCACCCCCAGGGCAAGTACCCCGGTACGGGCATCGGGCTTTCGATCTGCAAGAAGATCGTCGAGCGCCACCGCGGGACGATCCAGGTGACGTCGGAGGTCGGGAAGGGGACGACGTTCACGATCGTGCTGCCGGCGACACCGGTGCCGACGGCGGGCTTCTGAACCGGTTTACTCGCGGATCTGCTCGGCCAGGTAGACGGGCAGGCCCAGCTGCCCGATCTGGTCCAGTTGCGCCTCGAGCCAGTCGACGTGCTCTTCCTCCTCGGCCAGGATGCCCTCGAGCAGCTCGCGCGTGCCGTTGTCGCCGAGGCGCGCCGCGTCGTTGATGGCCGCGTTGTAGTTCTTCACCGCCCCGACCTCGGCGTCGTGATCGGCTTCGAACTGCTTCTTGACGTCGGGGCCGATGTGCAGGGCGTTCAGCTTGCTCACGACGGGCAGCCCTTCGAGGAAGAGGATGCGCGCGATGAGCTTTTCGGCGTGCTTCATCTCCTGGATGGCGCGCCGCTCGATGCGCTCGTGCAGCCGATCGTAGCCCCAGTTGGCGCACATCTCGGAGTGCACCATGTACTGGTTGATGGCCGTCAGCTCTTCGGCCAGCAGCTCGTTCAGGTGTGCGAGGATGGTGTCGTTGCCCTTCATGGTGTGCCCTCAGGGTTCGTGTTGCCGGAACATACCGTACTTCCCGCTGCCGGGAAGAAGGAAAACGCCGCGATCAGCGGCGGCGGGCCAGCAGCGCGGCGTCGAGGTCCTCGAAGCGGTGCAGCACGCGCACGCCGGTCACCAGGGGCGCCAGGGGGTGCTCGGGGGGCAAGCCCAGCCAGGTCTCGACGCGGGTCGCCAGCGTGCGCAGGCGCTGGGCCAGGCGTGCCAGCTCGGTGGCCGAGGGGGTGAGGACCACCGACAAGAGCACCAGCGAGGCGCCGCTCTCGGCCAGCGCGCTCGCCACCTCGCGCTCGGGCGTCGACGGCCCCAGGTACAGCACGTCGTAGCCGCGCGACGCGGCCAGCATGGCCCCCACCAGCGCGCCCATCTCGTGCAGGTGGCCCTCGGGTGTGGTCACCAGCACGCGCTCGGCGCCGCGGTCGAAGGCCGCGCGTCGCACCAGCGTGCCGAGTACGCCGCGCACGTGGGTCGTGACCAGGTGTTCGTGCGCGACGCCGAGGCGGCCCGCGTGCCAGCGCTCGCCGACCTCGCGGAGCAGCGGCAGCACCACGTTCAGCACCAGCTCGCGCGGACGCATCAGCGCCGCCGCCAGGGCCAGCCGGTCCGCCGCCGCCGAGGCGTCGAAGCGCTGGATGGCGGCCAGGTAGGCGTCGACCAGCCGGTGCTCGGGGCTTCCGGTCGCGCAAGGGTCCGCGTCGGGGATGGACACGCCTTCCGGGCCGGCTTCGAGGGCCAGCAGCGCGGCCTCGTCCAGCCTGGCGATGTCCATGATGGCGTGGCCCTGGTCGACCAGCTCCTTGAGCAGCGCCAGGCGGCGCACGTCGGTGGCCGTGAAGCGCCGGGCATTGCCGTCCGTACGCGTGGGCAGCACGGCTCCATAGCGCCGCTGCCATACGCGCACCACGTCGGGCGAGAGCCCGGTCAGCCGTGCCACCACGCGCATGGGGTACAGTCCGTCGTCGGTCAGGGTGCACGGCTTCATGCTGTCATCCTAGGGTGGCCGCGACGACTTGTCCAGGTGTTGTCCAGGAAACGCCCGAAGGATGGAGCGGAGCGGCGCATACGCCGGCCGTCGTCGACCGGAGCGTGCTACGTATGCTGCGAACGGCATTCGCTCCGCAGGAGGGCCCTACGCTCGGCTGCCCTCGTCGACGACGTGGCCGTGCCCGTCCAGGAGGCCGAGTCCGAGGGCCGGCTGGGCCTGGTGGGCCTGCCCGGCGCCGCGGCCGCCGACGCCGCGCTCACGCGGACGGCGCCCCACGCCGGCGTCTTCGCCGTGGTGGCCATCGGCACGACCGCGGCCGGCTGCGGATCGCGCGAGGTCTCGCCGGTCTGTCGGTGAGGACCGGGTCCGGGGAGGGGGCGGAGCGCTACTTGTCGACGCTGGCGCGGTTGCCGCCGGCGGCGCGGCTGGCCTCGACCAGGCGCGTCACGCGGCCGATCATGGTGCCCACCGAGTCGTTCTTGTGGGCCGACGTTGCTCCCACGCTGACGGTGACGTGCGCCTCTTCGCTATACGCCTGCATCTGGCCCTGCTCGATGACGCGCCGGTAGCGCTCGGCGCTGGCCTGGATGGTGTCGACGCCCACGTTCGTGAGCAGCACCAGGAACTCGCCTTCGTCCCAGCGCCCGACCAGGTCGGAGGAGCGAGCGGCGTTCAGGAGCGAGTTGGCCGCCAGCTTGACCAGCTCGTGCCGGTGTCCGTCTCCGTAGCGACGTGCAAGGCCGTCCCAGTCGTCGATGGCCACCAGGATCGCGCCGAACCCCCAGCCGTAGCGCTCGTGCTCGGCCAGGCGCGACACCAACTGCAACTCGGCGTACAGGCGGCTGGTGGCGCCGGTGGAGTTGTCGATCAGCGCCTGATCGCGCAGGTCCTCGACCTGGCGGCGCAGCACGGTGGTGGCGGAGTCGTCGTGCAGCAGCACGAACGTCGCGCCCTGGCAGCCGTTGGCGGGGGGCACCGTCGCCGCACGGATCGTGACGGGCACCAGGTGGCCGTCGACGTGGCGCACGAACCCTTCGAGGCGGTGGGGAACGCCGTCGGCCAGCGCCGCCGTGATCGGGTTGGCGCTGCCCGCCAGCGGGGCGCCGGCGCGGTCGAAGACCTCGACGCCGTGCGGCGGGACGTCGCCCTGATCGCCGGTCGCGGGCGCGAGGCCCATCAGCGCGACCGCGGCGTCGTTCCAGCGCAGCACCTGGCCGTTGGCGCCGAAGAGCAGCGCCGCGTCGAACAGGTGGTCGATCAGCACGTCCCAGCCGAGGGCCTTTTGCATGGCGGGCTCCGAAGTACGCGGCTCGTGACCTCAACGGAACCATGTTCCGCGGCCGAATGCAACCCCCGGGGAGCGGATCACGGATCGTTTGCATGTCCGGGCGCTTCCTGCTATCGGTTGGGGCGACACGAGCCGATGACGGGGTTCCCATGAAGAGGTTGCTCGCGGGCCTCGGCCTGCTGCTGCTCGGACTTGGGGGGTGCGGGGGCGAGGGACAGGGCGAGCGGGAGCACGAGACCTGCACGCCCGGCGAGACCAAGTCCTGCACGTGCCCCGATGGCACGCCCTCGAGCAAGATCTGCGGCGACCAGGGCGACAGCTACTTCCCCTGCCAGTGCCAGCTCCTCCCCGACGCCGGCGGCGACCTCGGCCTCGACACGAAGGGCGATCTGCCCGCACCCGACGGCAGCCTCGACGCCCCCGGCGACGTCCCGGTCCCCGACGTGCCGCTCGACGTGCCGGTCGACGCGCCGAACGACCTCGGCCCCGACGCCTGCCAGCCGGCGTGCGCCAATCGCCAGTGCGGCCCCGACGGCTGCGGCACCACGTGCGGAACCTGCCCCACCGGCTCGACGTGCGACGCCGACGGACGGTGCCGCTCGGCCGACTGCGGGACCACGCCCGTGACCATCTCGGGCCAACTGGTCACGGCCCTCGGGGCCCTCTCGTTCGATAGCGTCACGGTCTCGGCCGGGCACAAGCAGGACGTCGACCCCTACGAGGACGGTTGCCTGACCGAGCTCGTCATCGACCTGCGGCGCGGTGCCGGCTGCCACCTGCGCCTGCGGGCCGCCGACCTGGTCGACGCCAACGGCGCGCTCGAGATCCGCGAGGCCACCCTGACGGCCGACTCGCAGTGCCCGGGCTTCCCCGACGACAAGGAGGGCGAGTACGTCCTGGCCACGCCGGAACACGCGGGCGACATCGACCCCGGCATCTCGAAGGTGCCCGACGCCAACGCGGCCTCGTCGTGCTTCCCTGCCACCTTGCCCGTCCGGTTGAAGGCCACGCTGTACCGCGCCTCGCCCCCGGCTGATCTGGCCGTGACCTCGAGCACGCTGGTCCTCGGCGGCGACGTCACCTCGGCGGGTTCGACCACCGCGGCGTGCCCCTGCGCCTTCACGTGCGCCGGGCGCGAGTGCGGCGACGACAACTGCGGCCGAAGCTGCGGTGCCTGCGGCTGCGGCGAGACGTGCCAGGCCCACGCCTGCGCCTTCACGGCGTGCGCGGGCAAGGCGTGCGGATCCGATGGCTGCGGGGGCTCCTGCGGGACGTGTACCCAGTGGCCCGGCTCGTACTGCAAGGCCGACGGCAGCTGCGGCTGCCAGAAGCAGTGTGCGGGCAAGGACTGCGGCGCCGACGGCTGCGGGGGCACCTGCGGAACGTGCGGCTGCGGCGAGACCTGCCAGGCCGGCGTGTGCACGTTCGGAGCGTGCAACGGCAAGGAGTGCGGATCCGACGGCTGCGGCGGCTCGTGCGGCGCGTGCGTCTGCGGCGAGACCTGTCAGTCGGGGCAGTGCCTCGACACGGCGTGCGCGGGCAAGCAGTGCGGGTCCGACGGCTGCGGGGGCACCTGCGGAACGTGCGGCTGCGGCAAGACGTGCCAGTCGGGGCAATGCGTGAAGACCGCCTGCGACGGCGTGGCGTGCGGACCCGACGGCTGCGGAGGGTCGTGCGGTACGTGCGATTGCGGCTCCGAGTGCGTCTCCGGGCAGTGCGAGTACACCGCGTGCCTCGGGCGCGAGTGCGGGACCGACGGCTGCGGCAACTCGTGCGGCGACTGCTGGTGGTACGGCTCCGGCTACGAGTGCGGCGCCGACGGGCTGTGCGCGTGTACGCCCGACTGCACCGGGCTGGTCTGCGGCGACGACGGTTGCGGGGGCTCCTGCGGCGAGTGCGCGGGGCAGGACGAGGGCTGCGTCTCGGGTGCGTGCGTCTACCAGGGCGGCTGCTTCGAGCGCGCCACGCCCGGCTGCGAGCACTGCCTGTGCGAGGAGTGCGTGTGCGCCCTCGATCCCTGGTGCTGCGACAACGAGTGGAACTGGTGGTGCGTCGACGAATGCACCGCCGACTGCCAGGGCTGCGGTGCCTGCACGCCGTCGTGTCCCGCCGATCCGACCTACTGCGGGCTGAACGGCTGCAACGAGGCCTGCAAGACGTGCCCTGCGGGCCAGGCGTGCTTCGAGGACCACTGCTGCACGCCCCAATGCGCGGCGAACCAGTGCGGCGACGACGGCTGCGGTGGCGTATGCCCGACCACCTGCACCGCGCCCGAGTACTGCGCCGACTTTGCGGGCGGCGACGGGCTCTGCCACGTGGGCCACGCGGGCGACCCCTGCGACGACGCCGCGCGCTGCGACGACGCCCTGGCCTGCACGAAGGACCTGTGTACGGCGGGCAAGTGCGCGTTCGACACGACGCTGTGCTGCACCAACGACGCCACGTGCGACGACCACGACCCCACGTGCACCACCGACAAATGCGTCGGTGGCACCTGCGTGTTCACGCCCACGTACGCCCCCGGCTGCTGCCAGGCCAACGTGCTGGGCCTCGACTTCGAGACGGCGTTGCCGCCGAAGGTCACGCTCGAGTCCAGCGACGCCGCGGTGAAGTGGCAGGTCGTGAACCAGGTCCGTTACGTGAGCCCCACCCACGCCCTGTACTACGGCAACCCGGCCACCGGCCAGTACGGCGAGGACCTCCTGAGCCACGGCTTCGTGCACGCCTCGGGACTGGTCCTGCCCCCCGCGACCCGCAACACGCTCTCGTTCTCGGTGTGGTTCGACACGGAGGACTCCGACGACTACGACGTGCTGTCGGTGTCGGTCACCGAGGGGGCGAAGGAGTGGGTCGTGTGGCAGAAGCCCGACGCGGTCGAGCTGCAGGTCTGGCTCCCCGTGACGGTCGACCTGTCGGCGTTCGCGGGCCACACCGTGGACCTGCACGTCCTGTTCGACACGGTCGACGAGACCATCAACGACACCGAGGGCGTGTACCTCGATGACCTGAAGGTCCAGAGCAGTTGCCAGCCGCGCGCCTGCACGACCGTCACCGACTGCGACGACGGGCAGCCCGACACCGTCGAGACCTGCGCCGCGGGGACGTGCGCCTACACCCTGCCGTGATCGCGGCTTGAAACCCCCGCTGGTTCCGACTATATCCTGGACGATCTCTCGAGGACGGACGACCTCATGCGAACCCTGCTCGTGACCTTCGCGGTGGCGGCGGCCCTGCTGCTCGCCGCCTGCGGCTCCGACGACGGCAACCAGGGCTCCGGCGGCACCAGCTGCGATCCCGGCGAGACCCGCTCGTGTACGTGCCCCAGCGGCGTGGCATCCACCAAGGTGTGCGGCGAGTCCGGCTCCGGCTACCTGCCCTGCAAGTGCGAGCTGAACGACGCGGTGGGACCCGACCCCGACGCGACCGGCGGCGAGGACACCCCGGGCGCCGACGACACGCCCACGACGCCCGACGGCTGCTCCCCCGCTTGCGGCGCCCGCGCCTGCGGCCCCGACGGCTGTGGTGGCACGTGCGGCTCGTGCACGCCCGGCACGACCTGCTCCCCCCTCGGCACGTGCGAGAGCGCGGCTTGTGGCGGCGGACCCACCACGGTCACGGGCAAGCTGGTCACCGACCTCGGCGCCATCGACTTCACGTCGGTGAACGTCACGCTGACCCACAAACGCGACGTCGACCCCTACGAAGACGGCTGCATCGTCGAGATCGGCCTCGACTTCCAGCGCGGTGACGGCTGCCACTTCCTGGTCAGCGCGGCCGAGCGCGTCGACGAGCAACACCGCCTGGCGGTCACGCAGATGGTGCTGACGGCCGACTCGCAGTGCCCGGGCTTCCCCGACGCCGCCGAGGGCACGTACCACGTGAAGGGTACCCTCATGGTGGGCGACGTGAACCCCGGGGTGGCCAAGGTGCCCGACGCCAACGCCGCCTCGTCGTGCTTCCACGGCACCATGGAGGTGCGCCTGGCCGGGGTCATCGAGCACGAGCAGACCGGCAAGACGCTCACGCTCTTCCAGAGCACGCTCGCGATCACCGGCGACTTCACGTCGCAGGGCTCCATGAACGCCCACTGCCCCTGCCAGTCGATCTGTACCGGCCGCGAGTGCGGCGACGACGGCTGCGGCGGCACCTGTGGCACCTGCGGCTGCGGCGAGTCCTGCGAAACGGGCCAGTGCCGCTTCCTGAACTGCGACGGCAAGCAGTGCGGCGACGACGGCTGCGGCGGCACCTGCGGCTCGTGCAGTGCCCTGGGCGCCAACGCCACCTGCACCGCGACGGGCCAGTGCACCTGCACCAAGAGTTGCTCGGGCAAGCAGTGTGGCAGCGACGGCTGCGGCGGCTCGTGCGGCACGTGCGCCAGTGGCAAGACCTGCAACCAGGGTGGGCAGTGCGTGGCCGGCACGTGCACGCCCGAGTGCGGCGACATCTTCAGCCCCGTGGAGTGCGGCCCTGACGGGTGCGGCGGTTCGTGCGGTACGTGCGCCGCGGGCTCCACGTGCCAGTCGGGCACCTGCGTGGCCGCCGACGAGCCCGGCTGCGTGGCCAAGAGCACCAAGGGCTGCGCCGGCTGCGCCTGCGAGAGCTGCGTGTGCGGGCAGGACAACTACTGCTGCCAGACCAAGTGGGACTCGAGCTGCGTCGACCTGTGCAAGCAGTGCGGGTCGTGCGGCGGCTGCACGCCCTCGTGCACCGACCGGGAGTGCGGCGACGACGGCTGCGGCGGCTCCTGCGGCGCGTGCCCCTCGGGCCAGGTGTGCAGCCTGCTGGGTCAGTGCGGCGAGCCGGCCACCGGCGACTGGGGGGTGACCTGCACCACCGACGCCGAGTGCTCCAACGGGCTGAAGTGCCTGTCGATGATCCCGGGCCTGCCCATCGGGAGCATCTGCACGACGACGTGCGTCGACGGTACCGAGTGCCCCGCCGACTGGATCTGCATGCCGCCCCTCATGGGCGCCGGCGACTCGATCTGCTCGAACCTGAGCGGCTTCCCCACGCCCTGACGCCGGCCCGGCCTGCCCCGAGCGCCAGCGCCAGCAGTGCCATCGGCCAGAACGCTCCGAGCCGCGGGCGGGGTTCGGTCGCCGCGCACGAGCCGCCCCCAACCGGCGCGGGGCCGGTGTCGTCCGCGCTCGCGCTCACCTCTATCGTGTAGCCCGGCGCCTCTGCTCCCGACTCGATGGCCTCGGTCGCGGGCTCGGCCTCGGATGCCGCCAGGTCGGAACCCTCGGTCGCACCGGATGCCTCCGGCGCGTCTGGCTCGAAGGTCGGGTCGGGCGCGGGCTCGGGCGGGGGATCGGCGGGAGGATCGAGGCTCGCGCACACGCCGCCCCCGCACACGCCCTCGGCCTCACACATGGGGCAGGCGCCGCAGACGGCCGGGCAGGTGGCGCCTGCGGCGGGGCAGGCGGCGCAGGGCGCGCAGCGGTGCACCGCCAGGGTGTCGTCGTCGGCCGAGGCAGGATCGTCGGCGGTGTGGCAGAACTGGTCCGCGGGGCAGTCGGTGTCCGACAGGCAGCAGTCGGGCGATACGCTCTGGAAGGTGCAGGTGGGCGTACCGCTCGTGGTGTCGCAGGCCTCGACCGAGCACGGGTTCTGGTCGACGCAGCACGTGGACGCCGGCGCCGCGGGGTTGCACTCGGGGTCGCCCGTCATCGGATCGGCCACGGTCAGCGAGCAGCCCGTAAGGGCCACGTCGACGGTGACGGCGTCGCAGGTACAGGCGGCGACGGGCTGCCAGCCGGCGCCCTGCTTCGTGACCAGGCACGCCGCGAGGCGATGCCGCCCGGGCGCCAGGCCCGACAGCGCCACTGGGCCGACCGACTGCACCACCGCGTACGGCTCGGCGCCGCCGTCGACGAAGAACGCCACCCCCTTGGTCAGGGCGGGGTAGACCGCCTGCACCTGGAAGACCATCTTGACCGAGACCGTAGCACCGCTGGTCGTCACCTGCGCGCACGCGGCGGGCTCGAGGATGTGCACGGCCCCGTCGGGCTCGAGGGCCAACCGGGCGGACGCCGGAGCGGGCCCCGCGGGCTCGCAAGCCGCGAGGCCGGCCAGCGATAGCAGCGCGGCGAGGCCGAGCAGGCGACGGAAACCTCGGGACATCAGAGCCCCCGTACCAGCGTGACCCAACCGCAGCAGCATACCGGAGCCGCGCGTCGGCGGCAAACGCGCCCCACCGGGCCCCCGGCCAGAGGGCGGCTGCCCGCTTCGCGCGGGTCCTGCCGCACGGGCGGCTCGTTCATCCTCGGCGCGGCGCCTGCGGGGGACGAGCCGCCTCTGTGCGTCACCCGCGGTTCCGGGCCGGCGGGCAGCCGCCGGGTGTTCCGGGCGGCACGGTCGTGACCGGGGCACGGGGCGTCGGCCCGCCCGCCACGGACGAGCGGGTGGCGGCCATCGGGGCGCTCCGCCCGCAGCCTCCGAGGCGAGGAACGGAGCGCTCCTGGCCGACAGGACCCGCAGGTGCGGGCCGACGCCCGGTGGCTGGTCACCGCGTTGACGCACGCGGGCCGGCGGTGCTACCGTCCGACCCCTGGAGGCCCCATGACGAGCTCTGTCAACGACGATCGCCGCGCCCGCCTCCAGGCGCGCGCCGCCACCAGCCGCCTGGCCGGCACCGTGGGCTACCGCGTGCGCTTCGAGGGCGAGCGCGCCTTGCTCGACCTGCCGTACAACGCCTCGCTCGACAACGGCGCCAACGCCATCCACGGCGGCATCCTGTGCGTGCTGATCGACACCGCGGCCTGGTACGCCGTGGCCCTCGAGACCGACGGCTGGCCGGCGACGATCGAGCTGCAGACGCGCTTCCTGGCGCCGGCCGCCCGCACCGACCTGACGGCCTCGGCGCACGTGGTGCGAGCGGGCAAGCGCCTGGCCGTGGCCGACGTCGAGGTCCATACCCCGGACGGCACGCTGATCGCCACGGGCACCGCCACCTTCGCCCTTGGGGCGCGTCCTGCCTCGGACCGCCTGCCCGGCGCCCGCGAGGAGCGCACATGAACCCGCCCGATCCCGCCGTGCTCGCGATGCGACGCGCCGAGTTGGTCCGGCTGTTCGACACGGCGCCCATCAAGCACCTGTTCGGCATGGTCCTGACCTACGACGACCAGGGCTCGGCCGTCTTCGACCTGCCCTACAACCCGGGCCTCGACCACGCCCTGAAGGGCACCCACGGTGGTGCCATCGCCACGCTGCTCGACAACGCGGGCTGGTTCACGGTGGCCCCCCACTTCGACACCTGGATCGCCACGGTCGAGTTCAGCGTGCGCCTTCACCAACCGGTCGCGGCTACGCACCTTCGTTCCATCGGTCGCGTCGTGCGCCTCGGGCAACGCCTGTCGGTGGCCGAGATGGAGGTGCGCACGGACGCCGGCGCCCTGGTCGCGACAGGGTCGGGTACGTTCACGGTTACGGCCGCCTCCCGGGGGTAGCGCCGCGCGCGTTGCCAATCTGTCACGCCCGTCCGCCTTCCCCCGCCCCCGTGTCATTTTGTCCCCCCGAGGGGTCCGCCGGACCGCGAGCCCCCTCGCAACCGCGCCTGCCGCGCGCCCCGCGTGCCTAGGGTGGGCGGTACGCTTCTTGCTTAACTCTCGGCCGGTGCACTCTCGGACGGGGCCATGGAGTACCTGTTCAAGAAATATCTGTGGGTCCTGCATCTGGGGCTCGTGGTCTGCCTGGGCGGCTACCTGGGGGCGTCGATCTCCGACTACGCGGGGCAGCGCTACCTGAAGGTGCCCTTCTTCGCGACCGAGGGCCTCGACGAGCGCATCCACGCGCTGCAGGCCTCCGAGGCCGGCGAGGAAGGCAAGACCGCCCTCACCGTCGACGAGCTGAAGGGCCGCTACGCCTTCAACGTCGACCGCTTCCTCGAGGACGACGCCCCGGCCGAAGAGGCCTCCGGCGAGGAGGAAGGTCCGCTCGACGCCGGTGACAGCGACAAGCTGGCCGAGGCCGACCTGGCGGGCGCCCAGCTGCTCGTGACCATGGTGGCCCGCGACCCCGACGACTCGCTGGCGCTGGTCAAGGACACCGGCGCCATGAAGATGATGCGCGTCGGCATGAAGGTCGCCGATCGGGCCGTGATCCTGGCGGTGAAGCCCAAGTACCTGGTCGTCAAGCTCGACGGCAAGGTGCAGGTCATGAAGCTCGGCGCCGGCAGCGGCGAGGGGGACAAGGGCAAGACCGGCCCCGTGGTGCCCGGCCGCGTCTCGACGCGTCCCGACGAGCCGCCCGCCGACGGGCCCGATCCGCCGCCCCCCGCACCTACGACAGCTGGGTCAAGCGTACGGCGGCCAACGAGTACCAGATCGACCGCTCGATGCTCATGAACGAGCTGAACGACCTGACCAAGCTGGGGATGCAGGCGCGCGTGGTGCCGAACTACAAGGGCGGTAAATACGAGGGCTTCAAGCTCATCGGCGTGCGGCCCAACAGCCTGTACCGTGCCATCGGCATCCGCAGCGGCGACGTGGTCAAGTCGGTGAACGGGGCCGAGCTGAACAGCCCCAACAAGGCCATCACGCTGTTCGAAGAGCTGAAGAACCAGGCGAAGATCACGGTCGATGTCGAGCGCGGCGGCCGAGCGATGCAGCTGCTCTACCAGGTCAAGTGACTCGTGGAAGTGAGGGTTTCATGAGACGGTGGTACGTCCTGCAGGCGGTGATCCTCCTGCTCGTGGTGGCGGTGCCCGCGAGCGCCCAGCAGCTCCCGGCGCCGGCGCGGGCCACGGTGCCCAAGGCGTTGCAGGAGCGCGATCTGCGTGCCAAGAACGCGGCCGCGAGCCAGAAGGCGCGGCACCCGGACCAGGCCGCGCTCGAGGAGCAGGCGCGTCGCGTGCGCGAGGCCCGTGAGGCCGCCCAGGGTGGGGCTCAGCTCCCCGCCGGCACGCCCGTCCCCTCCGACGGCGCGGCGGGCCGGCCCGACATCGGCGACGCCGTGCCCGTGGCCCCCGGCGGCGCGGCCGTGCTGCCCACGCTCCCCGGCGCGGGCACGCCGACCCCCAAGGCGGCGCCCAAGTTCGACGCGAAGAAGATCGAGAAGGAGATCGAGCGCGCCGAGGTCGAGGAGGCCATCCAGAACAAGACCGTCGAGGACGTGGTCACGTTCAAGACGAACTTCGAGAAGGAAGTGAAGTGCCAGCGCCTGCCGCTGGACATGAAGATCAACCTCGACATGCAGGACGCCCCGCTCGAGGACCTCGTGAAGTTCTTCTCGTGCGTCATGGGCAAGAGCTTCCTGTTCGCCGGCGGCGTGCCCAAGGGCAAGGGCCTCACGGTCATGGCCACCGAGCCCGTCACGGTCTACGAGGCCTGGCAGGCGTTCCTCTCGGCCCTCGAGGCCAACAACTTCACGCTCGTGAAGAGCGGCCCGTTCCTGAAGATCGAAGAGATCCCGAAGTCGAAGTCGAAGAACATCCCGATCCTCAAGGGCGCCAAGGACGTCCCGGACGACGACAGCGTGATGACCGTGCTCATCCCGCTGGACAACATGGACGCCCAGGAGGCCAGCGCCCTGCTCGAGAAGTTCAAGAGCCCCTACGGCGACCTGACCATCTACCAGCCGACCAACACCATCTTCATCACCGACAACGGCACGACCATCCGCCGCATCCTTAAGATCCTGAAGGAGCTCGACGTGCCGGGCGGCAAGGAGCGCATCTGGATCCGCCAGATCGAGTACGCCGAGGCCGGCGAGATCGCCACGAAGATCGAGGAGGTCTTCGGCGACGCCAAGGGTGGCACGGCGGCCAAGGGCGCCCCCCGCGCGGTCAACAAGCCCCGCGCCAGCCAGCCCGGCGGGGCGGCCGGTGCTGCCGCGGCGGCCCAGGGCGCCACCGTGGCCGGCGAGAACACCTCGACCGTCTCGGTCTCGAAGGTCATCGCCGACGAGCGCACCAACCAGCTGATCGTCATGGCGAGCCGCTCCAGCTACCTGCGCATCGACAAGCTGATCCGCAAGCTCGACGTGCCCATCGAGGGCGAGGGCGCCATCCACATCTACTACCTCGAGAACGCCGACTCCGAAGAGGTGTCGAGCACGCTCTCGAGCCTGGTGGGCGGCGGTGGCGGCAGCGGCAAGGGCGGCAGCGGCAAGAAGACCCCCAAGAAGGGCGCGGGTACGGGCGGCGGCAAGGCCGGCGGCGTGGCCAGCCTGCTCGAGGGCGAGGCCGAGATCACGGCCGATAAGGGCACCAACTCGCTGGTCATCCAGTCGTCGCTGAAGGACTTCCTCAGCCTCAAGAAGGTCATCCAGAAGCTCGACATCCGGCGCAAGCAGGTCTACGTCGAGGCGGTCATCATGGAGATCACCACCAGCAAGGAGCGCAAGCTGGGGATGAGCGGCTCGGGTGGCACCACCTTCAACTACGATGGGCAGACCGTGCCGCTGCTGCTGGGGCTGGGCGGCCTGGGCATCTCCGGGCTGGACGCGCAGCAGTTGACCAAGGGCGGGCTGGCCATGGGCCTGCAGGGGCCGCTGACCGACGTGTCCACCGGCTCCACCGGCTCGACCTCGGCCCTGTCCGGCACCCTGTCCATCCCGCAGTACGGCTTCCTCCTGCAGGCCATCCAGTCCAACTCGGACGTGAACGTGCTGTCCACCCCGCACATCCTGACGCTGGACAACGAGGAGGCCGAGATCCAGGTAGGCAAGCAGATCCCGTACCAGTCCAGCAACATGGGCGGGCTGGGCGGCCTCAGCTCCATGATGGGCCTGGCCGGCGGGCTGGGCGGGCTGTCCGGCGGCCTGACCGGCTCCAGCCGCTACAACACCGGCGCCGGCGGCTACGGCGGGTACAGCCCCTACAGCAGCCTGCTGGGCGGCTTCGGCGGCATGGGC
>Ga0172369_10004897_pt1 | contig 16733 bp, 18 predicted proteins | sample LakKiv25m_FD_114539 | JGI IMG/M metagenome (GOLD analysis project Ga0172369, IMG submission 114539) | Freshwater microbial communities from Kabuno Bay, South-Kivu, Congo - kab_022012_11.25m | ecosystem: Environmental > Aquatic > Freshwater > Lake | place: Democratic Republic of the Congo...
CCATAACCGGGGATGACGTGCCCGCTGTTAAGCGTGTCCCATGCAAATTTATATAATTCGTCGCGGGCGGGTACGCCGCCGAATTTATCGTGGACTTCCAGCAGCCAGCCGAGACATTCCTGATTTGCCAAACCATGCAATGGACCAGCCAGGACATTGAGACCGGCTGAGAAGGCGTAGTACACATCTGAAAGTGTTGAACCAGCCAAATGCGTGGCATGAGCCGAAGCATTTCCAGATTCATGGTCGGAGTGCAGGATAAAGTACAGGCGGGCCAGTTCAGAATATCCCTTCTTGTCCGCAACCTTCATCATCTTTGCAAAGTTCGCGCCGTAATCCTGCTTGGGGTTATATTTTGGTTTGGCAGATTCGCCAAAGTATTTCATGCGATAAATATATGCCGCAACGATGGGAAGTTTCGCAGTCAGGTCAAGGCTGTCTTCCAGTGCTGCTTCCCAATATTCGTCCTTCTTCATACTGTGATATTTCGCCGCAAAAACCGAACCGTTCTGCAAGGCAAGCACAGCCTGGGAGAAGAGGGTCATCGGGTGGGTCTCTTTCGGCATGGATTTGAGCATCTTGTAAACATAATCAGGGATGATCGCACGCTTCGCCCATTCGTCTTCCACAGCCTGCGCTTCCTCCCTGGTCGGCACTTCTCCGATGATCAAAAGATAATACAAACCGCCCACGAGAGGCATCTTGCCGCCGCGCCCTTTTGGCAAAGCCTTGAGCACTTCGGGAATGGACATGCCGCGGAAGCGGATGCCTTCGGCCGGGTCAACAAATGAAACATCTGTCAGCAGGGATTTGATGTCGCGCATCCCGCCAACAATCTGGCCGACAGTCACATTTGCCACAACGACTTCGCCGTGTTCCTTCGCCAGGGATTTAATACGCTCGCGCATAGCGGGCAATTGAGCTGAGATTTTTTCATGAAGAATCATGATCGACTCCTTTATCAAATGGTCTTTTCAAAAAGTAAAGGTCAATCGTCATTTGACTCTTGACCTTTGTACAAAATTACAAACTCACCAAACTCTTCAACGCCTCGTGCGTTTCTTTCACCGACGCGGCGGATTTTTCAAACATGGCTTTCTCTTCGGCATCGAACTTGTATTCGATGATTTTCTCCATGCCGTTCGCGCCAAGCACAACGGGAACGCCGAAGTACATGTCATTCAGACCATACTCGCCATTCATATAGGTTGCGCATGGGACGATCAGCTTCTTATCCTTCAAGATGGCTTCCGCCATTTGCACGCAAGCCATCGAAGGGGCGTAAAAAGCGGAGCCGGTCTTCAACAGGTTTACGATTTCACCGCCGCCCTTGCGGGTGCGGTTGACGATCGCTTCCAGCTCGTCAGCAGGCAGATATTCCTTCAAGGGAATACCGGCAATGTTGGAATGACGGGTCAGGGGAACCATTTCATCGCCATGTCCGCCCAACACATAACAATTAATATTCTCAACGCTCACACCGGTTTCCATCGCCACAAATGCGCGCATCCGGGCAGAGTCCAAAATACCGGCCTGACCGATGACACGTTCACGCGGCAGTTTGGTGACCTTCATCGTAAGATACGCCATCGTATCCAATGGATTGGTCAAGACGATAAAAATCGCATTTGGCGAATGTTTTAAAGTCTCCGTCGCAGCTTTGCCAACAATCTCCGCGTTCGTCTTGAGCAAATCGTCGCGGCTCATGCCGGGCTTGCGTGCAATGCCGGCTGTAATGATGACGATGTCCGAATTCTTGGTATTGGCATAATCATTCGTACCAAGCACATGGGTATTCTTACCAATAATCGGCATTGCCTCGAGCAAATCCAGGCTTTTGCCCTGCGGCATACCTTCCACCACATCCAGTAAAACAATATCGGCAAGTTCACGTTCGGCGAGCCAATGCGCAGCGGTTGCACCCGTATTGCCAGCGCCAATGATAGAGATTTTTTTCATGGTTCCTCCAAAAATTTAATCGGCGTCAGACGCCGTTATTTTTCACCAATTCTATCCGAAAGCATCACAGCCCAATAGGTCAAAATGTCACATTTTTGAACACACAATCATGCCGGCCCTGATAATAAAGAAGGACTCCTACCTGCCGATTCAGTCAAGGAGTCCTTCGCTCGCTTCATTCTTAATCTCTAGCTTGATTCTGCTTCGAGAAAGCGGGTGGCTTGAATGGCCGCCGCCGCCCCCATTCCCGCAGACGTGATGACCTGCCTGAAGTGCGGATCGGCCACCTCCCCAGCTGCATACACGCCCGGGACACTCGTTTCCATCTTGTCATTGACCACAATATAACCCAGGTCGCTCATCTTCAACTTGTCCTTGAACATCTGCGTATTCGGCGTATGACCGATAAAAATGAACAGGCCGTCTGTTTCAAAGGTGGTTTCCTCGCCCGTTTTTACATTCCTTAATTTCAAAGTTTCAAGTTTATCCGAACCTAAAACCTCGGTTACCACTGTGTCGAGGATGAAGTTCATCTTCAGGTGTTCCTTGGCACGCTTCTGCAAAATCGCGCCTGCGCGGAACTCGTCGCGGCGATGAATAACCGTCACAGACGAAGCATAACGCGTAATGAACAATGCTTCCTCCAACGCGCTGTCTCCGCCGCCCACGATTACAACCTTCTTATCCTTGAAGAACCAGCCATCGCAAGTCGCGCAGTAGGAAACGCCGCGTCCGGTCAATTCCACTTCACCGGGAATATTAAGGTGGTTCGGGTCCGCTCCCGTGGACACGATGACCGTATCCGCTTTATATTCACCGCTGTCTGTTTTCACCTTATATGGACGCTGCGAAAAATCCACCTCCTGCGCCATATCAAACTCGACCTTCGCGCCGAAATGCTCCGCCTGCTTTTGGAACAGCTCACCCAATTCAGCGCCGCCCACGCCTGCCGGGAAACCAGGATAGTTTTCAATAAGATGTGTCAACGCAGCCTGACCGCCCAATTGCATCCCCGTCAGCACGACCGGAAATAACTCCGCGCGTGCGGCATATAAAGCCGCTGCCAACCCCGCAGGACCAGAGCCTATCACCAATACTTTTACGTGTTTCTCATTCCCATTCGTAGACATTTTATCTTCCTGACAGGTGACAGTCACTTGACAAACGACCATCGCCTTTTCCTATATATTTTTATTTCAACCGTCATAAAGACGCTTCAACCTGCCTTCTTATTACCGCCCCGCATTGTATCAGATGCTTACAAGTGTGGAAAGTTGAAATAATATATCCAATAAATATTTTATATAAGGCATCTGTTGATCCAACAGGAACAAGTACACAGGAAAATTTCAGCCAGCTTTTCTGACATTCCTCTTACACAACCTCCATAAAACCTGCCGCGCTCATCCATAATTCCTCCATAATGGATTGCTATAGTAGGGGCGAAAGAACAAAATAATAGATCAAAACTTAATTGGAGGTAAATATGTTTCGCAAAGGTCCTTTCATTGTCTTTAGACTTATCGGCTTGCTGCTTGTGATCGGTCTCATCGTTGGCGGCGGTGCAATGGCTTACAGAGCCGGCATTACACAGGGAATCTCACAAGCTCCCGCAGTGGCAAGCGCCATCTCGAAGGCCGCTGAGAACGGTCAGATCGCACCTGTTTTTCCGTTTATGCATGGGCATGGATACGAGTATGGTTATCCGATGATGTACAGCCGTCATCACTTCGGCTTCTTCCCACTTGGCGGAATCTGTCTCTCGGTCTTCATCCTGTTCCTGTTCGCCGGCTTCCTGAAGATGATCTTCTTCAGCCGAATGCGACAAGGAGGTCACATGCACGGACCCTGGGGCAGCCACTGGGATGGCGGTGTCCCGTCCATGTTCGCTGAGTGGCACAAACGCGCACACGGCGAGGCCGCACCATCAGACTCGGAAGAGTCAAAGCCCTTTGAACCAAAAGCGTAAAAGATGGATAATTGTGAATGCCGCTCGAATATCAGCGGCATTCACAATTTAAGGATAAACTTGGCACACTCATGAACACCATCCTCGTCGTGGATGACGAACCCAAGATCGCGCGCCTCGCACGCGATTATCTTGAAAAGAACGGTTATCGCGTTGTCACCGCCGCAGACGGTCAATCCGCGCTGACAACTGCCCGCCGCGAAAAGCCGGACCTGATCATCCTCGACCTCATGCTCCCAGATATAGATGGACGCGAAGTATGCAAGATCCTGCGCCGCGAAAGCGACGTGCCGATCATCATGCTCACCGCCCTCGCCGAAGAGGTGGACCAAATCACTGGTCTCGAAATTGGCGCGGACGATTACATCACCAAACCCTTCTCGCCTCGCGCCCTCGTTGCCCGTGTACGGGCGCTCCTGCGTAGAACGCGTGGAGAAATAAAAGCGCCAAACCTGCTCCGCGTTGGTTCTCTCGAAATTGACTCAGAAAAACATTCTGTCACCTTCAATAATAACCCCATCAAACTCACGCCTAATGAATTCAAATTACTATATCTACTCACCAGCCGCCCCGGTCAAACCTTCACCCGTGAACAACTGCTCGACGATCTGCACGGCGCCGCAACCAGCATCGACCGCAGTGTGGATTCACATATCAAAAATCTGCGAAAGAAACTTGAAGCCGGATCAAACCAGATTATGATCGAAACTGTTTATGGGATCGGCTACCGGATCGTTGAGCTATAGATGTATCACGACCATCGCCCCCCTCACTTTCCCCCTTCCCACTTCCCGCCGCGTCACTGGCGGGGTAGTCGTCGTTTCTTTTTACCATTCGTACTTTTCTTCGGCAGTACAACGCTATTATTTTTCATTGCCATCGCCATTATTTTTTACCTCGCGATAAACCTGGGCGATGGACATTTTAGGGGCGGATTTCTTCTTCCACTTTGCGGTATCCCCATAGCGTTCATGCTGATCGCATCCATCGTTGGCAATTTCACCTTCAGAAAATTCGGCAAACCCATGACCGATATCTTCTCTGCCATCGACTCAATCTCTGAAGGCGACCTCAGTGTGCGCGTACCCGAACATTATCCGCATCAATTCGGACAACTGGCCCGGCGTTTCAACCACATGGTCAGCGAGCTCGAACGTGCCGACCAACAGCGCCGCAACCTCACCGCCGACATCGCGCACGAACTCCGCACGCCGCTTCATATAATTCAGGGCAATCTCGAAGGCATCCTCGACGGCGTCTACCAGCCGACTCCCGCTCACGTCAATAATACATTGGATGAGACCAAGCTACTTGCCCGCCTCGTGAACGATCTTCAGATCCTCTCCCTTGCTGAAGCAGGACAACTACCGCTTCATCCTACCCGCTTCCTGCTCGCTGATCTTTTGCAGGACCTCGCTTCCAGCTTCTCATCCCAAGCCGCATCCCTCGGCATTGACTTGACAATAAAAATCTCAGATTCTTCACAAGAAATCACCGCCGATTATGACAGACTCAATCAGGTGCTGTCCAACCTCATATCCAACGCGCTCAGGCACACTCCTCAAGGTGGGAGAATTTCCATCGAAATAGAAACAATGGTCGGCGAGGAAAGAGGCGCGCGGATCATGGTCAAGGATACAGGCGCAGGCATCCCAGCCGAAGATATTCCATTTATCTTTGATCGATTCTGGCGAGGTGAAAAATCACGCAGTGAAAGAGTAAATAGCGGGTTGGGGCTTGCGATCGCAAAACAACTCATCCACATGCACGGCGGCTCAATTGATGCAGCCAGCGAATTGGGCAAAGGCACAATTTTCACAATTGAATTGTCCGAATAAATTTGGTTTACAATCGTTTAAACTGATTATGGGGGCATGTTAGAATTGCCTGCAATGGAAATTTCAGAGAAACTACAGGGCATTCTCGCCACCCTGCCTGCCAAGCCAGGTTGTTATATCTATCATAATGCCGAGGGGACGATTATTTACATTGGCAAAGCCATCAGCCTGAAAAACCGGGTGCGTTCCTACTTCCATGCCGATTTAAGTCACGATGCGAAAACCCGCCGCCTGATGCGCGAGGTCGTAGACATCGAATGGATCGTCGTCGGGTCGGAGCTTGAAGCGCTCATCCTCGAGATGAACCTCATCAAGAAGCATCGCCCAAAGTACAATATTCGGCTTAAAGATGACAAGCGCTACCCCTACCTGAAAATCCACTGGCATGAGCCATACCCAAAAGTAACGGTAACCCGGCAAATGGTGGAAGACGGTTCGCGTTATTTCGGCCCATACACTTCGGCCTGGGCAGTCTACCAAACTTTGGAAGCGCTCCGAAAAATTTTCCCTTATCTGACCTGCGACCGTGAGATCACGGGTCTGGATAAACGCGCCTGTCTTTACCTGGACATCAAGCTGTGTACCGCCCCCTGCATTGGAGCAACCACCCAGGCAGGCTACCGTCAAATGATCTCTGACTTGATGGAGTTCCTAAGCGGGCACAGCGAAGAAATCATCACCCGCCTGCAACATGAAATGGAAAAAGCCGCCGAAGAAATGCACTTCGAAAAAGCCGCCGCCCTGCGCGATCAATTGAAAGCCATACAGGCGATCATCAAGAGGCAGAAGGTCGTTTTTGCAACGGACTATTTAGACTCGGATGTGCTGGCCATGGCGCGCACAGATGGCGAGGCCTGCGTGCAGATATTCTTCATCCGCAGCGGAAAATTGATCGGACGGGAATACTTCATCCTGGAAGGCACGGAAGATACAGCCGACACCGAAGTGATGACAGAATTTGTCAAACAGTTTTATACCGAAGCTGCAAACATTCCCGAGCAAGTGATGCTGCCGCAGGAGATCGAAGAGAGGATCATCATCTCGCAATGGCTGCGCTCGAAACGAGGCGGTAAAAAGGTGGAATTGTTTGTGCCGAAGGAGGGCCAACCACATGAGTTGGTGCAGATGGCGGCCGAGAACGCATCTGAAACTTTGCAAGCCTTGCGTGCTCAATGGCAGGCGGATGCGCACAAGCAGGAACAGGCGCTCGGCGAATTACAGTCTGCATTGAATCTATCCACACCGCCAAACCGCATAGAATGTTATGATGTCAGTCACACGCAAGGCGTGGCGACAGTCGGCGCGATGATCGTTTTCGAGCAGGGTGTGCCGGCCAAAAAACTTTACCGCAAATTCAACATCGACAGCACAAGCATCGGCGTACCTGATGATTTCGCTTCGATGGAGGAAATGCTTACGCGCCGCTTCCGCAGGTGGCGCGGTTCACAGGATGCAGGATCAGTCCCAGGGTCCAAGCCGGACGCCTCCTTTTCCTTCCTGCCTGACCTGATCATCATTGACGGCGGTAAAGGTCAGCTCAGCCGCGTAGTCAAAGTCCTGGAGCAGTTTGGATTGTTTGGCAAGGTGCCAGTGGTCGGGCTGGCAAAACAGGAGGAGGAAATTTTCTTCCCGCATAAAAGTGAGGCCTTGATCCTGCCGCGTCATTCACAGGGACTATATCTCGTACAACGGATCCGCGACGAGGCCCATCGCTACGGAATTACCGCGCATCGCCAAAAACGCTCAAAACTGGGCCTGGCATCCCAGCTGGATTCGATCCCGGGTATTGGGCCTGCCAGAAGAAAATCCCTCTTGATACATTTCGGTTCTATGGATAAGATTAAGGAAGCCACTATTGATGAACTTGCCGCAGTGAAAGGCATGAATGCAACTGCGGCGGAAAGTATTAAGGCACATCTGGAATGAAAGAAGTCTGGATCGTTGACGATGATGATGAAATGGCACGCGCGGTCAGTTTGATGCTTAAATTGCTGGACTGCACTACAAAGCATTACATTAGTCCGCGCCCTGCCGCCCAGGCCCTGCTGGCAGGCGGGAAACCCGATCTAATGGTCCTCGATATCAACATGCCTGAAGTGTCAGGCCTGGATATGCTTGAATTTGTGCGCCGCCGCAAGGAGTGGAAAGACCTGCCGGTCATCATGCTTTCCTCAGAAGCAGCCGATGTAATGGTGGATAAAGCCCTGCAAATGGGCGCGGATGGCTATGTGATGAAGCCTGTTACAATTGAAGAATTGGAAAAGGTGATGGCACAAGCCTTTCACAATCATATTACGAAGTGAGTGGAAATGGCTGGAAAAAACTTAAAAAACAAGAAACAAGTAAAAACTACTGGGAATAAACCAGTGAATCAAAACAAGTCAGCGCAAATTTTGTTTGCGATCTTTGCCGTTATTTTGATCCTCTCGATGGTGCTCTCCGCTGTAGCGAATTACTAACGCTGTCAGAATGGTCTAATCTTGCCTGCGCGGCCCTTTGGAGCCGCGCTTTATCGTGAATGTTTTGATTGCAGGGGTTGGGTCACCCCGCCCCTGCAAAGGATGTTTTATGCTGGATAAATTACAAGCTATTGAAGAAAAATACGAACAACTTGGCAAGGAACTGCTGGAAATAGGCAGTAACTATCAACGCGCCGGCGAGATCAACAAGGAGCGGGTAGACCTGGAATCCATCGTTGAAAAGGCGCGGGCATACCGCCAGGCGATGAAAAGCCTGGAGCAAGCCAGGGCCATGATCATATCCGAAAATGATGCGGAGTTGATTGCGCTCGCCAAAGCGGACGTGGATGAGCTCATCCCCAAGATCGAAGCCTTGGAAAAAGAGATCAGAGGCATGCTTGTGCCTAAAGATCCGCGCGATGACAGGAACGTCATTTTTGAAATTCGCGCAGGCGCAGGCGGTGACGAAGCCGCCATCTTCGCCGCGGATCTATTCCGCATGTACACGCGTTATGCGGAAGGCAAACGCTGGAAGCTGGAAGCCATGTCTGAAAACGCCATCGGCGTGGGCGGTTATAAGGAAGTGATCTTTGGGGTCAAAGGCAAAAGCGTATACTCAAAATTGAAATATGAATCGGGCGTGCATCGTGTGCAGCGCGTGCCATTAACCGAATCACAGGGACGTATTCACACGTCCACAGCAACCGTGACCGTGCTTGCAGAAGTGGATGATGTGGAGGTGGACATTCCCGAATCCGATATTATTATCGAAGTCTATCGCTCCTCTGGCGCCGGCGGACAGAATGTGCAGAAGAACTCCACCGCCGTGCGTTTGCATCACAAGCCGACAGGCATGATCATCACCTGCCAGGATGAACGCTCGCAACTGCAAAATAAATTACGCGCCTTGAGCATCCTGCGCGCGCGATTGTATGAAATCGAAGAAGCGAAGGCGCGCGCGGAACTCGAAGCAGACCGCCGCTCGCAGGTCGGGTCGGGCGATCGTTCGGAAAAAATCCGCACCTATAATTATCCGCAGAACCGCGTGACGGATCATCGCGTCGGATTATCCAGCTATAATCTGCCTGCAGTGATGGACGGCGCAATCGACCAATTCATCGATGAGCTTTCCACTCGCGATGAAGCGGGCAAACTAGCAGCTTCGGGTGTAAATGAGGATGAGTAAACTGGAAGGGGCGCGGTACCGCGCCCTTTTTATTTTATAACCCATTGACATGACGAAAACCATCAACGATCTTCTCGAAACACACACATCTCAACATACAGGCGGTTTTCCCCAACAGGAAGCACAACTCATCATTGCCCACGTACTCGATAAATCGCGCACATGGATCGCTGCACACAAAGACACGCCTCTTACCGACCCGCAAATTGATTCCGCTCAAAAAGCATTCTTCCGCTTGAAAGCTGGCGAACCGCTGCCCTACCTCCTCGGTCACTGGGAATTTTTCGGTCTCGACTTCGACATTACCAAAGATGCCCTCATCCCGCGCCCCGAAACCGAATTACTTGTAGAAAAGGCAATTTCCTGGCTAAAGGCTTCGCCAGAACGCAGAACCATTGCGGATATCGGTACCGGCTCAGGCATAATCGCCACATCCATTGCCATGCACGTCCCGCAAACCCGCATCCTTGCAACGGACATCTCCCAGGCCGCGCTCAAAATTGCAAAACATAATGCCATGAAATTTCACGTCCATCATCGCATCGACTTTTTGCTGTGCGACCTCCTGCCGCAACATGTTGACCCTCTCCCCACCGACAGCCACTTTGACCTCATCTGCGCCAACCTACCGTACATCCCAACCCGAACCCTTCACCAGCTTCCCATCTATGGGCGCGAACCCACCCTCGCCCTTGATGGCGGTGCAGACGGGCTCGACCTATATCGCCGCCTGCTAAAAATTGCACCTGACTGGCTCGCCCCGGGCGGTATGATGCTGCTCGAAATAGAAGCATCGCAAGGCGCACAAGCCCTCAGCCTCGCCTACGACTCATTCGATCAGGTCACCCTTCATTTGCACCAGGACCTCGCAGGTCACGACCGCCTTTTGGAAATCATGCTTCCATGAAAACTGAAATCATCCCCGCCGCCGAAATCCAGCGCGCACTTGAAGTCCTGCAAAATGGCGGCATCCTCGCCTTCCCCACCGATACCGTCTACGGTCTCGGCGCGCTTGCCTTCGATAACTTTGCCATCGAAAGCATTTACTCGGCCAAAAATCGCCCCGTTGAAAAAGCCATTCCCATTTTGATCGGCGATTTAAGCGACCTCGATCAAATTGCGGATGACATCCCAAACATGGCCCACCGTTTCGCCTCCCGCTTCTGGCCCGGACCTCTGACCTGCATCGTCCCCAAAAAACAGACTCTCCCCCCGGCTGTTTCCGCCACCCCCACCGTAGCCGTCCGCATACCAGATCATGTTGATGCGCGCACTTTGCTCCGCGCTGCAGGCCCCATGGCGGTGACCTCAGCAAACCTTTCAGGACAGTCAAGTCCGACCACAGCCCAGGAAGCATACCGCCAACTCGCTGGACGCATCCCATTGATCCTGGATGGCGGCAGGACACCGGGTGGAGTTCCATCCACAGTAGTGGATTGCACAGGGGAAAAACCAGTGGTATTAAGAGAAGGGCCGATATCACTGGATGAATTGTTGGCGGCGCTTAAATCAGACAAATAACTCTCATCTTGTTTTTAGGCGTTGCTCAGGTTAGGTTTAACTCGCCGAATATAATAAACATTACATTCTCCTATGTAAACCGCCGATGACTTGGGCAAGTCATCGGCGGTTTGGCTTTTAATATTCGGACAATGGAAAACGGACGAGAGGCTATTTATTCATCGTCTTTGGTCCATCGTCTAGCGTCAAGACAAGGGCCACGTCGGCAATACATCAATATCCAATTGCGAGACATGCCCAAGCGCGTAACGGTAATATCCCGCCGAGGCGATCATGGCGGCATTATCAGTGCATAAAGATAAAGGGGGAATATGGACAGGAAATTCTGTTTGAGCTTTGAATATCTGGCGCAATGGACGGTTGGCAGAAACACCGCCTGCAACAAGGATTTCCTTCGCCTCAAATTCTCGCGCGGCATTCATGGTTTTCTTGAACAAGACGTCTATCACGGCTTGCTGGAAGGAAGCGGCCAGGTCAGGAACCGGCAGGGAATTGCTTTTTTTCTGCAGTTCACGCACTTCATACAAGACGGAAGTCTTCAATCCGCTAAAGGAAAAATTCCACGTATCCTCCAGCCAGGCACGCGGGAAGTTGAAGCGATGTGAATCACCTTCCTCTGCCGCTTCTTGTATGGACGGTCCACCGGGGTACGAAAGCCCAAGGAGGCGGGCCACCTTATCGAAAGCTTCACCCGCTGCATCGTCGAGGGTCGAGCCGAGCCTTTGATATGTCAAATGATCGGTCATGAGATTCAGCTCGGTATGTCCGCCTGAAACAAGCAAGGCCATCAAAGGGAATTGCGGCTCGGGTGGGATAATGTCGCCTGGTTCGTCCCGCCGAAGGGGGCTGTCGTAAACCCATGCCGAATAGAGATGTCCCTCCAAGTGATTGACGCCAACTAGAGGCTTGCCCATCCCCAAAGCAATGCCCTTCGCCATGTTCACGCCAACGACAAGCGAACCTGCCAGACCAGGTCCCTGCGTGACTGCAATGGCATCGATCTCGTTAAGTGTGAGATGCGCCTGCGCAAGCGCCTGCTCGACAACCCCTGTAATACTCAAGACATGCTGACGTGAAGCCACCTCGGGAAAGACGCCGCCATAGCGGGCATGGATTTCCATTTGTGAGGCGACGACGGACGAAAGCAGGGCGCGCCCGTTTTCGATGACGGCGCAGGCGCTTTCATCACAGGAGGTTTCAACGGCGAGAACGCGGGCGGGTTTTAGGTCGGTCATGGGATCATCTATGCCTTAATCATGGCAATGATTTTATCAACCACTTCATCCATCTTCGATTTTTTTACATCGCCCGCTTTGTAAAGGACAATACGCGCGTCGGCAGTGAAAAGGCGATTCGGGCGGATAAAACTATTCTGGTGTAAAGTGCCAGATTGGAAATCAGCGTTTTGAAGCGAGATGGAATAATCATCCTTCTTCATTTGGCTGGTGATCTGGCACAAGATAACATCATCCCCTTCCAGAGGAACAATAACAAGCGCAGGACGTTTTTTGCTGGTTGTCAGATCTGAATAAGGGAATGGAGCGATAACCACATCCCCTTTTACAAATTTGCCCATGCCGCGTCCTCCTCAGGAGAATCCCAATCTCGGCGAAGCACATCTTCGGATGCCAACATGGTATCCAGCACATATGATTTGCCAGCCTCGCGCAGAATCGCTTTGGAATTTTCGCGTGTGGAAAGGAAGGCAATAAAGTCATAAACTTCGGCAAGTTTGTCAGATGACAAATTGCGAAGCGATTCGTTTATTTGGGATATAGTAATTGTTTCCATTGGTAATCTCCTTTATACATATGATTTTACCGCGAAGAACGTGGGCCTCATCCTCTCTTCCACTTCTTCATCGGCAGGACAAAATCATAGGAATACTCTGCTAGTTTCTCAATGGTTCCATTTGGGTTGACCCAAAGCGTATCTTCAATACGAATTCCCATGCCTTTTTCAGGATAATACAAACCAGGCTCCGAAGTAATCACCACACCGGGAGTAAGGCGTTGGTCATCTCCCGTGGTAAATCCGCTGAACGGTCTTTCGTGAATATTCAACCCAACGCCATGGCCCAGGCTGTGGACATAGCCTTCCACCGGCGCCTTGGTATTGAGCGGCGTTTGATGTCCCTTGGATTCAAAATATTCACAGGTCATTTGGTGATAATGTTTGAAGGGCGTGTTTAGGTCAAAATTATCCATCAATTTATCGTAAATTTCCTTGACCTGATCGTACAATTCCTGGGCCTCCGGCGCGGCATATCCCAAACTCCAGGTGCGGGTGAAATCGTAATAATAGCCGCCGCCGGCCTCGGCAGGATAAATATCAAAAACAATGGTCTGGCCAAGTTTCATGAGATCGGCAGGGTTGCCTGCGGAATGCGGCACACCTGCATCACGCCCAATGGCAAAGATAAAACCGGAAGGCAGCTCCGCGCCGTGCTCCGCAACCCATAAACGGATCCTGGAATGCACATCGCCTACAGTTAATGGTTTGCCATCCTCTTTCAGCAATACTTCATCCGCGCACACTTCACAGGAGGTGAGATACTCGCGCACCTTGCCGACCACCGATGTCGTCACAGCGCCCATCCTGCGGATGCGCGCCACCTCATTTTCATCTTTTGTTTCCATGACGCGCATAAAGATCGAATCTTCACGCGCTTCACCCACGAATTCAATATCAGGCAATAACTTTTGCAGGTGAGCCAACATCCCAAACACTGCGCTCAGGTCATACGTGCCATAGACGCCCACACGCCCCTTTGTCACACCTGCGTCTGTAAGCATCAACTGACTGCGCATGGCGCCTGCCAGCAAAAGATCTCCATCTGCCTTTTTCAACAGGGCATCATAATCGTATTGGCTGTATGGAATTAATTTCAATCCACTTTTGGCGGCTTCATCGCGTTCCATGTCATTGTGGAAATATACCGCCCCCTCACCGCGTTTTTTGATCAGGGTGGCATGGCTTACATGTCCGCCGCCGGTTAAATAATACATGGGCGGGTTATGCTTGGCATTTCCAAATACAATGATCGCATCCAAATTTCGTGATCCCATGATGGCATCGAACTCTGATTTCACTATTTCTCCTTGTTCAGTAAATTCTTCAATGCAGCCAGCAGCACGGCCTCCTGCTCGGGCAAGACGGTGCGCGGATCAAGCAATACTTTATCATTTTCCGTGCGTGCGATCAGCGGCGGATCATTTCTTCGCAGGCTGCGTAAAAATTTTTCTGCAGACCTCACCTCAAGCGATAGCAGCATGGTCGGCATGGACTCGCCCGGGAGGGAGCCGCCGCCGACTGTGGATTCACCTGCCACGACCAACGCTTCGACATTGCTCGGTGCAAGCCCTAGACCCAACTCTGCCGCCCACGCCTCCGCCCGGCCTCGAACCTGTTCCAGCGTCAGGGACATCATCTTCAGAATGGGCACTTCACGCTCTGCCTCGTCTTTGAGGTAATGCAAAAGCGTGGCAGACAGCCCAGCCAGGCAGGCTTTATCCGCGCGGACCGCCCTGGCAAGTGGGTGTTTCTTGATCTTCGCGATCAAATTTGCTTTGCCAATGATGATGCCGGCCTGTGGACCGCCGAGCAATTTATCGCCGGAGAAGCAAACAATATCGACACCCGCCTGCAAGGACTCTTGCACCGTCGGTTCGTGAGCAAGCCCATATTTGGCAGTGTCGTATAAAGCGCCAGAGCCGAGGTCATCTACGACGGGGACACCTGCTTTGTGTGCAATCTCCACGATATCCTTAAGCCCAGGTTCCTCGGTAAATCCAACCAGCTTGAAATTGGAACGATGCGCGCGCATGAGGAGACCGGTTGTTTCGATCAGTGCCTCTTCATAATCAGAGATGTGGACCTTGTTGGTGGTACCCACTTCCACAAGTTTTGCACCGGACTGCTTCATCACATCCGGGATGCGGAAGCCGCCGCCGATTTCCACCAGCTGTGAGCGGGAAATAACCACGCGTTTTCTATTTGCCAAAGCCGATAAAACCAGCAAAACGGCTGAGGCATTGTTATTGACAATGACCGCCCCTTCGGCGCCTGTCAATTTTTGCAAAAGGGATTCAGCATGGATCAAACGTGAGCCGCGCTGACCTTTTTCGAGGTCATATTCAAGCGTGGAATAGCCGCGTGAGACAATCTCCATGGCGCGAATGGTGGCATCACTCAATGGAGCGCGTCCCAGGTTTGTATGCAGGATCACACCCGAAGCGTTGATGACTGGGATCAGGGTCGGCTTTGTCCAGGCGGTTAAGGTGGATTCTGCTTGGGTGAGGATCAAATCAGTTAACGGCAGGTCAGTTATCAGCCCGGACTTGAAGCGGGTTCTGGTCTCATCCAAAATAAAGCGGATGGCAGCCACAGTCAAAGATCTGCCAAATCTCGCGATTAAATGCGCAGCAGATTCGGTTTGTAGAATTTGTTCCACGGAGGGCAGGTTACGGAGAGTCGTCATCTGTAAAGACAGGCGGGCGGCGGTTCGCTTTTTCGCGAATACGGATAAAATACTCCGCCGCGATCAACCCGCCCGCCAGGCCGAGGATCACATAAAGTGTAACCAGACGCCCAAGCTGCAACCAGGCAAGTGTGACGCCGTAGACGCCAACCCAAAGCGCCTGGCGCACGATGACATTTGACTCAACGGGCGGCTCGCTCGGAAAGCGCTGATGAAGATAGTAAACAATCGGAAGCGCCGTGCCGGTGAGCGCCATGAGGGCAAAAACAAAGAACGACCAGCGCGACCAGACAAATGGTAATGAAAGATACAGCACAACAAACAAACCGCTCCAGCCGATGAGAATCAGCGCGAGCGTGGATGGAAGATATGTGCGGAAGGTTGACGGTGTTTGCATTGGATGAATTATACTGTGGAAAGGATGAGGGACAAGCGACGAGCATTGGGAAGTGAGTGATATGCAATTCCCGTCATCCTGAGCGAAGTGAAGGATCTCTGATCCCGAATGCACGAGACTCTTCGGATGAGCGACACGTATTTTAAGACGATTTACAGAAAGTAAGAAGAGGTGAAAGGATGAAAGTCTCAGAAGCAATTCGTACCAAACGCGCGGTGAGAAAATTCTTGGATAAGCCATTGCCCGATGAAATTGTGACTTCGATCCTGAACGCAGGGCGCAGGTCGCAATCCTCGAAAAATAATCAGGGATGGCAGTTCATTGCCATACGAGATAAGGAAATTTTGAAAGCCTTGTCGCAATGCGGCGAGTGGGCGGGACATATCGCAGGCGCAGCTTTGTGCGTTGCCATCCTGACGCCCAAACCGACCGAGAAATTCCAGACCATGTTCGATGCGGGGCAAGCCGCGGCGTTTATGCAGCTGGCCGCATGGGAGTTGGGAATCGGCTCCTGCCCAGCGTCCATTTACGAAGCGGAGGAGGCGCGGGCGATTTTAGGCTTCCCCGCTGAATGGCATTTGCGACTCGCACTCTCATTTGGGTATGCACTGGAAGAGGAAAAGTTGTCCACCCCACCCAGAAAAGGCGGACGGAGGTCACTGGAGGAAGTGGTGCATTGGGAGAAATGGTAAGTATAATTAGCCATCAAAAGCTAATTCGCTTGTGCAGGTAATTGGAAGAGGGACTCCATGACAGACGGACATCGCTTCATCAGTTATTCCACCGCAGATGTGTTGGAATTCGCACGCAGACTCGCCGACGAATTGGAAGGCAGTTATCCACTGGATACGAAGAGGAACGCGTTAACCACAGGTGACAGTCATCTGCGAGATGACTGTCACCTACAAGCCATCGAAGCCTTTC
>Ga0172369_10004898_pt1 | contig 16730 bp, 11 predicted proteins | sample LakKiv25m_FD_114539 | JGI IMG/M metagenome (GOLD analysis project Ga0172369, IMG submission 114539) | Freshwater microbial communities from Kabuno Bay, South-Kivu, Congo - kab_022012_11.25m | ecosystem: Environmental > Aquatic > Freshwater > Lake | place: Democratic Republic of the Congo...
ATATTCTTTACATTCTGGTGAATGTGGTTTATATCAAAATATTGCCTCTTCGTGGTTTTGCTGAAAGCGTGACGGCATTAGACCGCGGTATTCAATTTGCAGTGAACGACCGTGTGGGAACAGCAGCATTGAGTGTAGTGCTTGGGGATTATGCCGCAATAATAATGGCAATATTCATTATGATTTCCACATTCGGGTGCAATAACGGACTGATTTTGGCAGGTGCACGGGTTTATTATGCAATGGCAAAGGACGGGCTGTTTTTCAAAAGTGCGGCAAAACTCAACTCAAATCATGTACCGTCGGGCAGTTTGATTTTTCAGTGTGTGTGGGCTTGTATCCTTTGTTTGACAGGTACTTACAGCGATTTGCTGGATTATGTTGTATTTGCAGTGCTTATTTTTTATGTTCTAACGATTGGCGGAATATTCATACTTAGAAAAAGGAAGCCCGACATGGAAAGACCGTACCGTGCATTCGGCTATCCGCTAATCCCGGCGTTGTATATTTTCATGGCTTCGTTTGTGATGGTCATTTTATTATTTTATAAACCGGACTACACGTCGCGTGGTCTGGTTATCGTTTTGCTTGGCATACCCGTCTATTATTTCTGGAAATATTTGAATAATGTGAAAACAAAATGAAATTTATTACGAACCATAGTTTAAAAAAACTTAATACTTTTGGTATTGACTGCAAGGCTAAATTTTATGTCAGGATAGAGAATACACAGGATGTGGTAAACCTGATTCATTCACCGATATTGCAAAATAACAAGTTTTTCATATTGGGCGGCGGCTCGAATATCCTTTTTGTTGGAGATTTCGATGGAATCGTGATTGATGCGGGAATTGAAGGCATATCTTTGGTGAATGAAAGCGAGACTGAGGTTGAGATAGAAGCTGGGGCAGGAGTGATGTGGCACGATTTGGTTACTTTTTGTGTTGAAAATAATTATTTCGGTTTGGAAAACCTGGCTTTGATACCTGGTAAAGTCGGAGCCACACCTGTCCAAAACATTGGTGCCTACGGAGTGGAGCAGAAAGATTGTTTCCTCTCGCTAAAGGGTTATAACTTGATTGACGGAGAATTTTCCGAATTGAATTATAAACAATGTAATTTCGGTTACCGTTCTTCTGTATTCAAAAATGAATTAGCCGCTAAGTTCCTGATTACTTCAGTTACATATAAACTTAGCAAGGTAGCTTCACTGAATCTTAATTATAAGGATATTAACGAAGAACTTCAAAAGAGCGGGATTACAGCACCCGAACCGAAAGATATATTCAATGCTATCTGCAAAATCAGGCAGAGAAAATTACCGGATTACACAAAAATTGGCAATGCAGGCAGTTTCTTCAAAAATCCGTCAATTTCAAAGTCAGATTTTGAGAAATTAAAGGAATCTTTTCCAGACATCAGCGGTCATGAAACAAATGATGGGATGATTAAACTCTCGGCGGGCTGGCTGATTGAAAAGTGCGGATTGAAGGGTAAGCGGACAGGTGATGCGGGAGTTTATGAAAAGCACGCTCTCGTCCTTGTTAACCATGGAAATGCATCAGGAGCCGATATTATTAATTTGGCTGATGAAATCATAGAATCAATCAAAGAAAGATTCGGTTTTGAGCTGGAGAAAGAAGTACTTGTCGTCTAATTTTAAACGGTTATAAGATAATTATCATAAATAGTGGAAGAAAAATGAGAAAGAATCTAAAAATAACCATTTTTATTATATTATTCAATCTATTGTATTCATGTCAAACAATTAATTATCAAAAAGAACCAGAAAAGTTGTTTATTGATGATGAATCTGTTTGTAAAGTAAGCGGTTTCATTGAATTAAATCATAAAATGTTTCTAAGAAATCCACCCAATTTGTTTCATTTTTATATTTTACAGAATCCGGAAAGAGTTTATCTTAAGTATTTGCCAATTTTTTGGAAAATGATGGGTTTCTCTTCTAAAACACTTATTTTTTCAAATTATAACGAAATCAAAGATGCTATTGAACAGAATTATGATGTAATAATTATTTACGAAAAGACTTCCTACTTTGGATTGAAAAGAAAACTACATGCTTCATTATTACATCAAATTGATTGTTATCCTGATGGTAGTTATAATTTGTTTTTGGATAATCTGGGTACAAGTACATTTTCTAAACTAGGTTATTATGAAATAATAAACTGTAATTATGTTGAATTTTGGGCGTTAAAACCTTTAAAACTAAGCAATTAATTTTTAAACATTTAACTTTAAAGATAAATTTGTTGGATCGAGCAATTTATTTCCTTCATTTTTCACCTAAATAATTTCCATCTTCAAGAAAATTTTCCGAAACATTATTTAAAATTATACGTATGTATTTATGTGAAAGGATTGTTTGATAAAAATGATACTTTAATTTTTTGAAGAGTTTTAAGGAAAGTACCATGAAAAAGCTTCTATTCTTATTGTTCTTAATTACCCCGCTTATAAATGTTCAGGGGCAATCATATACATCTTTCCCAACCCATAATGCTTTTTGGTCAGCCATGCATTGTGAACCGGGACCATTCGAACGCAAATCCGGTCTCGTGAAAGTTGGAGTTTTCGGTGACACTGTGATTAACGCGAAAACATATCACAAACTTTACCTGCAAAGAAAATACATTAATTCAAAGTTTAGCTGCGATACCTGCGGGTTTGTCTTCGACAGGGACAGTGCAACGTATTTTCTCTGTTTTAGAGAAGAAAATAAAATTGTATATTTCGTTCCTCAGCAAAATGGTTTTGACGACCCTTCGGGAACTGAATATCCGGTTTTCAATTTTAATCTTAGCTCGAAAGGGGAAACTATTTTGGGATACGAGTTCATGTTCATGCCTTTTGGTTCTTATGGGAACCCGACCCCAACACCCGGTCACGGAGTAATACAGGACACAGTTACTTTAACAGTCGAATCTGTTGATAATGTCAGGATGTCTGATGGCTCTTTGCGGAAAAGAATTAATTTTAAACCTTTGACTTACGGACTGAAAGAATCATGGATTGAGGGTATTGGTTCAACAAAGGGTTTCGGATTATCGCTTAATGTCACAAATTCTTATAATACAATGGTTTGCTTCTCACATAACGGGATTCATCTGGGTAGTGCTGATATTTTAAGTCAGCAGCTTTGTACCTATCATCCTGATACGACACTTACTTTTGAAAACAGGTGCGAATATACTATCTTTACTTCGGTTGAAGATAAAGCTGTTGAAAATAATATAAACGTATTTCCTAATCCCGGGACTGATTATGTGATTATTAAAGGATTGAACCCGGGTGACGAAGTCACAGTAATTGATATTTTAGGTCAGGTGGTCTATGAAGCTACATCCGGGATGAATGAATTAACAGTTAATATAAAGGGATTTAATCAAGGAATATACCTTTATACGGTCAAAACGCAACACAAGGGGATGCTAACAGGAAAAATTGTAAAACTTTTTTAAGAAATAATTGTAACTTACTTAATTAAATCCAAAAAACCGGCTTCGTCAAGGATTGTAATATTTAGCTTTTTAGCTTTGTCATATTTACTGCCGGGGTTTGCTCCTACTATCACATAACTTGTTTTGGCACTGACCGAAGAAGTTACTTTACCTCCCATGTCTTCTATTTTCAACCGAGCATCGTCTCTGGTCATTGTTTCGAGTTCGCCGGTAAGAACAAAGGTTTTTCCGGCAAGAATATTTGAAGATTTCTGCAATTCTTCATCAGAAATTTCAAAATTCACTCCCGCTTCTTTCATACGATGCAAAAGTGCGAGTTCCTTTCCATCCGCAAAGAACTCAACAAGTGATTGAGCCATCTTTGCACCAATTTCGTAAACATTTTTCAAGTCATCAGCCGATGCTATTTGTAGATTATCTAAGGTCTTGAAATGATTAGCAAGGATTTTTGCCGCACCCTCGCCTATAAACCTGATGCCTAAGGCAAAGAGAACCCGGAAGAAAAGTTGTTTCTTGCTTTTTTCAATTGCATCCAGCAAATTGTCGGTACTTTTCTCACCCCATCTGTCAAGCTTAATCAGTTCATCCCGAAAATTTTTAAGGTCAAAGACATCGGCTATATTTTTCAGATATCCGAGTTCGACTAACTGTTCAACAACTTTTTCGCCCAATCCTTCAATATTAAGAGCATTTCTGGAAGCAAAATGTTCTATTCGCCTTTTAAGCTGCCATGGACATTCGGGATGATTGCAGAAATATGCCGCTTCGCCTTCGGGTCTTGCAAGCGGGCTATGTAGGTGGCAAGAGCACAATTCGGGAAATTCAAATTTTACAGCATTTGCCGGTCTTTGCTCCATCACTACGGATGTTACTTTTGGGATTACTTCGCCGCCTTTTTCTATGATGACAATATCCCCAATTCTTATATCTCTCTCGGAGATATAATCATAATTGTGTAGTGTAGCACGGCTGATTGTCGAGCCGGCTAAAAATACCGGTTCAAGCTCTGCAACAGGTGTAACAACTCCTGTCCTTCCTACTTGCAGAGTGATGTCTTTCAGAAGTGTAGAAGTCTTTTCAGCTTCATATTTGTAAGCAATTGCCCATCTTGGAGAGCGAGCAACAAAACCTAATAGTTTTTGCTGGTTGAGTGAATCAACTTTTATTACAATTCCGTCAATTTGGAAAGGTAATTCATTTCGATTGAGTTCCCATTCATTAATGAATTCAAAAATTTCATCAATATTGCCGCAGATTCTTGAATAATTACTAACAGGGAAGCCCATTTTTTTGAGTAGTAACACGTTCTCACTGTGTGAAGTAAGGGTTATATCGCTTGTATCCAGATAGTAACACACCATTTTCAAAGGTCTTGTAGCGACAATTTTAGAATCCAAAAGTTTTAACGTTCCGGCGGTCAGGTTTCTAGGATTCGCAAAGGTTTTCTCACCAAATTCGGTTCTTTGTTCATTAATTTTAAGAAAGTCATCCTGATGCAAAAAGATTTCACCACGTACTTCAAAGTCCTCTAAAATTTTTCCGTCAATTTCATTATTTTGAACTGAGAAGGGTATTGACCTGATTGTTCGGATGTTTCTTGTGATATCGTCACCTGAAATACCATCGCCTCTTGTTGCTCCGATTGATAACTTCCCTTTTGAATATCTGAGGCTGCAAGCTACTCCGTCATATTTGAGTTCGACAACGTATTTAAATGGCTGATCTCCTAAAATTTCTCTTACTCTTCTGTCGAAATCCGTAACTTCTTCACGACTATAAGTATTAGCCAGAGATAGCATCGGTTTATCGTGAACGACGGTGGTGAATTCTTTCAGAGGTTCACCGCCTACTCTTTGAGTGGGAGAATCCGGGATAATCAGTGCAGGATTGTCTTTTTCGAGCTGAATAAGTTCTTCCAAAGCCTTGTCATATTCTCGGTCGGAGATGAAAGGCTGAGCTTCGGTATAATAAGCATAATCGCACTTGCGGATTAATTCCCGAAGCTCGTTTATTCTTGATTCTGCTTTTGAGTTCAGAGCAGAATCCTCAAATAGACTAAAGTCCGAATTCATTTTTTATGCCGGATTTACCAGAAATATAAGTACAAACAATGCAAATAAAGCAGCCATAACAATCCTGGCTTTAACTATATCTCTTTCTTTAAGAATGTTCCAGCCAAGTGCTGTTGCATACATTGCGGCACATACACCAAGTATTAGCAGGGAAGTCTCTAGAGTGTCCAACCTGTTACCAATCATGTATCTCATACCATAATTTGCTATTGAGCCATAAACAAGCATGTTATGTCCGACATAGACATAGAGAGATTCCTGACCGCAAAGTCGTAAAATATTGCCTGACCATTTATCTTTGTACCATTTTTCAATCAGGAAAAGGAATGCAAAAACCATTACCGCACCGCTAACCCTGAAAATGGAATGAAACGGGGAACAGTGCCACCAATCCTGTGCTCCCGGGAAAAACTCAAGGTTAAATCTGAAGTTAAATATTCCAACAGTTAGAATTAGTCCGGTAATTGCTAAAATAGTTGCAAGTTTTTTCTTGTTTTCATAAGCCATAAAATAAGCAGTGAATGCAGCTCCTGCAAAAAAGTAGCCGCTCCATGGGAACATGGGGAACTTTGAAATAGGGAATTTAGCAAAAAGAGCTCCGAAAAATGCCGGCATTACCGAAAGCGGGTCGCTGTTCCAGACGGCTGGTGCAGTAAAAAATACGATAAGTGCAAGAACGCCGAAGATATAAGGCAGATACTTGATTTTCGGCACAAGCATTAGGATAATTAATGCAATGACAGAAGAATAGACTATAGTCTGAAGTATGTCACATTCAAAAAATTTCAACCATCCGGCAGAGTCCAACAGCATAAATTTTTGGAATGAAAGAGCCGGGAAATGCAGCCAGTAGGCTAAGATTAAAATCAAACCTAACCTTCGGAGATAGACCCAAAGCGGCGGTCTGAAATGTTTATAATCGTCGGTCTTTTTCATTGCTGCAAGCCAGAATCCGGCTCCGGCACAAAATAGAAAGCTTACTGCTACAAATCCGTTTGACAGATTGACCATGTTATAAATAAAACCGGTTTTGAGATAGTTTTTCAAAACCACATCCACAACATGTGTCTCAATCATCCAGAGAACAGCAATGCCACGCATTACGTCAATAAAAATCAGACGTGCTTTTTTAGAGGGTAGAGGTATTTCTGCCATTAATGTTTGATTTAGTTAAAAAATAATTTAATTAAAAATTCCATCTTGGAAAAGATGGAATTTCTAAATATACAAAATTATTTAACTATAACAAACTGTGAAGATTCAATTTGTGAGCCGTTACGCATTATTACTCTGTAAACACCTGATGAAAGACCGGATGTGGAGATGTTAAACTTATATGACCCGGCATCAAGAGGAGAATTGTAAATGCTGTAAAGTCTGTTCCCAAGATTGTCAAACAGTTCCAGTTCGATTTGTCCGTAAAATTTAACAGGTACAAGAACGGATGCAATATCATTATCAGAAACCGGATTCGGAACGATTCCCATTTTTTGTAATGCTTCACCGTTTTTATTTTCTTGAATAGTTGTCAAAATTTTCTTAACCTGAAACATTGAGAATGATGAATCAATTGCCATCGAATCCGGGATGAACGGTAGTGTGACATTTACGACTTCCATGCTGTTTTTTAATGCAAATGTATCGGCAATCATTGTGCCTTTATTGCCCCAAAACATCATTCTGATTACAGTTTGAAATGTCGTTGGTATGTCAGGACCTGTTTGAACCTGAGTTAGAGTAATTTTTTCATCATAATAATTGGCATTTTTAGTGGCAACTGCAGAGATATCAAAAACCGGATGCCCGGGATGCTTTAGCCACTGGTCAAAATAAGCTGTCAGACTGATGGGTGGATTTTTTACTTCAGTAATGAAATGATTTGCAAAATCATCTGTCTCGAGTGAGTTGTAGGCATATTTTTTCATTAAGTTTCTGAGTGCAGGGAAATAAACAGAATCACCCAACATTGTTCTTAACTGATGATAAACCCAGCTTGCTTTCTCGTAAATGAGAACAGCATTATTCCCGAAAATAGTGTTGATGGGTAAATCATAAATTGCGGGTAAAGCAAGCCCGCCGTTGTTAAGATATTTTTTTCTTTTATCATATTCACGCTCCAGATATCCCCGAGAACCCGAGATTTTTTCCGACCATAGTGCTTCACTCCAGGAAGCGCCACCTTCGTTTATCCAGACGTCTTTCCATGTGGCACATGTAATCATATCTCCAATCCATTGGTGGGCTAATTCATGAGCAATTCCGAACTGGTCGGCAGTTCTCATCCATACCCTGTTAATTGAAGTTAGCGTCTGATGTTCCATACCGCCGAATGAAAATGGCTGAATTGCAACCATGCCGTATTTAATTAAAGGAAACTCTGTAAACGTTTTCGAATAATAAGTAACCATGTCAACTGTCGGCTTGAAAGCATTATGAGCATTGTATTGAGTACCGTCGGTCTTGGTGGCATCGAAATCCTTCTGCCAGACATAATACTGAATCTCTACGGAATCTTTCGGATTGGATACTCTCTTGTACCAATCGGAAAAAGTAGCAAATTTGGAGGCTGTAACAGCCATTAGATAAGTGGCTACGGGAGTGTTGTCTTTCCATGTAAATACTTTATAATCAAGCATATCATCAATTTTATAAATCAAACCGTTTGAAACGGCAATGAAATCCTTGGGTACACGAACGGAAATAGTAGAAATGGCTTTGTCATTCGGTGCATCATTGCATGGCATCCAATATCTGGCGTCTTCCGGCTCACTCATGGTGTATGCCATTCTTGATTCAACCCAGACGGAATCACCGTTTTGGAGCGTTCCAACAAACATTTTTTCGGGATAAAGATAAAATCCCAGGTCTGTTGCTCCGATATAAAGATAATTGATTGTTATTCCGACCGTGTCTCCGACATTATAAATAAATGGAAGGTTTACTTTCAAAATCCCTTTAGATGGTTGAGTCGCGGGAACGGTTTTATTATCCACCTGAATGGATTGAATTGCCATATTCATAGCATCGAATTCGAGGTACTTAATTTGAGCCGAATCAATTCTAACTGTAATTTTATTGCTACCCCTCCAAACTCTTTCAGGTGGCGTTACACCGGTTTTTATAAGAACATCATACCAATCGAGAAAGAGGTCATATTTAAGCACATTGTAAGGACGGTGAACGATAGCAGACTGAAGGAAATCGTATTTTCCTTTTTCATCATTGGGATTTATCCCGAAACTTGATTTAGATTCGGAAGTTTCTTTCGAATCAGGACTAAAAAAATAAGGAATGTTCTGAGATTTTGCTTCAAATGCAAAAATCAGAATTAAAGTTAAAATTAATGTTTTTTTCATGAAATTACCATTAAAAATAAATTTTTATTAAATAAAAGTTTAATCAATTTCAAATTACAAATATCGGTTACGATTGACACTAAAAAAAATTGAAAAAAATATTTAATAAAAGTTGTAACTTTTTTGTTAGTAAAAGCGTCTTTAGTATTGTAAGATTTAACGGTTCAAAAATTGTTTAAATTTTATTTGGAAATGTAAAATCTTATAAATAGATTTGTAATATGAAAATGAAAATTTTATTATTGATACTTGTGGCTGCAACGTCCCTGCTTTATGCAGCAGATGTGCTGGACTCATTCACAGCCAATTCCGACGGTAGAGTGATTACTCTGTCATGGAGGTCTTCCGACGAAAGTCAGATTAAGGCTTTCGACATAGAACGTTCGGGTTCCGACCAAAATTTCACATTAATCAATACCGTTCAAGCTAAAGGTTACAGCTACAACTATACTTATGTTGACGAATCGGCTTTTATGAAAGGTTCGGACGGCAATCCGATTCCACAGGCAAAATCTACTTACAAATACAGAATAAAAATAGTCGCTAAAGATAATTCATCTTTTTACAGTAACACTGCTGTTGTGGCTCATAATGTAAGCGGAATCCGCAGAACCTGGGGCATGATAAAAGAAATGTTCCGTTAATTCCCTTAAATCTGAAATAATTTCACCCTCAATTCTTCTAATTGATTTTTAAATAGACATTTTTCATTTTGTTTTTACATGAGAAGTAATCTTTTTATAATTTTGTTTCTGTTTCTCTTCGTGTTCTCAGCTTTTTCGGAGAATAAATCCGGCATTTCAGATGATGATGAATACATTGCCAAATGCGGTGGATTTATGACTAAAGAAAAAAAAGAAAAACTTTTTAAAATTCTGAATCTAAGAGATTCAGTTCGTCCTGTTTGTCAGAAAAAATTTGATGAACCAAACGGCAGATTTTGTGTGCATTACGATACTACCGGCATTAATGCTGTTAATTTGACAGATAATGACAGAAATGGTCTTCCCGATTATATTGATTCAGTTGTATATTATTTTGAATATGCATACAGGATAGAAATTGATTCGATGCAATACACATCTCCTGCTTTCGACAGTGGATTAGGTGGTTCTAATGCGTACGATATTTATGTTCTGGACATTGGTAACGGAGATTTTGCAAATGTTGCCTACGGTTTCACAACGCCAGAGGACAAAATAAATATTCCCGGAAAATTTTCCCGGTATACATCGTTCATTATGATTGATAATGATTTCAGCCCCTTGGATTCCATGGAATTACCAACAGGGAAGAAAAAGCAGACCTATTATGAAACAGGCATTTCGGCAATGAAAATTACGGCTGCACATGAGTTCCATCATGCCGTGCAGCTTGTTTACGGTGAAGACCAGACCACATTTTCTCTGAATGAATTTTCAAGTACGTATATGGAATACCGTTTGTTTCCCAATACGGTTGATTACATTCAGTTTGTGAAAAGTCTCTTTGCTAATCTGACGAGATACACATTCGGAGATGGAAATTACGAAAACGGATACCGTTATGCAATTTTCGGGCAGTACATGCACAAGCAATACGGCGATGAGGCATTAAGACGAATGTGGGAGCTGATTGGCAAGGGTAATACAGGTTTCGCAGCTTTGGATATGGTTTTCCAAGAACATCAGTCGAGCCTTCCGAAAGAATGGCAGCATTTTGTACCATGGTTGTATTATACAGGTCATCGGAGTATTGAAGGTCAGTATTTTAAACAGGCAAAAATCTTTCCGCAATTGAAATTTTTTATTGATACCGTATTCTCTTCTCCTTCTTTTTCAACATCGGAAGCTCTTAAATCATTCGAAATTCGGGCTTTTCGTTGCAGACTTGCACCCGAAGACCCTGCAAAAACGAATGATACTCTGGATATAATTATTGCAAGTGATGACCTGAAAGGTGCAGTTGCGCAATCCGGGAATGACAGAACGATGCCTTATACAATTTTGTGTACGGAATCCTTTCTTGATGGCTCCAAGCAAATCGGTACTAATAAGTTCTATTATTCTTTTTTTGCCGATAGCGGTCATGTAGTTGATTCTCTTTTTATAAACAGGGGTTATATTACCAATCTGATAAATTTCTGCTATCCTAATCCTTTCAGGAGAGATTTTTACAGCGAAATGATGTTTCCTGCACCCGTTAATGCGGGGCTGGGTGAATCAGTAGTTTTGAGAGTGTTTAATTCTGCTATGCAGGCTGTTTACGAATCGAAAATGATGATTGATGTGGATAACGGAAACAAAATTGTACCGATGAAAATAATTCCTGATGTTATAACCGAAGGGATTTATATTTTTTCGGTCGAATGGAAAAATGATATTTTATACGGCAAATTTACCGTAATTAAATGACACTGATGCATGATGACAAACAGCACATTCTTTCTTTCCGCTAACTCGCTGAGTAAATATTTCTCTTACGGAAAATACATATTCAGTGGTGTGAATGTATCGGTAAGCAACAATACTGCTTTAGCCATCACCGGTGAAAACGGCTCGGGAAAATCAACACTTCTTAAAATTTTATCTTTAATCATTCAGCCAACAAAAGGTGATATTTCCTTTAAAATTAATGAACAAGAAGTTAAAAAAGATTTGTTTTTCACACACATTGGATTTGTTTCTCCTTACTTGATTTTATATGAAGAATTTTCTCCGATGGAGCATTTTAAAATAACAGCAGATTTGAGCGGTGGACATTTTAACAAAGAGTTTGCAGAAGAATACCTCTCGAAATTCAAACTTTATCATAAAAGAAATGACCATATTAAAACTTTTTCTTCAGGAATGAAGCAGAGAGTGAAATTTATTCAGGCTCTTCAAAACAATCCTAATATCTTATTTCTCGATGAGCCGTTTTCCAATCTTGACCACGATGGGATAGATATAATACTCGAAATAATGAAAAATCATCTTGATAAGAATTGTGCCCTCGTAATTGCTTCCAATGATGAACGAGAAACATCATTATGCAAGGAATACATTGACCTTACAAATTTTAAATAATCTTTTAAAGACTAAAGCGGGATGAAAACAAGAAATAAATATTTTTTTGCAACTCTGAGCGGGGTATTGCTAGCCTTGGCATACCCACCGGTTCCGTTTTCTCTGTTCGCTTTTATAGCACTTGTTCCGCTATTGACAGCCCTGGAATTTAAACCCAAACGACCATATTTATTGCTTTATATTACTTTTTTCGTTTATCACGGCGGAATGAATTACTGGATAAGCAGTTGGCAGCCAGATTGCGACCCGTATCTGCTGGTTTCCGGATTGGTAGTATGGCTGGTTCATCCGTTTTTCTTTATGTTCCCTTTTTTCATCTACAGGACAATACGGAAAAAATTTAATGCCGAATCTGCGGTCTGGGCTTTTCCTTTCATCTGGGTATTCTTTGAATGGCTGCATAGCGTTGGCGAATTCTCTTACCCATGGCTTACTTTAGGATACACACAGACAAAAAATACCCTTTGGATACAATTCGTTGATATAACAGGAGTCTGGGGTGCAAGTTTTTTAATTGTTCTTGTTAATATTCTTATTTTTAGAATAGTTATGTATTTTAAAAATGAGAATATTTCTAACGCTGAATTACGGAAAATTATCAATAATAAAAAGATTTTGATTAATCTTGGTATGATATTACTGATTATTGTTGTTCCTCTTTTGTACGGAATCATCGCAACTAAGAATTTTAATCATAACAAACTTGCAGCTGAAAACAAAACCATCAAAATTGGATTGATTCAGCCAAATATTAATCCTTGGCGAAAATGGGAAACAAGTGCAATTTCTCAAATTCTTCTACACCAGAGGATACAGGATTCACTGGACGATATTCATCCCGACATAGATTTATATATTTGGAGTGAGACAGCAATAACGTTGTTAGGTCTTGATATAAACAGCAGTCATAATTTTTCTTTTTTGCAGGAAAATCTGGATTCAACAAATTCATCTCTTTTAACAGGTTTTGCGGATATATACTTTTATAAGCCAGGTGAAAAACACTTACCAACATCCAAAAATCACAGCATGAATCCGAACTTATATTATGATTCGTATAATTCTGCTGTTTTGGTCCATCCTCAGAAATACGGTTTGAAACCGCAGGTTTACCACAAAATGAAGCTAACCCCATTCGGGGAAAGAATTCCTTATGTGGAGTATTATACAATTGCTTTGAAATGGCTTGAGTGGGGTGTCGGCATATCGAGCTGGGCACTTGGGACAGAGCAGAAAGCAATGAATATCGCACTTAATGGCGGAACGGCAAAAGTTGGCTCTATCATCTGCATTGAATCCATCTATCCATCATTTGTGGGAAATTTTGTAAGGCTGGGGGCGGATTTTCTTACCGTAATAACCAATGACGCATGGTACGACCATACGATAGGACCCGAGCAGCATTATCTTATTTCGGCAATGAGGGCAATGGAAACAAAAAGATATATTGCCCGATGTGCAAACACAGGCGTTACCGGATTTATCGAACCAACTGGCGAAACATTGTTAAGAGCCCAGCAATATAGATGTACTGCCATTACTGCTTCCATACCGCTTCTGAAAAATGAAACAATCTTTGTCCGATTCGGTGATTGGCTGCCTGTTTTATGTTCTGCGGTCTCAATTATTTTCTTTCTCTATTCGTTAATAGGTCGTAAAAAAAATAATTTGTAAAATTTGAAACTAACATGAAATTTACTCGTATAGCAAATGTTATACACGAATAATTTAAAACTTAAAATAAGGATTATTTTGATGAAGAAGATTGTATTATTAAAAAAATTGAGTCAAAAAGTAGGTTTGGTTGCTTTTTTAGCTCTGTTTTTGTTTTCAGGAAGTGCTTATAGCCAGTTCAACAAAATTGGTTTTATCAGAGATTCGCTGCCTAACGGATTACAAATAATTTACCAGATTGATAGAAGTGCTCCGGTTGTTGCAACAGTTGTTCACTACAAAGTAGGCTCACGTGATGAAAATCCGGCACGAACAGGTTTTGCCCATTTCTTTGAGCATTTGATGTTTGAAGCTACCGATAATATAACAAGGGCTACGATTGATAAGTATGTTCAGGAAGCCGGCGGAACTTTAAACGCTCATACTTCGTTTGATGAGACTGTCTTTTTCTTTAAATTACCATCTAAAGAAATTAAACTTGCTCTCTGGATTGAATCGCAAAGAATGAGAAAGCTTCATGTTGATGAAATTGGTGTCGAAACTCAGAGGGGAGTAGTAAAAGAAGAACGTAAAATGAGAAACGACAATACTCCTTATGGTACTTGGATGGAAAAAATGATGGCAAGTCTTTTCCCGGGCAGTTCGTATAGCTGGACCCCGATAGGCAGTGCTCAACACATTGACCAGGCACAGATTGCGGAATTTAAAAGTTTCTATAATAATTTTTATCAGCCAAATAATGCAATTCTCGTAATATCAGGAGATTTCAATCTCGATGATGCAAAAAAATATGTCAGAGATTATTTTGGTTCAATTGAGAAACCTGCTCAACCTGCAAGGGAAGAATTCAAGCTTTTAAGCCTGGAAAAACCTTATTCAGAGCAGATTGATGACGCTAAAGCACAATTACCTGCAGTTTTTATCGGTTACAGAGGACCGAAATTAGGCGAACCCGACTACTATGCTTTTTCATTACTGAATCAGGTTTTGTCGTCAGGTGAGAGTTCGAGACTTTATCAAAGATTAGTAGAAAAAGACCAGATTGCAGTTGCCGCTCAGTCTATGCCATTCCCGCTTCAATATTCAGGAGCTTGCCTTCTAATCGGTGTTGCTTCACCCGGCAAAGACATTAAAACTGTTGAAAAAAACTTAATTGACGAAGTGGATAAACTTATTAAAAATGGCTTGACCGACGAGGAGTTCCAAAAAGCTAAAAATATAGCTGAAACTCAATTTATTTCAGGCAAGAAGAACGTTCTGGAAAAAGCTCAGGACCTTGCCCAGTATTGGGCTTACTTTGGTGACCCCAATTTAATTAACACTGAATTTGAAAAGTATTCAGTGATAACCAAAGAAGATTTGGTGCGTGTTGCAAAAAAATATTTCGAAACAGACAAAAAGATTACACTGTTCTATGTTCCAAAGGGTACCGAATAGTCACCATTGGTTTTTCAAAATTAAATTAACTGATATTAAAATTAACAGGATAGATAGAATGAAAAAATTATTTTTAGTTATAGGTTTATTTGCTTTTATTTTTTCTGCAAATGCCCAGGTTGATATAACAAAAAAGCCGGAATCTCTTGGTGAGACAACCTTTAAATTTCCGGATTACGTGTTGACTACTCTCAGTAACGGTTTAAAAGTCTTCATTGTGGAAGACCATGAACAACCGACAATAAACTTCAGATTACTAATACCAGGTGGTTCATCGTTAGATGGGGAAAAATCAGGTCTTGCAGAAGTTCTTTCCGATATGCTCAGCAAAGGTGCCGGAAGCAGGAACGCTTTGCAATTTGCACAGACTGCCGATGGTATCGGAGCTAATTTAGGTGCATCTGCAGGAATTGATTATCTGACTGTGTCAGGAAGCGGATTGAAAAGACACATGCCCGTTATTCTCGAATTGATGTCCGATATGATTCTGAAACCAACATTTACCAAAGATGAATTTGATAAATTGATTCCTCTTATGCTTGCAGGACTTCAGGATGAAAAATCCAAACCGATGTCCGTAGCCGGTCGGCTTATCAGAAAAATTATGTATGGCGAACATCATCCGTATGGAAAAAAGGAAACCGAAGCTTCGCTTAAATCAATTACAATTGAGGATGTAAAAGAATATTTCAATAAATATTTAAAGCCGAATAATGCTTCAATAGTTGTTATCGGAGATATTACACAAAAAGAAATAACCGATAAATTGGAAAAAGCGTTTAGCGCATGGAAGACAGGGGAAGTTCCTAAAATCATTATGCCAAAAACCGAGCAGATGCCAATCGGGGTTTATTTCATAAGGAGACCATCTTCGGTACAGTCAACCATTTGCTTAGTTACAAAAGGTTTACCTGTTAATTCTGATGACTACTATTCACTCTCTTTAGCTTCCAGTCTAATCGGGTCAGGATTTGGCGGGCGGCTGTTCAGAACGTTGAGAGAGAAGTATTCTTATACTTATACACCATTCGGAAGTCATGGCAACAATAAATATGCTAATAACTTTGTTTGCGGTGCTGATGTCAGAAATTCCGTCACCGATTCGTCACTTGATGTAATCATAGAACAGATGAAACTTATGGCAACCGAACCTGCATCAGAAGAAGAATTGGGAAGAATAAAAAAATTCGAAATCGGAGAATATCAGATGTCATTTGAAAATGCAGGTTTTACCGGTAGTCTGCTGCAAACAGCAGATTTCAACGGCATTCCATTAGAAAAAATTAAAGCCTACCCGGATATTATCGCTTCTATTAATCCATATCAAGTTCAGAAGATTTCCTCAAAATATATCAATCCGGATGGAGCATGGATTGTTGTTGTGGGAAGTCCGGCAATTAAAGAAAAATTAGAAAGATTCGGTAAAATCTATGAATATGACCTTGATTTGAATCCCTTATCCGGCGAAAATGCAAAAATGGAAAAAGTATCTTTATCTGCTAAGGAACTTATTCAGAATTATACTAAAGCAATCGGTGGGAAGGAAGTTTTAGCGAAAGTCCGGACTCTTACAACCGAAGGGACTGCAAATTTGACAATTCAGGGTAATGCTATGACGGGGAAAATAAAATCCCTGCAAAAATCTCCAAATAAAAAATTCCA
>Ga0172369_10004899_pt1 | contig 16729 bp, 7 predicted proteins | sample LakKiv25m_FD_114539 | JGI IMG/M metagenome (GOLD analysis project Ga0172369, IMG submission 114539) | Freshwater microbial communities from Kabuno Bay, South-Kivu, Congo - kab_022012_11.25m | ecosystem: Environmental > Aquatic > Freshwater > Lake | place: Democratic Republic of the Congo...
CGCGGCCAGCAACGAGAAGCAGCCGGCGAGCACGTCGGTCAGCGTGCACACAGGAAAGACGGCGTTCGACAGCGATGGCCATGTCACGAAAGTCGCGATGGCGATCCAGGCAACGGGCTGCGACGCAAAGCGCCGGGCCAAAGCGAAGAGCACAAACGCCGTTGCCGTGAAGGCCGCGAGGTTCAGCAGGCGAAAGGCGAGCGGCTCGAACGGCGCCAGCGACCACACGAGTGCAAAGACGGATGAGACGAGCGGCCGCAACCGTTGAAAAGTGGGAACGTCGTACTGGTCCGTCGACAGCAGCCGCAGCAGGTCACCGTGACGCCAACAGTCGACGCCGTGCTCGATCATGGCGAGATCGTCTTGAAAGAAGAATGCGTTGAGCCGGCTATGATAGGTCGCACCGACAAGGGCCATGCAGCCGAGGAACGGCAGCAGCAGACGCGCCGGCACGAGAGCAGCAAGGTTTTTCGGGCACATGGGCCTCCGGAGGTGGGCGGACGGCCACCCGCAGCAAGAGCGGCCAAGTCTAGGTAGATTCACCTGCACGGGCAAGCGGGCGTTGACGCAGATTCATGCACTTCTGGCGCGTGCCGGCGTAGCGCGGTGCGTGTTCGTAGGGACGTCGTCACGAGACGGCGCCGAATTCATCGCGATCGCCGCGTGCGCCGCGCGAAGAAGGCTTGCCATGCGCCGGGTTGAGCGATAGGCTCCGCGCCGGCCATGGGTGGGACGATGGCCCCGTCGTGCGGCGCCCGTGCGGGCCCTGTGCGCAGCTGCGGATGCGCAGCAAGGCTCTGCCGACCAGTCCGTTCACTTGTTCCCACGTGGGATGTCAGGCTCGCGCGCATGTCAACAACGGAGTCTGCCATTGGCGTCGAACGCTCTGCGCCCACTTTGGGTCTGCGAGCGGCCCTGTCCTTGCTCGCGCATCCGTTGATCGTGCTGACGCTGTGCGACGGTGCTCTGCCGGCCGCGGCATTTTTTGCCCTGTCCTACCTTGTCTGCGTGGCGCATGCGCGGTTGCGGCCAAAGTGGCCACGCGCTTCGTTTGCGCTGGCCGCGGCGACGTTGACCGCGGCGGCCTTGCTCCTACGCGACAGCGCACGACTGCTGGGCTTTGCCGACATCGGCTTGGCCGCCCCCAGCGGTCTGCGCTTTGTGGGCTTGTCCTACGCCTACCTACGCGCCGTGCACGCGCTGGACTGTGAAAAGTGGAGCCTGCGCCGCTACCTCCGCTACTTCTTTTTCGCCCCGACGTTCTTCTCCGGCCCGATCCTGGCACCCGGCGCCCACGACACGAACCTGACCGGCCGTGCCTCCAGCCACATCGCGGAAGGCGCTGCACGTTGCGTTTCCGGTCTGGTGCGGATCACCGCGGCGCAGGTGCTCCTGTCTCTGATCCCCCTGGAAAATCGCCTGGCCGCCCGAGCCAGCTTTGCCTCCTGGCCGTTGCCGCTCCTGTGGCTGGGCCTTTTTGGCTCCGGGATCTGGCTTTACTTGAACTTCTCAGGCTTTACCGAGATCTACATCGGCGTCAGTCGCATGTGTGGCGTGCGCGCACCTGAGAATTTCGACAACCCCTTTGCTGCGGCGACGATTACGGCTTTCTGGCAACGCTGGCACATCACACTCGGCGACTGGTTGCGCGGCCATGTCTACGATCCCGTCAGCCGCCGCCTCATCGCCGCACCGCGCCACGGCATGCTCGTTGCCAGCTTGTGCGCGCCCATCGTCACCATGGTCGCGTGCGGTGCGTGGCACGCCTTGTCGGTGTCGTACGTTGCGTGGGGACTCTGGCACGGCGCCTGCCTTGGCTTGCACGCGGCCTGGACGCGCTGGGCAACGCCACGCCTCACGGCGGGCGTGCGCGGCCACGCAGCTTACCGCGCGGCAGCCTGGACGCTGACCCACGCTGCCGTCGCTGCGTCTTGGGTCCTGTTCCTGCCTGCGTCCGGCGACATCGGTGCGGTCGCGCGCCTGCACATGCTCTGCATCGCGTTCGGTTCGGGAGGCTGATGGGTGCAACTGTCAACGAGATCGAAGATGTTCGCGCCATACTTCATGGCGTGCTCGGCGACGACCGGCTCGAAGGCGTGGCGGCCGACATCGCCTTGCTCAAGAGCGGCTTGCTGACCTCTATCGAGCTCGTCTCTGTGTCGCTCGAGTTGGAGCGCCGCGGCGCCCGCCCCGTCCTCGGCGGCGGTGTGGCACCGGGCGCCATCTCGCTGGATACGCTTGCGGCCGCGCTGCAAGGACGCGTCGAGGCACGTGCGGCCGACGAAACACTGACGCAGACGCCACTTTTGCAGGGTTTGCGTGGCGCCCTGCGGCGGCCTTGGCTGTTTGCGTTGTCCGCACTTGCTGGCCTGCTGGTGTGCGATCGGCTGGTCACTGTGGCCATCGAGCAACACGCGGCGGGAGCCTACGCAGCGTTTCTCGAAGGCGGCAAGCGGCTTTACCCATTCGCCGGAGGCTGGAGCCAGGACGACTTCCGCTTCGCGGTCGACCACCACGCAGTGCGCACCCGCCGGTCCCCAAGTCAGCGGCTCACGCTTTTCCTGGGCGATTCCGGGACAATCGGTTCCTTCGTTGCGCCGGATGACTCGCTCGTCGCGCAGATGGAGGCTGGCCTGCAGCAGCGCGGCGAGCGCGTGAACGTCGCGAATCTGGCATGGTTCGGGCGACTGACGGCCAAGGACTTGATGCTGCTGGAGTTGGTATGGGATCTGCCGTTCGACACCGTCGTATTCACGCTGGGTGAGGATCACTTCAGCCGCTCGAAGGTCGATATGTGGCTCAGCCGCTACCGGCATGTTTCTGTCAATCTACCGCTTTACGAGGCGTTCCTGCAGCGCATTCCGCAGGCGGAACGTGGCCCGTTCCAAGCCCTGGGTGCGCGCCTCGCCCAGACGGACGTTCGCCACTTGGGTCCGCTGCGCCGCTGGGGATTCGCGCACCTGGCCGCCTTTCACTATGGGCCGTTTCTGCAACGCGTCGTCCAGGCAACGTTGGCGCCCGAGTGGCTGGCGGCGCGCGAACGGGAGGCGATGGCGCAACGCTGCACAACTGCCGGACAAACGGGTACGTTGGCAGACGGTATCGACCTGGACGACATCGACGCGGAGCAGATCGCCATCTTGCGTTCGACAATCAGACTGTTGCAGCGACGCAACGTACGGGTTGTCCTGTACGTCGAGCCGCGAGGACCTGCGGAGTGGTTGCGCGACCTGGCGACCCGCAAACAGGCAGCCGACATCGCACGCGAAATCGGCCGAGACACCGGCGCGACCGTCGTCGATCTCAGCCGCGCGCTGCAGGGCGGCGCGTTCCTGGATACGACCGCGCATTACACCGCAGCGGCCAACCGCGTGCTCGGCGCATCGCTGGCCAGCGCGTTGTGCCCCGGAGATTCGCCATGACCCAGACGATCGCGCACCGCGTACGGGACTGGGTGGAACGCGAACCCGAGCGCGAGCTGTGGACGTTTCGTGACTTGGCCGCAGAACCGACCATCGATCGCACGCTGACCTACGGCGGCTTGTGGCAAGGCGCCTGCGCCGTCGCCGAGGCACTCCACGGCATCGAACGCGGGTCGCGCGCGCTCGTCGTCCTGCCGCTCGGCCTGCGGCTCTTGCAGGTGCACCTGGGGGTGCAATTGGCCGGTGCCATCCCGATCATTCACAGCCACCCGTCGGCCAAGGTTGCCGATGATGTATATTTACGCCATCTTGGGCATGTAATCGACCTCATGCGCCCGGCCGCCGTCGTGACGAATCAAGCGTTTTCGGCGGCGATTTGCGCGGTCCAGCATCCCGTGCAGCCGCGCCTCATCGACGAGGAAGCCCTGCCCGGTTCGACGACCTTTGAACCGAAAGCCTGGCTTGAGGTCGATGCGGATGACATTGCGATCATCCAGCACTCCTCAGGCAGCACCGGTCTACAGAAGGGCATCGCTCTGACGCACGCCATGGTCCAGGGCCAGTGTGCCGCCTATGCCAGTGCGATTGCAGCGGATCCGCAGACGGATCGCATCTGCTCTTGGATACCGCTCTACCACGACATGGGGCTCTTCACGTCGTGGTTGATGCCACTGCTCGAAGGCGTGCCGGTCGCCGCCATTGATCCGTTTGCCTGGGTGCAGGCGCCTGCGACGTTCTTGAAACTCATCGCGGACAAGCGGGGCACGCTCTGCTGGCAGCCAAACTTCGCCTACAATCTCCTGGCCATGCGCGTCAGTGATCGCGATCTTCAAGGCCTCGATCTCAGTTCGATGCGCGGCATTTCCAATTGCTCCGAGCCGGTGCGCGCGGACAGTCATCGCGTTTTTATCAAGCGTTTTCGAGACTATGGCCTACGAGACGACGCGCTGTGGGTCTGCTACGCGATGGCAGAGAATGCATTTGCAGTGACCCGCGAGTGTGCGAGAGAGCCGGAAGCTGGTGTCCTGATCTGCGACACGGTCGCGCTCTCCCATGGCCGCGTCGAGCCGGCCACCGATGATCGCGCCACCGACGTCGTCTCCTGCGGAGTGCCGATCCCGGACTGCGAGGTGCGTGTGGTCGACGACGCGCGCACGGTGCTCGCCGATCGCCGGGTCGGCGAAATCGCCTTGCGCAGTCCTTACATGCTGCGCGCCTATTACCAGAATCCCGAGGCGACGGCCAAGGCCATCGATGCCGCCTCGTGGTACTACACCGGCGACCTCGGTTTTTTGGCAGACGGGCACCTGTACATCACGGGGCGCAAGAAGGATCTGCTCATCGTCGGCGGCCGCAATTTCTACCCTCAAGACATCGAAGCGGTGTGCGACCAGTGTCCACATGCCGTGCCCGGACGCGCGGTAGCCATTGGCGTGGCGGACGAGGCGACCGGTACCGAGCGCATCATCGTGCTGGTGGAGTCGGCGCGCGCCGCCGAGCCCAAGGTGAGGCAAGAACTGAGCATCGCCGTGCGCTTGCGCGTCATCGAGGATCTCGACTGCCAGGTGAGCGAAGTGCACGTCGTTCCCCACAAGTGGCTGATCAAAACGACATCGGGAAAAATTGCGCGTACGCCGAATCTCGAACGGTTTCGGGCGGAACTGGCACCCAAGGCGCGCGAGTCCGCGCCACCCGCCGAGTTGGCCAAGGTGCACTGGGCCACGGCCTGTGCTTGGGGGCTGCTGGCCGGCATCACGATCTACCTGCTGCTCGCCCTGCAACCGAGTTTGAGCTGGGGCGTGTACGCGAACTTTTGACCGTGACTGTTCCCCAAGAAAGACAGTGATAGTTTCTTGACCTTCTACGCGATCTGGCCACGCGAAAAGACAGCGAGATGAGCATTGACGGTGGTAGCCGGCAGGTTCACAGTGGCGCGCGACGTCGTGATCGCAGCGGCCGAGGTTCGGCCGGCGGCACGCGTTGGCCGCTGGGTCGGGTCAGGCCGCGTCTGGATGGCTCGCGCAGGCTCTCGACCTTCGATTTTCCGGGGGAAATCCATGATCCGAAGTCGTGTGTTGTGGAACGTGGCATTGCGCTGGAGCATCGCATTGTGCTGGAGCATGGCATTGTGCCTGGCTGGCTGCCAGACCATGGTCGGAGGGCAAGCGGACGCCGGCAAGGGCACCGCGGACGCGAGTTCCTCGGACGCCAGCTCCCTGGACTCGAGTTCCGCCGACACCGGCGCGGTCGGCAAGGGAGGCGTGCTGCCCGCAGCAAAAAACTGTATCGCCCTGAGCGATTGCGCTGGTGAGGATGATGGCGACCGGTGCAATGGCATTCCCTATTGCGATCCGAAAGGGAAATGCCGCACCAAGCCAAACTCGGCGGTGATCTGCGATACCCGCTACGACACCCCTTGCTCGCAGACGCTGTGTGAACCCAAGACCGGCAAGTGCGCGAAGATCGTCGTGGCAGAAGGCGGCGCGTGCGACGACGGCAGGGTCTGCACCAAGGCCGACTCTTGCCACGCCGGTCAGTGCGGCAGCGGCACGGTGCGTGGCTGCGCCGCGGGGCTCGGCTGCTCGGAGGCCACCGGTGCGTGCGACCCGCCCGGCGGCACCTGCGGGAGCTCCATCGTGATCGGCGCCGTGCCATTCACCATTCAAACCGTACTGGCTGCCCCCGCCGCGTCGGCAACCTGTGCTGCCGGCAAGCTGCCTGTCGGCCAAGGTCAGGGACACATCTACGCGTTCGCGCCGCAGCAGTCCGGCCACTATACCTTCTCGCTCGACGGCGTTTCAGCGACCTTCCTGACCAAACTGACCTGCGACAGCACCGAGGGCACCTTCTGCCAGGCCGCGTCTTCGGCAGCGAACGACCTGACGCTGAGCGTCCGCGCCGGCCAGACGGCCTACGTATTCGTCGGCAATCGCACCACGGGCGAGGTCACGTACAGCTTGACGGCTGCTTGTGGCGGCACCTGCGAGGGGGCGGTCGAGTACTCGATTGCGGGCACCGCGACCACGCCGATGTCCAAGAGTTCCAAGCTGCAATGCGGCCAGGACGCCTGTGGCAACGCGTGTGGCACTTGCGGCGCAGACTACTGCGACACGAATCGGTTGTGCCGACCAATCGGGGATGTATGCGAGTACCCGAAGATTCTTGGTCCGGCGCCTGCCTCCATCCATGTGGACAAGCCGGCGGGGCTGGCTGACTACGACGCCAATGCGCTGTGTGGTCAGGCTTTCGCCGGCCCGTACGGGCATGAGGACGTCTGGAGTCTGACCCCGCCCCAGAATGCCTCCTACCGGATCAAGGTTTCCGGGCAGGCCAGGGGCGTCTGGGTGTCCGACGGCTGCAGCCCGATCAAGTGCATCGCGTCCGGCCCGAGCCAGGTCGACGTGCCCCTGCTCGGCGGCAAGGCCTACCGCGTCATCGTGCCGGTCGCGACAGAGACCTACACCACAGGGACCGCGTTCGTCGATCTGGCCTGGCACGACATTCAGGCGTACGACATCAGCGTCTGCATTCCCAACTGCACGAATACCGTGTGCGGCGACGATGGCTGTGGCGGGTCGTGCGGATCCTGCGAACACGGCTGCAAACCCGACGGCCAGAGCTGCTGCGTGCCCGACTGCCAGGGCAAAGTGTGCGGCAGCGATGGCTGCAACGGCAATTGCGGCCCCTGCGCGCACGGCTGTAGTCCGGATCAGAAGACCTGCTGCCAGCCGAGTTGCGCCGGCAAGATCTGCGGCTCGGACGGCTGCGACGGTGGCTGCGGCACCGCTACGTTCGATCCTGTCGCCGGGACCATCACGCCGGTCTGCGGCTTCATGGGCAAGTGCACGCCAGATGGCACGATGTGCTGCAAAGACGCGTGCAAGGGCAAGATCTGCGGCAACAACGCTTGCGGCGACTGGTGTGGATCGTGCCCCGGCTACGGCGTGTGTGCGCCGGACCAGAAATCCTGCCTGCCGCCGGACTGCGTGCCCCAGTGCGAAGGCAAGGTCTGCGGGCCAGACGGCTGCGGCGGTGCGTGTGGGGTACACGAGGTCGACCTCGGCAGCCTTGGCAAGATCTGGATGCCGACGTGTGTGGACGCTGATTCAACGTGCTCGCCGGATGGAACGACGTGCTGCTCGCAGGCATGCTTTGGCAAGGTCTGCGGCTTGAGCAAGTGCGGCGAGTCGTGCGGCACCTGCCCCGAGGGCACGACCTGCACGGCGGATCAGATGGCCTGCCTCGTCGCCGGCGACGTGTGCAGTTCGGCTTTTGCGATCGGCCCCTTGCCGTTCTCGGCCACGGCGACGACGGCTGGCGCCAAGGATGACTACGGCATGTGTCCGTCGGCTCAGGCTCCTGGCGCGGGCGCGCCGGATCAGGTCTGGGAGTTCACGCCACCGGTGACTGGCAAGTACACGTTTTCCTTGTCAGCTGATTTCGCCGCATCGCTCTACCTCAAGGGCGACTGTGCCGCGTCGCCCGGAGCCTGCCTGACCGGCATCACCGCCGAGGGCGGCGCCACCAAGACGATGCAGGTGACGCTGTCGGCCGGCGCCAAGACCTACGCCGTCATCGACGGCAGCGACAGCGCCGCGGTCAAGGCCGGCAACTACACGCTTGGCGTCAAGGTGTGCACGCCAGACTGCCAGGGCAAGGTCTGCGGCGACGATGGTTGCGGGGGCACCTGCGGGTCTTGCACCCACGGTTGCACGCCCGATCAGAAGAGTTGCTGCCAGCCCAACTGCGCCGGCAAGTCGTGCGGTTCCGATGGCTGCGATGGCACCTGCGGTGGCGGCTACCTGACCATGGGCTACCCGCCCCAGAACGTTTGGATTCCGTCCTGCTATGGTGGCGCGTGCGTACCGGGTGGCACGCAATGCTGCTCCCAGGCTTGCCAAGGCAAGGTCTGCGGCATGAACGAGTGCGGCGATTCGTGCGGCACCTGCCCGACCGGCAAGGATTGCAGCGCCGACCAGAGCGCGTGTGTCTACCCAACTGGAGACAAGTGTTCAAAGCCGTTCATTGTCGGCGCGCTGCCCTTTGCCGCCACCGCGACGACCGCCGATGCCTTGGGCGACTCGTTCGCGGTCCTGTGCCAGTGGGGAGGCCTGTGGGGCAAGGGCTCGAGCGACCAGGTCTGGCAGTTCACTGCGCCCGCCACGGGCAGCTACAGCTTCGGTTTGTCCGCTGATTTCAACGCGCTGCTCTATGTCGCGTCGGACTGTGCGCCCACCATGCTCGCGTGCCAGCCCGGCACCGTGGCGATGGGCGGCATGGCTGCGGCGCCGCTCAATCTGGCTCTGGAGGCCGGTGTGACGCGCTACATCATCGTCGACGGCATCGACAACCTCGGCCCGGGCACGGCGGGCGCGTACGAACTGACCGTCCAAGCCACGACGTCCTGCACCGCCAATTGCGCCGGCAAGGCCTGCGGACCCGACGGCTGCGGTGGCGAGTGCGGCACCTGTCCAGGCATCCTCGTGTGCCAGAACGGCACCTGCGCCGGGCAGTGCGGCAACGGGGTCTGCGAGGCCGGCGAGACCGCCAGTTGCGCCGCCGATTGCGCGTGCGGCATCACGGGATCCACGTGCGACGACGGCAACGCTTGCACCAGCGATATCTGCAACCCCGCGGATGGCCTGTGCGCCCACGCAGCGGTACCGGGTGCGTGCGACGACGGCAAGGTGTGCACGACCGGCGATGCCTGCTCCGGCGGCGCCTGCGTCGGCGTGGCGGCCAATTGCGCCGACGGCCTGGACTGCACGCTGGACGCCTGCAACCCTTCGAGTGGCTGCCAGCACTTGCCGCATGCGGAATTGTGCGACGATGATGTGACTTGCACCACGGACGCTTGCGCGCTCGGAGCGGGTTGCACGCACACGGAGAACGTCAGCGCGTGCGATGACGGAAACGCCTGCACCACGGACAGTTGCAGTCCCACCACGGGGTGCGGCCATGTGGCGGCTACCGGCGGCTGCGACGACTCCGATCTCTGCACGACCGGCGACACCTGCATCGCGTCGGCCTGCGGCGGCACGGCCAAGGTGTGCACCGATGGCAACGCGTGCACGTTCGATGCCTGCAACGCCTTGACCGGATGTCTGTTCGTCTCATCGACCGCCGCGTGCACGGACAGCATTCCCTGCACCATGGACTCGTGCAATCCGAGCACCGGTTGCGCGCATGTGCCCAAGCACACGGCCTGCGAAGACGGCATCCCCTGCACCGCCGACACCTGCGACGCCAGCGTGGGCTGCTTGCACGTGGCAGACAGCGGATCCTGCAACGACGGCGATGTGTGCACGACCGACACCTGCGACCCGGCCAAAGGCTGCGTATTCCTGGCACCGGGCCTGGACTGCGACGACAACAATGCTTGCACAACGGACACCTGCAACCCGAGTACCGGCTGCGCCCACGCGAACCACACGGCCGCCTGCGAGGATGGCAACGCCTGCACGATCGGCGAGACGTGCGCAGGCGGCACGTGCGTGGGTGGGTCGGTCCTGTCGTGCACCGACAGCAATCCGTGCACAGGTGCCGGCAGCTGTGACCCCGTGGAGGGCTGCGTCTTCCCTGCCAACACCGCAGTCTGCAATGACAACAACGCCTGCACGACCAAGGACAAGTGCGCCAACAAGATCTGCGCCGGCGTCCAGGAATTCACCTGCAACGCGCTCGACGATTGCCACCTGCCGGGCACCTGCGCGCCATCGACGGGCCTGTGCTCGCAGCCGATCAAGGACGACGGCCTGGCATGCAGCGACGGCCTGGGCTGCACCATCAACGACGCTTGCGTGGGGGGCATCTGCAAGGGCCAATTGAACTGCGAAGACGGCAATGCCTGCACCAGCGATCTCTGCGACTACACCACGGGTTGGATGTGCCAGGGTGTCTACAACGGCAGCGCGTGTTCGGACGATAATCTGTGCACGCAGAACGATGTGTGTGGCGGCGGCACGTGCCATGCCGGTCCGGCGCTGACGTGCACCGACAGCAATCCATGCACCGCGGATCAGTGCAATCCGTTGATAGGATGTGAGTTTCCGCCGGCCAGCGACGGCACGCCGTGCGCCTCCGGCACGTGCCAGGGCGGCGTTTGCATGTAGGCGTTCGGCGTTCGGCCGCATCGCTCCGACTCGGCCTGCACTGCCCCCAACGTCAGGCGCGTGCAGTCGAGGAGGCGGATGGCCGTCGCTAAGCCCTACTGACGATGACACAAGGCGAAATGTACGATGGACGGACAGTCTCCTAGACTTCCCCGGGCACAGTTGCCATAGTTGCCGCACGCTGGTGCCCCAACGACCACCGGCACGCGGGAGGTCGTTTGAACGAGGCGCTGGTGCTCTTTTCGGGCGGCGTCGACTCCACGTATATCGTGACGCGCACAGCCGATAGCTTCGAGCGCCTCCTGCTCGTGACGTACCGTGTTCCTGGCATGGTCGGCGTCGAGCGTTCCCAGCGCAGCGCGGCGCAACTCGCCAGGCTGTACGGCGCCAAGATCGAGCACCGCATCATCGATATCCGCGACTTCGTCCTCGAACACCGCGGCGGCATTGCCGAGTGCGTGCGCGACAACGTGCGCTACCGCTTCTTCTATTCCTGGTGCTTGGGATGCAAGGTCTCCATGCACCTGTTCACCATGCAGTATTGCGCGCAGCAGGGCCTGAGCGTGGTGATGGACGGCAGCAACTACTACGACACCCATGCCCTCGAACAACACAAGGAGGTCAAGGATCTGCTGGTCGATGTCTACCGGCGCCACGGCATCGAATTCGTCACGCCTCATTACTTCGAGGTGGGACTCGATGGGCAAGCGCGTCCGGAACTGGAGTTTCTGCGGCTCCTGTCGCTGCACAAGGATTCGACCGCGTACCGCAATGAGCACGTGCGCAACCTGGGCATCAGCCTGGGCAAGGGTCTGCTGAGCCAATACCGCGCGACGCAACCGTCCTGCATCACCAGCGTCGCCTTCAACGCGGCGCGGCTGCCCCTCAAGGCGGCCTTGGGTGAGGAGCAGGGCTGCTGCTACATGAACTACGGGTACCTCAACTACATCACCGACAAGATCCATGGACGCGAGCAAAGCCCCGCAGTGCGCCCGACTTGCGCGCAAGGCACGCGCGAGGTGTATCTGGACAACGCGTCCACGACCGCGCTCGCGCCCGAGGTTGCACAAGCCATGGCGCGCGCGCAGGCGGAACAAGTGGGCAATCCATCGGCCCTGCACGCGCTCGGCGTGGCCGCCGCGGAGCGTGTCGCACAGGCGCGGGCGGTCATCGCCGCCCGCTTGGGGGCCGACCCCGAAGAGATCGTCTTCACGAGCGGCGGGACCGAGGCCAACAACCTCGCCCTGAAGGGCATTGCCGCACGGCGGGATCCACAGCGCGATCGCATTCTCATTTCGGCCATCGAGCATCCCAGCATCGAGGAGACGGCACAGGCGCTGTCGGCCACGCACCGCATCGAGGTGCTCCCCGTCGATCGGTACGGCCGCATCGACCCTGCTGTGGTCGCCCGCGCCATCGACGAGCGCACGCGGCTCGTGTCCATCGTCCACGGCTGCCACGAACTCGGGACCCTCCAGCCGATCGACGCGATTGCGGCGATTTGCCGCGCGCGCGGCGTTCTCTTCCACACCGACGCGTGCCAGAGCTTCACCAAGACGGCAATCGACGTGCATCGCGCGGGTCTCGATCTCGTGTCGATCAACGCGCACAAGCTGCACGGCCCGCGCGGTGTCGGTGCCCTCTATGTCCGTCGCGGAATTGAACTTGCGCCGCTGCTGCACGGAGGCGGACAAGAGCATGGGCTTCGTTCGGGAACTTTGAATACCGCTGGCATTGTCGGCTTTGCCGAGGCGGTCCGGCTGGCTACGCCCGCGGCGGCACTGGCGATGGCCAGCATGCGCGACCACCTGATTGCGGCAGTGCGCGCAGAGATCGATGGCGTGCACCTCAACGGTGCCGAACGCGACAGGCTCTGCAATCACGTCAGCCTCTCGATCGACCGCGTCGCGGGCAAGACGGTTCTCGCGCAGCTCAACGCCGAGGGCTTCTACATCTCGACGCGTTCCGCGTGTTCTTCCCGCGTCCTGGCCCCCAGCCGCACGTTGCTGGCGATTGGCCTCACAGAATCCGAGGCTTTGGCCACCATCCGCATCGGTATCAGCCGCGACACGACGCTGGCGGACCTCGACGCGTTCGTGCAAGCTCTCAGCGACATCGTGCGCCGTGAACGGGCCACCACGAGGCAGACTCCGACGGCAGCAATCCGGTCTGGCAAGCGAGCGGGGGCGCCGACGCGCGCCGAGCGGGCATCCCGGCCGGCAGATCTGCCCAAAGGCCGGCTCGCGTCAACTGAATCAGGTACGGAATGAGCCAGATCAAATACTCGATCGTCATCCCCGTGTACTGCTCGGAGAAGACGATCGGCAAGCTCTTGGACGCACTGGTAGCCTCGGAGCGCCTGGCTGTTTGTGAAATCATCATCGCGGATGACGCGAGCACGGATGCCACGCTTGACATCGTCGCCCGCTACCAGGCCCGCGTCGTGGGCAACGCCGTCAATTCGGGCAGCGCCAGGACCCGCAACATCGGCATCCGTGCCGCGGCAGGGCAGGCGATCATCCTGCTCGATTCGGACGTCGTGCCGCGGCCCGGCGCCCTGGCGCGGATGCTCGACCGCTTCGAGACGTTGCCCAAAGGCAATGCAGTCATCGGGGTCTACTCCGCGACGTCCATCACCCAGGGTTTCATCGCCGAGTTCAAGGCCCTCTATGACTTCCACCTGTGGGAGCGCGTACAGCAGGCAGAAGTCAGCATCTTCGAAGCCAGTTGTTCCGTCATCGACCGTGACGTGCTGCTCGCCGCGGGCGGCTTCAATGAGCGCATTGCCGGAGCGGACATCGAGAACATCGAACTGGGCTATCGTTTGCTGGCCCAAGGCTGCCGCATCATTCTCGACAAGAGCGTGGAGGTAGATCACCATTTTCCCACTCACTTCCGAGTGTTGGCACGCAACTACTACCGGCGGATCTCGTCGTGGGTCGTGCTGCTCTTGCTGCGCGGGCGTTTCGACAACGCGGGCCCGACGCCCAAGAAGGCGCTGACCTACCTGTTCTCGAACCTCGCGCTGCTTTGCGGACCCCTGTGCGCCTGGTCTCCCGGGGCCGCGGCGCTCTTGCTCGCTGCCTTTGTGGCCTATGTCTGGTGCGATGCGGGCTTTCTGCGCATGGCGCTGCGCGACAAGGGCGCTGTCTTCACCGCAAAGTCGGTGATCGTCCAGCACGCGCTGGGCGTCGTGGTGGCGGCGGCGGTCCTGCGCGCCGCGATGACCATGCTCCGCGGCGAGCACCGCAAACTCGCGTACTTCGGCAGCGCTGCCTCATGAGGGTCCTTCTCGCGACGCGCCCTCAAGGCGTCAAGGACAACGTCCCTGCCTTCATGGCGTCCAGCAACTGGCGACCGCTGCGCAAATTGCTCGGCATTGCCGATCGATCGGTGTTCGGCATCTATCCGCCGCTCGGCCTGATGTACCTGGCGTCTGCCGTGCAATCGGCAGGGCACGATGCCAAGGTCCTCGATGGTTACTTCACCAGTTTCGAGGACATCGCGACAGAGATTCGCACGGGCGGCTACGGTCTGGTGGGATTGTCGTCCTACACCCATGGCTGGCAGCAGGACATCGCGTTCATCGAGCATCTCAAGCGCCTGTTCCCGGAGACGCGCTTCATCGTCGGCGGCCCGCATCCGAACGTCTGGGGCAAGCGCTGCTTGGAGGACTGTGCGGCGCTCGACTTCGCATGCTGCGGCGAGGGCGAACACTTGTTGCGCGATCTCTGCACCGCGCTGGAGCAGGACCTGCCAGTCCAGGGAATTCGCGGGCTTGTCTGGCGCACCCAGGATGGCGTGCACGGCGACGGACTCAAGGCCGCCATCGACGATCTGGACGCATTGCCGCTGCCGGATCGATCCCAGGTCGATCTGCAGCGTTACTGCCCGACCTTGACGAACTACAGGCAACTGCCGGCGACGACGATCATCGGATCGCGGGGCTGCCCCTTTCCGTGCATCTTTTGCCACTCGATCAAGAAGACGCGTCGCCGCAAGGTTGCGCATGTGCTGGCCGAGATCGACGTGCTGGTGAACGAGTACGGCATCCGCGATTTGACGTTCTACGACGAGACCTTCACCGTCCATCGCAAGTGGGCGATGGAGCTGTGCGACGGTCTGCGCGAGCGCGGCTACGACCTGGCCTGGGCAGCCAACGCCCGCGCCGATTGCCTGGATCGCGAATTGGTCGAGAAGATGGCCGCTGCGGGGTGCTGGCGGCTGCTATTCGGCATCGAGAGCGGATCGCAACGGGTCTTGGACATCCTGCGCAAAAACACAGATCTGCAGCAGATTGCCGACGCGGTGGCCATGACTCAAGCTGGGGGCATCGATGCGCACGGGACCTTCTTTTTCGGAACGCCGGGCGAAACCTTCGAGGAAGGCCTGGAGACCATTCGCTTCGCCGTGAAGCTCGGCCTGGACTACGCGGCGTTCGGCTCGCTGATGCCGCTGCCCGGAACGGAGGTGTTCGACCTGATCGATGACCCGATCAAGTACGATTTCTCCATCCATTCAGCCATCAAGATCGGCTACGTGCCGCCGAGCATGACCCGCGGTCAGATGGAGACCTTGCTGCGCGAGTCGTACCGGTCGTTTTACTTTCGTCCGCGCTACATTGCCCGCAGACTCGCCAAGATCCGCTCGGTGGAAGATCTGCGGCGCAATGCAGTGGGCCTGCTCGGCCTCGCCAGCCTGTGAGGCCGCAGACCGGCGATTCCTGGACCAGATTGTCGAAATCAACTTGTCGATTCGGGTGTTGACAGCCGTCCCGCGCGGCGTGAAGGTTCCAGCATGATTCCGACCTGGCTCATCTACCTCTGGTTCGTCGGCCTGTGGAGTGCGTGGCTTGCCGTCGGTTTCGTGGCCATCCCGCTCCTCTTGCGCGGATTGTTCCGCCGCGGCGCGGCCTCGCAGCGTGTCGCACTGTTCAGCCTCTTCGCAGCGGCGCTGGGCACGCGCTTCGCGTTCGCCACCTGGGGACCCGGGGACTTCGTTATCAAGCAATGGGAATCATTCGGTAATCATCCAATCCGCGTTTCGGCCAACTTCCTGCAAGGCAACGCCCCGCGCGCATTGTGGTCGCTGCTGTTCCAGGTATTTCCAGCCACGGACCACACCATCGTCGTGTTCGGCATCCTGTTCGGTTCGGCCGCTGCCGTGCTGGTGACGCTGGCCCTGCTGGAAATGGGCGCAGGCGCCGTGGCGTCTTGGTGTGCGGGCGCTCTGTTGGCCATCGACCCCCTCATGATTCGCTTCTCAGGCACCCAGGATCGCATGCCCCAGGCGGCCATGCTCAGTGCCTTTTCCCTATGGATGCTGGCACGCCACCGCAAGAATCAGGAGGGCTCGAATCTTGTCGCTTTCGCCGCCAGTGCGTGGCTCTGCTCGTCGACGCGGCCCGAGGCTGGCCTGATCGCACTGGTCGCCATCCTGGCGATCATCCTGGTCGATGCCAATCCGCTGCGGGCACTGCGCGAACCGGTGCTGCGACTGGAGTTGCTGGCAGCGGCCGGCGCAGCCCTGCTCGGTGTCGCTGGTCTGGCCATCGAGTTGACCTACACGGGTGGGTCAGCAGGTCCCTTGTCGGCAGCGGGTGCATGGAAGTGGTCGCTCGACGGCAGCAACGCCCCGTTTCTGAGCCTGAGCTGTACCTCCATCGCCGTCATGGTGTTCGGCCTCACGGGCGCGCTGATCGGCCTGCAACGGCGCAATCGCCTACTGATTTGGAGTGTCATCAGCCTCATCCTGGTCAACCACTTCTGCGCCCTGGGCCACATCTCGGACGGCGCTGGCCATGTGCACCTCGCCAACGCCCGGTACCGATCCCTCGTCATCCTGGTGTTCTGCATCGTCGCCGGCCAGGGCATCGAGCAGTGGATTGCCCTGGCAACGGCTCGCTTTGGCGCCCGCGGGCGGTCCTGGTCGATCGGGGTGGCCGCGCTCGCGATCGCCCTGACGTCCGTGCAACCCATCATCGCGGCGACCACGCCGCGCACGATCGACATCGAGTACGGCTTCATCCGCAGTGCGCTGCAGCGCCTGCCGCCATGCGCGACGATCTACTACCCCTATGATCAACAGTCCCATGTGGGCCCGCTCGCCAATCCTTGGGTGCTCAGTTGGGTCCTCGATCGCGGCCGCTGGCCGAGCTGGCCTGCCAACGGCCCCGTCGCCGACACATCCTGCGCC
>Ga0172369_10004900_pt1 | contig 16727 bp, 19 predicted proteins | sample LakKiv25m_FD_114539 | JGI IMG/M metagenome (GOLD analysis project Ga0172369, IMG submission 114539) | Freshwater microbial communities from Kabuno Bay, South-Kivu, Congo - kab_022012_11.25m | ecosystem: Environmental > Aquatic > Freshwater > Lake | place: Democratic Republic of the Congo...
CCAACTCCATCAAAATAACCTGGATTTTCAGGTGGAGTCGGTGTGGGGGTTATTGTAGATGTTGGTGTAAGGGTGGGGGTTGAGGTGATTGTTGGTGTTGAAGTTGACGCCAGGGTGGTGGTGAGGGTCGGCGTTTGTGAGGTAATCAATCCCGGGCTGCAGCTGGAGAGGAGTATGTTTGAAAATATAATTAGGATGAATATCCTTACTGGCTTAAATCTCATTTAGACTCCTGTTATTCCCGGCTTGAAATAAAATTCAGAATAAAGAAGCGGTTGGTATCACTTACTTCTCATTAAAATTGCTACTAAATAAAGCATTTTGAGCAATTTCCACTGGTTGAAGGAGATTCTGTGGTCGATAACTACTTAAATCTGGCCATAATTAGGCAACGATACCAATAGATGGATATGCAAAGGGATTTCTTTTCATTTATCATCCTGATTCCACGAATCACTTCTAATGGATTTAGATGAAACTTATTTGAATTATACAACCGCTCTTAATTGCTAGCCCTTGTGTGATTTTTCATGGTTCTATTCTTGTAGATGAAGTTTAAAATATTTACTAAATATCTTTCATGGTATCACAAATCGAGGCTCATTCATTTTGGAACACAGTTCTGGATCAAAACACATGAAGGAAAATTTCCCCATAAAATGCAATAGAATTGCTATCAAAATCGAAAGAATGATCAAGATGATACTTCCAATTCGGGAGTATTTTTTAATTTTTCCAAAAAAATCTTCCATATGTCTCTAAAAATAGCACTAGGCAAAACACTTGTCAAACAACAATATTAAACTACTCACAAATTTCAATTATTTCAAACATATCCAAGTATGCTATCAGACTTGGACTTGACAAGCCCCCCAATATCCATCAATATAAACCATGTACATCAAGTACTATGGCCTGTCAGAATTACCCTTCAAGATCACCCCGGACGCCCGATTCTTGTGGTATTCCGACCAGCATAAAGAAGCCAAAGCCAAGATCGAATATCACCTATCCCAAAAAGATGGTCCCGTATATCTAAGTGCAGATGTCGGTTTGGGGAAAACATCCATTGCCCAAAGACTGCGGGAAGAATTTGCTACTGATAAATCCAAGAAAGTTGTCCTGGCATTTGCTCCCAACCTGAAGACTGCCAACCAGTTCATGCGTTTTATCGCTGAAGAGTTTGAGGTCAAGACAGCCCGGTCATACGCTGATACTTTAAAAAACTTCGAACGATACTTGTTGGACCAGTACAAGGCCGGTATCTCCCCCATCCTGCTGGTGGATGAAGCCCAGAACCTGCCGCACGATACACTCAAGACCATCCACCACCTGTTCAACTTCACCACCCGGGATGAGTTCCTGATCCAGATCGCTCTCTTCGGTCAACCGGACTTGCACAAACGCATCAAACGTTTCAAGTCGTTGGCCAGCCGCATGTATATGGCCAGGCTACAACCGTTTGATCTCAAGCAGACCGAGGAGATGATGAAGTTCCGGTGGAGAGTAGCCGGTGGAACAAGTCTCCCCTTTCAAGCAGAAGCCATAACTGAGATCTATCGCCTGACCGGGGGTATCGCACGCGATATATGCAAACTGGCCAGTGAAGCCCTACTCCAAACCGTGGTTGAAAACAGGAAGATCGTGGATAAGGACACCATCATCGAATCTGCACGGGAGGCATTTGAGGAGGTGGCAATATGAGTACCTATGATGAGCTATCCAGGTTGGATGGAAACTCCCCTGTTTCAAATCTTCCAAAGAATGATGACCAATCCACGTCAGTTCCCACGCGAACAATCACGCCAGTAGGCAATCAACCACGCAGCCTCTCAAGTGAAATTCCACGTAAGAAACCAAGTAAATATCCAACACGGGAAGAAATCCAGGAGTTCAGCTTTCGTTTGCGCGATCAACTCAAGGTCAAGGTCCAGGCTGAAGTACCTCACCGCTGGCAAAAGGAACTGGAAGCAGTGGCTCGCGAATTGAATGTCCGCAAACTTGAACTTTATCGTTATATGATCGGGGAGTTCCTGGAGTAAGTGAAGCGGAAGAATGGTACATAATCCTATGCAGAAGCTGGGGGATATTAAATCTTTTAGGGATCGCAACCTGGTTTTAAAAGGTGCAGATATTGCCACGCAAAGAGGCTGGACAGGTGTGCCCAATTTCATACTGGAGAGTAATAGGATCTCAGTGGGTGCCAAGCTGGTCTATGCCATGCTGTTGAAATATGCACGCGAGATGGACGATTGTTTTCCAGGTCAGGAACGTTTGTCCAAAGATATGGGTAGCGGAAAACGAAGCGTGGTACGTTTCATTGCTGAGCTGGAATCGGTCGGCTTGATCAGCATCCAACGCCGAGGCCAGGGACGTCCAAACTTATACACAATTTACCTGAAAGCTTCCTTCTGGAAGAAAAGAGAATCAAAGCAGAAGTGCCAAAATGGCATTTCTAGAAGTGCCAGATTCGCATCCCTTGAAGTGCCAAAATGGCACCCTAATAATATACAGTGAATAAGAATCAGAGAACTAAAATACAGTGAACATTTAAAAATTTGACATTGTGGATGAGTATGCTAAGGTAGAAACAGAAAAACAATAGAATATGCCAAAAGTTATGTCAACCAGAAAAAGCCCACTCCTAGCTTTCACTACCATCGATGACCTGATCTACTTAGCCAGGGAACTGAATACGGGCTTGAATTTGTTGGGAACATACAAATATCCATTAGGTGTCAGAAAGGGGGTGAGAAGATTGAAGAGCGAAAGAGAAAGTGTAACCATCAAAGCCATCGGACGCATGTACTTCCTGGATCTGAAGGAGACCAAGGATGGTAATCCCTTCCTTGTGATCACTGAAAGCCGATCTCAGAAAGAAGGCGAAGCCAGGGAGCGCAGCAGCATCCTGGTCTTTAAAGAAAACGCCCAGGAATTTGCCGAGGCTGTGACCAGCATGGTAGCCAAGATCAGCAGTTAATAGACGGTATCCAAGCATGGATCGATCTGCTACGATAAATAACCATGTTATCTATCCCGTTGCTGTCTGGGGGAAACCAAAATAATCTGGTTTTGGGACGCACCGGTCGTTTTGGTTTCTTTCCCAGGTTTAATATATCTGAACAGGTACGTCGCTTCCATATGTATGTGACCGGATTGACCGGTCGGGGGAAAAGCAAGTTCATGCAGAACCTGATCGTGCAGGATGTTTTGGCTGGACGAGGCTGTGCCGTTATTGACCCGCATGGTGACCTTGCCAAGGATGTCCTGCGTTCGATCATTGGCTCTGGAACTCTTGACGAAGAAAGATTGCTGGAGCGGGTGATCTATGTTGCACCTCGACGCCGGGATTATGTCGTCCCGTTCAATGTATTAAAACGACCCTCTCCTAAGACTGAAACCTATGAAGTAGCCCAAAGAGTGATTTCCGCTTTTATGCGCACCTGGGCTCGGACATTGTTGGAACCACCACGTTTCCAACAGATCATGCGCTCCTCGTTGGCGATCCTGATTGAAACCGAAGAAACCTTGTGCAGTCTATACAGGTTACTCATCGATCAAGATTTTCGTTTCGAACATATGGAGAAGATAAAAGATCCAAAGGTCGCTCAAGATTGCCAGGCTTTCTTTCATAATGAGTTCGAACAATGGGGGCGGGAGCGAACTTCCATGATGAGCAGCACCACCAACAAGATCAGTGCCCTGACGGATAATCCCAGCATTTTCTACATGTTGGGTCAGAAAGGCAACCAGTTGAACATTCGCAAGATCATGGATGAAGGCAAGGTTCTGTTGGTGGACCTGGGAGATTGTGATGATGAGACCAAGCGCTTGTTTGGAACGCTGGTCGTGACAGGCTTTGAACAAGCGGCTTTATCACGCGCCCAGGCTCCCATGGAAACACGCACACCTTTCTACCTGTATATCGATGAGTTCCAGGATTTTGCCTGTCACCCGGGAGCTGCAGAGACCTTCAGCCAGATGCTTTCGCAGGTACGCAAATTTGGATTACATATGATCCTGGCCAACCAGAGCATCGCCCAACTGGATTCTCGCTTGCAAACGGCACTTGGCAATGCCCAGACCATCGTTGCTTTTCGCATCTCACGTGCAGATGCAGAACCATTAGCCCGGGTTTTAGGGGAGGTCAATACGCAGGCGGTCAAGCATGAAAGTCAAACCATCCTTCAGCATCCTGTATACTCGCCTTTATCGGATCAATGGGAGGAGTTCGTTCAGTTCCTGACCAAGCAAAATGTTCGCCAGGCAACCATCAAGACAGCTGATGATCGCCTGGCAGTCATCTGGTCTGAGTTGGTCGGAGATGGGCACTGTTCAGATCAACAATTGGAGAAAGTGATCCTGAATTCATTGAAGCAGCATGGTCAGCCTTTTGACAAGGTCTTTCAAGTTTTGGTTCCCCTAAAAGATAAACCGATGGATGTCAGCCTGTTCAGCCACTGAGGTTAATTGAGTACAAATCATCCTCAACAAGGCTAACCATTTTTGAAGAACCTGTTCGCAAACTTGTTCGCAAGGTTGTTCGGTTCCACCGAACAGGAACAACTCAAGTCTGCAGGCATCGAGCCCTTGCCTTGAGCCAGAAAAAGAACTGACTTGCCTCGGAGAGGTCGTTCCTGCGCTCATTTTCCCCGAAAATACGGCTCAAATCAGCTTCGTCTGACCCCCCGCTCGGACAAGCCAGGGTGTCGGGTCTCGATCCATTCATCTAGCGATGCCTGGAGTCGATCCCGACCGCCTCCAGCTACGCGGTTGTCTCGGACTCCGTCCAAGTCAACCGTGCCCTGGCGGACTCCCTCGCTACGCGATGGTCGCCCGCTGCGGCGTCACGCTCTGTTGCAGACTCGCTGTGCGAGACTGCAACTCGCTAGCGCCGGAGGCGGTCGGGCTCTCCGAGCCCCGACACCTTGCGACACCGACATCTTTTTCTGGACTTTTTCTGTCGGTGTCGCCGGGAGCGGAAGCTGCCTACGGCAGCCCTTGATTTCTGATGAATGACTTGTTATTCTTACTCAGTGATGTGACTAAAGAAAGGGAGATGATCGACACTGAATTGGTCCGCTCAGCGGAGGCACTGGCCAGGCGCTTCGTGCAGCGTTGGGATCTGCACGCTCGCCAGGTTAAAGATGGACGCTACATCTGCATCCAAAAACCTCTGACCAGGGAGCATCTTTTTGCTCACCTGAATGGGGAGATCACACTGGGTGCTTACATTTTGAGCAAAAAGAACCTTGCTCGTTTCATCGTTATCGATGCTGACGACGATGATGGATTCAAGCGCCTGGCAAACCTGGCGATGAAGATTGCCAAAGATCAAATCCCTGCTTATCTTGAAGGCAGCCGCCGGGGAGGTCATTTATGGATCTTCTTTTCAGTAGCCGTTAATGGAAAAGAAGCCCGTTTGTTTGGCAAAGGCTTACTTTCAAAATACAAAGTAAAAGAGGTGGAACTGTTTCCCAAACAGGACAAACTCTTAAGTGGACCAGGGTCGTTGATCCGCATGCCTTTCGGGTTTCACAAGTTGAGTGGAGAGAGATATGGATTCTATTATCCCGATGGCTCTCCGATTGCAGCAACCTTTGTAGAACAGATCCAACTCCTCTCGACTCCTGAAACGGTTTCTAAGGAGGTATTTGAGAACTTGAAAGCTTATCAGTCGTCCAAGAGATCAAAAACCCCTTACAAACGACCTGGTGAGTCTACAGACCCTCTTTCGGAGAGGATCAAGGACAGTGTTACGGTGTTTGATTTTGTCAGTCAGTATGTGAACTTAGAGAGAAGGGGAAAAACAGCTGTTGGCCATTGTCCGTTTCATGAAGACGAGCATCCGAGCTTTGCGGTCAATATCGAAGAAAACTACTGGCATTGCTTTGCTGGTTGTGGTGGAGGCAGTCTGATCGACTTCTGGTCAAAGATGAGGGAGAAGAAGGGATTAAATCCAGGGTTTATTTTTACGATCACCGATTTGAAAATGATAATTACTGAACAAAGATAATCTATAAAAAAACTTACTTCAAAACCCGAGTGAATAGCTGAATGATAAGGAGAAATTTTATTGGATCCTTAAAGAGTTACTTATATTTTTTATTGTTGGAATTCGGTCTCCTTCCATACGCTAGATATTAAAACCAAATTCATTATGAGAAAGTAAAAACGAGGATATTGGTTTGAAGTTCATTTTATTAATCTTTTTAAGGTTTGATTCTTAGGAAAAAATATAAAATTAAGGACTTATGGGTTCAATTGAAATATTGTCAAATAATGGACAAGCTTCCTTGAATCGACAATTCACACCTAGTCCTATATTTCCAGCTTCAAAAGAAGAATCTGTTATTGCTATTTGACCAGAACCATCTATAGAACCAAGATAATTGGATCCATTGACTTCTATTCGAATGTGACCTTTTTGAGAGTAACCAATACTTTGTTCCACCAAAACTTGCCATTGTCCATCACGCCAAATTCTCCAGGATGTATCATAATTTTCTAAGACAAAGGCAAGTCCTAAGTTATTTCTGCTACTCGCTCTTACAATCACAGCTGCACCTGCATATATATCATTTTCAAATGAATAGTCTACATCGACGGAATAATTCTGCCAACTTGTGTCTCCAATAAGACTATAACCCCAAGTAAAATCTCTCTCTCCTGTCTCGGTATATTTTCCGTTAATAACTCGCCAAGTACCTTCGGATGTAATTGAAACCCAATTTGGACTTGCTCCAATTTCGAAATTATCATAGAAAGGTAATGAAATTTGCGGCGTTGAAGTTAGAGTAGGAATAAAAGTTGCGAGTGGTGGTGGAGCTGTAATCACACCTGTTTGGTAAACAATTGCATCTGTCTGGGTGGGTAATACAACGTCAGAGGTCTGGGTCACAATTACTGGAGGAAATGTCGCTGTTATTAATTGGTTTGGAGGAATTATTGATCCCCTTCCAAACCTATAAGCAAAATAACCAACAGAAGAAATCACTCCAATCACTACTATTAAGAAAATAACAAGCCTTAGTATTACAACGACAGGATCAGGCTTAGGTGATGGAAGTAGGTGTCCTTGCTGGATCACAATAATCGGAGGCTCTTTCTTTGGTTTTTCAGTTTTTTCTTTTTTAAACTTATTTTCATCATATAGAACAAGTGCTGTAATTTGGGGATCTTGAGCAGGTTCTTCTTTAACATTTTCTGTTTGTCTATCAGGCACTACTTCAAATTCCCATTCTTCTAGGTTTTTTGGTAACTTGGGGTAAATTTCTTTCTCTAATATTTCTTGTCTTTTTGTCCAGTGCATGTCTTTTTTAAAACCAAATTTACGGTAGACATTCCCCATCTGTAATGTTACCCAATCAATACTGTAATCAAGTTGGGTTGCGATTTGTTCGTACTTTAATCCTTGAGATTTCCAGTAAAGAACCGTGAATTCATTCTTAGTAAGTGACTTTAGAGTATCTTCAATGGACATTATTTTTTCTCCAGGAGTAGATAAAGAAGAATTTCTCTCTTACCTGTCATACTTAGATTAAGGAATTATGAAATGATAGAAAATCTTATTCATCATTGTACATGCAGAGCAATCCAGATATTAGTTGCGAGACTAGTAGTTACGATGGTTAGTTCTCTTCATAATACCTTTTGCTATTAAGCTAATTATTACAAATATTATAGGTCAAATCGCTCAGAAAACATAATCAAAAAATAGGAGAGAAAAATGAACAATTCAAATGCTTATCGAGGTCTAGATTTCAATCTTCCCAGCCGGAAAATATCTCCCCGGATCATAACGGTTGTTTCCACTCTTATTATTTTTAGCTTGATCTGGTGGGTCATTCCACACAACATCCTTTTCTGGCTCTTGCTCCCAATTCTGGGTGGGCTCAGCTGGATGGCCAGTTATGGGTGGCGCCAGGGAATTTCGATCCTGGTCCGGTTCCTTCAAAACTTGGAACGTTTGTAAAAAAGGAGAATTGTAATGAATAATCAAATTTCAAAACCTCACACACAAATAAATAACCCATATCGAACTCCTTTGAGATTATCCACAGAAACCAAACAATTAATGTCCTTAGGAAAGCATAAAGGCTGGAATTTTCAGATCTTAGGTCAAGCGCCACTTCCTGAAAGGACGGTGCGGATAGGGGATTGGTTGTTGTCACCTGCTGAAACAGATTCAAGCTTGATCCCTACTCGAACTCTTACAAGAATCCAGGCAATCTTTGCTGATGGCATTCGACCAAAGGGCTTTGTGCTGGTTCACGAAGCTCCCAGACTTTTACCTTCACCATCAGATGGAAAAGAAAAGAAATCTAATCAAACCTCGTTTTCATTGCCCAATCCAAACTTTCTTCCAAAATCAAAAACAGTGAATCAAGCATTGGAAGGTGCAGGAAAAGTAATCACAGGATTCGTATCTGCACTGGTCGAATTTTTATCATTCGTTGTACCAGTGATATTGTCTTCCACATTACTCTTGGGTGCAGTAATGATCGATCCGATCCTTGTTGCTGTTACAGATGATTGTACCTGGATCGCAGTCGATTTCTGGAACCTACCATCTGAATAAGGAGGAACAAAATGGGATTGGTCTTTCGTGTTTTTGGGAGCATTTTACTTGGATTCTTTCTTTCTGCTACAAGTATTCTCATATTGGGTTTCTTTGGATTATTACGCAATTTACCAATGATCGTGAATCTTGCACTTCGATTTCTAAATTGGTTCGTTCGTACAACCTACCGTTTTTACATGACCATCCTGAACTATATACGACCATTCGTTGGCGAATACTTTTCTCTGGATATCCTGAATAGATTTCCCCGCATTGTTGCCTCGGTCCTTATGTCATTGGGAATGTTCTTTCTCTTTTACTGGATCTCAGAGATACATTTAACAATCTTTACCATCGGGTTGGCATTACTACACGGTTTATTCATTGGGATCGTCTGGGACGAGATCATTCAACCAGATGGCCTTCATTTGGGAGAGAACATTCGATGACCATCTTCACGGATTGGATGTCCCATATTAATAATTCCACTCTTTCCACAACTGACCGCACGACCCATATGTATGTGATCGGTCAACCAGGAACAGGAAAATCAAGAGCCGTGGAATCCTGGGTCTTGCAAGATGTGAGAGCAGGACATGGCGTTGGAGTGATCGATCCACATGGAGACCTGTTCCATAATCTTCTAATCCGTCTTTCTTTCATACCTGAAGTATGGGAACGTATCCTAATCATCGACCCCTGCAGTCGGAAATGGGTCACTAGCTTTAATCCATTGGAACCTGTACAGGGATTATCCAAGGAACGGTTAGCTCTATTCTTAACTGATATCGTCGGTAAGATCTGGCAGTTGGATACCACCAGCGCGCCAAGGACGATCTGGTTGTTGAGCAATAGTTTTCTGGCTCTGACAGACTTGGGGTTGACCTTATTGGATCTCGCTAGGTTCTTGTTGGATTGTGACTATCGGCAGAACTTATTGCCCAGGTTGACACACAGCATGACTCAAGCCTACTTTCAAAATGAATATCCAAGCAGTCCAGGTGGATCTCAGCAGTGGGCTACTCCGGTTTTAAACAAGATCGGAGGATTGATCTTTGACCCGGATACCAGCTTGTTGATCGCAGGCAGATCCAAATTCACTTTTCGTGATGTTTTGGATCGAAAGTTGATCCTCCTGGTCAATCTACCCAAAGGGATCATTGGCGAAGGAGCGAGTGCACTTATGGGAGCCTTTATTGTGGCGCATATCCAGAAAGCAGCACTGGCCAGGGCGGATTCACAACAGCGTTCGCCTTTCTATTTGTACTTGGATGAATTTCAGAATTACACAACGGATAACATCAAAGATATCTTATCCGAATCCAGGAAATATTCGCTCTCATTGACTCTGGTACATCAATACCTGGATCAACTCACGCCTGATTTGCAATCCGCCGTCCTCAATACAGCAGGGTCGATCGTTAGTTTTCGAATAGGGTATCAGGATGGTCGTCACCTGGCCAAGGAAATATTTTCCAATTCTGATTTTCAATCTTCCCATTTTGGAAGTGTCAGGATAAACCCTTCAAGATTGTGGCCATCATTTACTTTCAATAACAGCAACTCGAACCGGGATGAGTTTGAACAATTGCTGACGAAATTACAACAACGGGAATTCTGGTACAAGCGACGCGGTTTGCAACCCGCTTCCAAACATAAAACCATTCCTATGCCAATACCTCTAATCACTTATGAAGTCCGAGAGAACATCAATGCGCTTGTTGATACCGCTGGTAGAAATTTTGGTAGGTATAAAAAGGATGTGCAAGCAGAAGTATCCAAAGGTCGCTATACCCAACAGAAGGACACAATTATTGGTGATAACAATCCAAGATCTCCTCATGAAGATGACACCCCTTCCTTCTGGGGAGTATAGTGGTGGAGGTAACCAAATGATAACAAGCAAAACTAACCTACCAAGATTTAATCGAGCGAAGAATCCTCCTGGAATGCGCTTTCAATTGCGAGATGAAAAAATATTGATGGCGATTTACGATCTTGGCGGACTAGTCGCCAAGCGACAATTAAAAGAACTTTTTTGGCCTAAAAATTCTTGGCGGGTAATGGAAAAGCGTTTATCAAAACTGTATCACAACGGTTTCTTGGATTGGCCAAACCAAGAACAGTTGAGGAGTGGACCAGTCCCTGAACCTGTTTGCTGGTTAGGTTGGAGAGGAGCGCTCTGGTTAGGTTCTTTGCTGGGTCACCAAATCAATCCTCCCAGAAAGATTAATGAAAACCAAATGCGGAGTATTGAAGACAATCTACGAAGGCAAGGTTTTCACTGGATAAGAGAACCTCGTTGGAGCTTACTAAAGCACGATCTGGCAGTCATTGATTTCAAGATACAGGTTGAAAATGAGGTTTCTAGGTCTCCACGATTCTCTCTCGAGAATTGGAAATTTGAAACCGAATTCCGCTCTGATCCAGATGTGATTTCTTATACAACCAAAGATAGAAGAGGAATCTTCAAGCAATTCAAGAAAAGAGTGTTACCCGACGCATATTTTGAGATCATTGATAAAGAACGGCAGATGAAAGGAGAACCACACCGGGTAAGATTTCTCCTGGAACTTGATCGGTCAACCCACGACAACCCGAGTTTCGGTATGGGAAAAGTCGCACCTGGAGTGGCTTATATAAAGAGCCCAGTTTTTAAATCCCGCTTTGGGTACAACAGTGGCTGTTGGTTGATCGTTACCAATGGTGGTCAAAGAAGAATGAAGAATCTGATGCTACAGACAAAAGAGGCTGCGGGACAAGATGTAGGTTTGTTTTTCTTCACATCGATCAATGATATTGAAGGTGGTAAACCCTTGACGACTCCTATCTGGAGACAGATTGGAAAAGAAAAACCAAGAGCATTATTGAGTTTGTAAACGTATCGATTATCAATAAGGAGAAGAAAAAATGGAGACAATCTATACAATACCGCAAGTGGCTGAATACCTAAAACTTTCTAAGAGTAAAGTTTATTACCTAGTAAAACGTCGATCGATCCCTCATATACAATTGGGAAGGAATGTTCGAATAAGAGAATCGGATTTGATTCTTTGGTTAAATGCCAACTGCATAGAAGTTGCTTCACAAGATGGAAAAGATATGATTCGCTTTTTAAGCTAACCTCAATACATATTTTAAAATGTGACCTTTGGCGAATTTAATAAATTGACATTGATAAGTTCCTCATGTATCCTTATATCAGCGATTCTTCACGCTAGTCATTAAGGTCCTATCTCGGTTAAGACAAATTCTATAGCTGCATAAGCAATTTTGAAAATATGATGATTACCCATAGATGTTTATTAAACTTTCAATAAAAGGTTCGTAGTACATTCGAATTGAATTTATCAGTCAAAAGCAGACATAAACCATGAGACAAATTAAAGGTCAATTAACAGAGGAAATCTCTCGATTTATCGGGAACAAGCCACTTGATAAAGCTGATGCATTTCCAGTTACAACATATAGACAGCTAGTTGAGCAAATTGCAAAATTAGCATATTTGAATAAAGATAACCTGCTGTTTTTTAGAGGTCAGGGAATTGATTATCGAAATCGAAATGGGGCATCCACGATTTATCCAGCAATATATAGGGGAGATTATGTCATACAAAGGGAGATGAATAACCGATTCCGCCTACTAGACCATGCCGCGAGAAAACTGCGCGATATATTTGAAGAAGAGAAAATTCAAGGATATGAGGATCTGGTTTGGAAGAAATATATCCAGTGGAGTATTCTTCAACATTATGAAGTTTGTGATACTCCTTTACTTGATCTCACACATTCTTTACATGTTGCTTGTTCTTTTGCACAACATGGATCACAAGATAAGTTCTGTTACGTATACGTTTTTGGGTTACCTTATGTTATGAACAGGATATCACATAACTCTGAACATGACATCGTCAACATTAGACTCTTAAGCATTTGTCCACCCGAAGCTCTACGTCCGTATTTTCAAGAAGGATTTCTTGTTGGCACTGAAGATGTAACAAATGAGTATGATAAAAAAGACAAGCTAGATTTTAATAATAGGCTCATCGCAAAGTACCAAATCCTAAGCTTAACTAGGTTTTGGGGTAATGATTTCTCTAAGATTCCTGAATCAGTTCTTTTCCCAAGAGGTGATAGGATAGGTAAGTTATGTAAAGAAATAAGCCTTGAACTTCAATCCCAATTGCTACCAGGTCAACTAGGCGAATTCATTCAGGATTGGACAGAACTTGAGAATTTCTTGCTCACGAAAGCTAGAGATCGTGAAAAACGTGTGTTTTCAATTATTGAAGCGATCGATGTTCTATCATCTGCTGGAATAATAAAACAAGAATTTATTTATGAACTTCACGAATTGAGAAAATTCCGAAATATGGTCGTTCATGAACCAAAAAGAATAACTCAAGAGCAAATTGAAGAACGGATTTCTCAAGTACAAAAAATAAATCAAGGTTTAATAATATCTACCTGACAAAGGCTCCACCCTAATTCTTCCAAAGTTGGAACAAGTGCATTTTTCGAAAAACCGATCTAAATTGAATTGGCAGTCATGCCAAGTCTGGCGATGGAAGAACCAAACCGTTAACTACTTGTCATTTATATAATAATAAACAAAATGAGAAACATAGCTCCAGTTAATGTGAAATTGAAAAAACCAACCATAAGACTTGATAATTGGGACGAAGACGCTCAAAAATGGATTACCATTAATAACGACATTAAAGGTAATCCGAACTTTTACCCTCTTACAGTTAAGGGGGCTTATGTTATTGGGGTAATACACACAATTTGCGAGAGTGTTAGCATTTTACTTAATGATTCAAAAGCGAAATTGGCCACATACCTCCCAGCATATGGAGTATTCGCTTCAGCTATCGAATTGTTAGGACGATGTATAAATGGTAATTCATCCACAATAGATACAACCAATGACCTTAAATCAGGATTTAAATGGCTTGGGGCATCGTATTTTAAGCCTTATAAAAACTCATATGCAGATGTGCCTGATGATATTATTTTAGTTAAAACAAGTATTTATGATTATTCAATTAATAATCTCGTTGCCCTCAGGCATTTCGCGGCGCATGGGCAGGCAACATCGAAAGAAGTTGCCAAAAATTCATACGCCTTTGGAAATATTGATTATGGAATTCTTGAACAGTTTCCTTCTTTGCTTGCCAACGGATTAGAGTCATATTGGCATGAACTCCAAACCAGTGAAGTTCTTTGCAATAATCTGGCAAAGGCTGACATCATTGCACTTCGCAAGTTACCTGTTTTTCTAAGTTGGTCAATGTTTGAGAAAGACTCTAAAGGGATTTATCATTCGGTAGCTGAAATATTCAAGAGATTTTCTTGGAAAGTATGAGAATATTGAATAATACTGACACCCAACCCAGAGTTCTCTGGATTGGTGGAATTCATTGCCATCTTCGAGTTTCTACTAGTTTCTGGTTTTTCTTGTTCCAAGTTTTGTCCACGTCCAATTGCATGCTCACAAAAACAATCCATTAGGCATAGTAAATCAAGGGATAGTTATGAAAAAATGGTTATTAAAGATTCGAAGCTTTTTTTCTAAACCGTCGATGAATATTGTTCGCGAGATTGAAATTCAGTCAGAACTAGCTAAAGAAATCAATTCCAAATCAACTGACTCGCAAAAGTCATATTCTGCTGATGCTCCACTTACTGACCCAGAGAAAGATGAATTTAATCGCTACCCCTTTGCTCAGCGAATTGCTCAAACTATTATTAATCGCAAAGATAGCAACAGCCTAGTATTAGCTTTATACGGAAAATGGGGGGAGGGTAAGACTACTGTACTTAACTATATTTCAGGGGAATTAAATAAAAAACTTGATATTGTAACCATTACGTTTAACCCATGGCGTTTTCTTTCAGAAACTGAGTTACTTTCCAGTTTCTATTTCGTGTTAGCGAATAATTTAGGACAATCTTTGCCAACGATGAAAGAAAAGATTGGGAAATGGGTTGAAGAATATTTACCATCAGCGACTGCTTTATTTGATCGTGCTGATCTAGCAAAAGAGGTCGGAAGTCTGTTGTCAAAGGTAAAACTTGAAGAACTTCGAGATCGTATTGGAAATATGTTAATTGAAGAAGGAAAGTTAGTAGTTGTTCTAATGGATGACATTGATCGCCTCGAGAAGGCGGAAATCCATGCTGTTTTCAGGTTGATCAAGTTATCAGCAAATTTAAAAAACTTGGTATATATACTTGCTTTTGATGATGAGGTAGTCTCTGATGCTTTGCAAGAAAGATATGGAACAAGTAATTTGGAAGCAGGGAGAAATTTTCTTGAAAAAATCGTTCAAGTTCCTATTGATCTGCCTAGTATTGAGCCTCAAAGATTAAGAGATTTCTGTTTCTCTGCTATTGATACAATACTAAATCATTGTGAAATTCAATTATCAGATAATGAAGTTCAACAATTCGTAATGGGCTTTTCTAGTGGAATTGAAATCCGATTAAAAACACCGCGAATGGCTGTTAGATATGCAAATATTCTTTTATTTTCTCTTCCATTGGTCAAAGGAGAAGTAAATATCGTTGATTTTTTATTGATTGAAGCCATCCGTGTGTTTTATCCAAGCGCTTATGAAGTGATTAGTAATAACAAAGATGCATTCATTGGTAAAGGACTTATCGATTTTGCTGGATCTCAAACTGATAAAAAAAATTTTCGCTATACAATTGATCAAATATTCATTGATTTGGAACAAAAAGAAACTGAAGCACTACGAAGTTTACTTGCATCTCTTTTTCCTCGTATTCAAACAATTTATGGAAATACGCATTATGGGTCAGAATGGGATGTTGATTGGTCAAAGGAAAAGAGAGTTGCTGCTGATAATTACTTTAATAAATATTTCTTATATTCCGTTCCTTCAGGTGATGTTTCTGATAGAGATATTGATGAATTATTAACCAATATAGAGAATGCTTCTGTTGAAGAATTAATGGAACACATATCAACTTTGCTAAGTTCACAAAATGCAAAGAATCTTATCTATAAGTTGAATCTTGTGGTAGAAAGGTTTTCGCCAGAAGGAAGTATAAAATTTGCAATTATTCTTTCTTCATTGGGAAATAGATTTCCCAACCCACAACAAGTATTTAGTTTTAACACTCCATTCGCTAGAGCAGCGATGTTAATTGCTCGATTGATTGGAAACTTAAACACCGAAGAAGAAAAAGAAAAACTAGCAGAAAAAATAATGGAGGTTGGACAGCCAATCTCATTTTCAGCAGAAATTATTAGGTGGTTAAAAACAGACCAAAGTAGATATCCGAATTCAATAACAGAAAATGATTGGAAAAAACTAGCCGAGATTCTCACAGAAAGGATTTCTGAGCAAGTATCCGGAGGGCTATCGGTTTTTGACGAGTTTCCTGAAAATGCCCCGTGGCTATTAACTTTGTGGAGTAAATACAAATCAAGAGATGAAGTAAACCAATTTTTAAAAATGTATATTGATAAAGATCAAGCGAACATTTATAAAGTGCTCGATTGTTTTGTCCCCACATCTTATCCTATGATGGGAGATAGCCTACCTCATAAAAGCAATTTTGAAAGGGATCAATACAACAACATTGCTAATATATTTGATCCATCTATTATTTATTCGAATTTAGTAAAAATATATGGAAATGATCTCAATAGTGAAGAATATCCAAGGTCTACCGAAGACCCAACCATAAGAATAGCAAGTCAATTTATGTGGTTACACAAATTTGTGCAGGCTGAAATGAAAGAAGGTAATTAGGAAGAAAAAATCGATTCTTAAGTTGTAACTATGCCCAACCCCAAAAAATTGCGAGGTATTATTCCATTTAACAAATCCATTGATTGTTGCTGGATTGCACAAATTAGATTTACCAATTCGCTCCAAACATCTAAATCGAATCACCAATTGTTCAATCGCATTAACATCGCATTACTTTCATTAAAAGCAATTGACACGACTGGCTATATCTGGTGCCTATCGTGTCAATTTCGGGAAATTATCCCATATATGGTGGTGACCGACCGCGGGCTCGAACCGCGAACCAATTGATTAAGAGTCAACTGCTCTACCATTGAGCTAGTCGGCCATTGCGGGGGGTATTATACCCCGCAAAGAGCAGGGGTGTCAATAAGAGA